>Ga0164293_10002537_pt1 | contig 15498 bp, 13 predicted proteins | sample GEODES118metaG_FD_111487 | JGI IMG/M metagenome (GOLD analysis project Ga0164293, IMG submission 111487) | Eutrophic lake water microbial communities from Lake Mendota, Wisconsin, USA - GEODES118 metaG | ecosystem: Environmental > Aquatic > Freshwater > Lake | place: USA: Lake Mendota...
ACGAGGTCCGCGATCCACGGGAACAGCAGGTGGGGTTTCTGGTTCGTACGGCCCTTGATCAGGTGCCGCTGGGCCTCGTAGCGGGCCCGAAGCGCAGCAACCTCGCCGCGTTCGAGCGCGCGCAGCGGGAAGTGCAGGCCGGTCTCGTGGTAGGCCCGCACCTCGGCCGGGCTGAGGCATTTCGTCATCGGTCGTCGCTCCCGAAGCAGAAGCAGAAGCAGGGTCAGGGCTTGGCGAAGACGACACCCGGTAGCCAGGTCGACAGCGCCGGCACGAACATCAGCACCAGCAGGATCACCAGGAAGGCCGGGTAGAACTTCAGGCTGGCGGCAATCACCGCCTCGATGCGCAGACGGGTGAGCGCGCAGACCGCGAACAGGCCCAGGCCGACCGGCGGCGTCACGATGCCCAGCAGCAGCGCGTAGGTCAGCACCACGCCGAAGTGCACCGGGTCGATGCCGAACTTCACCACCAGCGGGCCGAACATGGGGATGGCGATCAGCATGGCCGGCACGGTCTCGACGAAGGCGCCCATGACCAGCAGCGCGACGACCACCAGCGCCAGGATGACCCACTTGCTGTCGGACACGCCACCCATCCCGGCCGCCAGCGCCTCGGCCACCTGCTCGTGGGTGATGACGAAGGCGAGCGCGCTGCCCACGCCGGTCAGGAACATGATCATCGTCGTGGTGCGCGCGCTGCTCACGCAGGCCTCCCACAGCCGCTCCCACGTGATCTCGCGGTACAGCAGGCCGAGCAGCAGCGCGTACAGCACGGCCAGCACACTGGCCTCGGTGGGCGTGACGAGCCCCGTGATCATGCTGCGCAGGATCACCACCGGCGTCAGCAGCGCCGGCAGGCTGCGCCAGAAGCTGCTGCGGATCTCGGGCCAGCTCGAGCGCCGCACCGCGGGCATGGGCTCGAGGCCGCGCACGGCGATGAGCCAGTTGTTGGCCATCAGCACGCCAGCGATCAGCAGGCCAGGCAGGATGCCGGCCACGAAGAGGTGGCCGACCGAGACGTTCATCAGCACCGCGTAGATGATGAACATGATGGACGGCGGGATGATCGGCGCCAGCAGCGAGGCGGCGATGACCAGGGCCGAGGCGAACTCGGGCCGGTAGCCGGCCTTGCGCATCGCGTTGATCTGCATCGCACCCAGGCCGGCGATGTCGGCCAGGGCCGAGCCCGAGATGCCCGCGAACACCACGCTCGACAACACCGACACCTGCGCCAGCCCGGCACGGATGAAGCCCACCAGCGTCTGCAGGAACTCGAAGATACGCCGTGTCAGCCCGAAGGCGTTCATCAGGTTGCCGGCGAGGATGAAGAAGGGGATGGCCAGCAGCGGCACGCTGCGCACGTCGTGCAGCATGTACCGGGGCAGCGTGTCGAGCGGCACGTCGATCAGCAGCAGCCCGACGAAGGCGCCCACGCCCATGGCCGCGCACATTGGCACGCCGATGCCGGCCAGTGCCAGGAACAGGGCGATCATCCAGAAGGAGGCCATGGGGGAGCGTTCCGGTTCTTGCGCGGAGGGAGCGGGTTCAGGTGAGCACACGCGGCGCCGCGCGCTCGCCTTCGCCCTGCCCGCGCAGGTGGCGCCACAGGTGGATCGCCTCGGTCAGCACGATGTCGGCACAGCCCAGGGCCAGCGGCGCGTAGAACACCGTCTCGGGCCACTCCAGCACCGTGGTGTCGAAGGCAGCGGCGAAACGCGCCGTACCCACCGCGTACCAGGCCACCAGCGCATGGAAGGCCAGCACCACGAGCCGGATGAAGGTGGACAGGTGGCGGCGCGCGCCTGCGGGCAGGCGCTGCTCGAGCAGGTCCAGGCGGACGTAGTCGCGTTGCTTGGCGATCTCGGCGTACATCAGGAAGTACAGGACCATCGCCGCGATCATCGAGAACTCGTGCACCCAGCTCAGCCCACGCTCGTGGAAAAAGCGCCAGCCGATCTCCAGAGCGTGAGAGCCCACCATCAGCGCAAGCGCCAGCACCCCCAGAACTCGCAAGACGAGCCCGGAGCCGCGCAAGTAGGCGCTGCAGGCGCGGTCGAACGCGGAAACGGGATCAGGAGGCGTGGTCGGCTGCATGGCGGGCTCGCGCGCTGGAAGGCATCACCTCATCGCCCGGACCTTCTCGGCCAGCCCGGAGGGAATCACACCCTCCTTCTCGAGAGCGGCCGAGATGGCACGCGCCTGCTCGCGCCAGGGGCCCAGGTCGGGCTCGAGCACGGTCACGCCGAAGTCCTTCTCGGCCTTCTGGCGCTTCTCGGTGAACCCCTTGCCCGAGGCCTCCTGGAACACGCGCGAGGCATTTCGCGCCGCGGTGTGCAGGATCTCGCGTTGCGCCGCCGTGAGGCTGTTGTACTTGCGCTGGTTCATCATGATGTTGATGATCTGGTAGTACTCCTCGGTCCGCGTCCAGAACTTCGCCAGCTCGGCGTTCTTCTGGTCGTAGGCGATGCCGATGGTCTCCGGTCCGCCTTCGATGATGCCCTGCTTGAAGGCGAGGTACATCTCGGGCCGGGCGACGACGATGGTGTTGGCGCCCAGGCCGCGCCAGGTCTCGATCGCGACCTTGGACTCCCACAGGCGCAGCTTCAGGCCCTTCAGGTCGGCCGGAGTGCGGATCGGCCGCACGGCGATCACGCCGCGCGGGTCGTTGATCTTCCAGTTCCAGTCGGGGTCGAGGATCACGCCGCCCATGCCACGCAGCTTGTCCAGCCCGGGCTTGAAGAGGTCGCTCTTCAGGTAAGCCTGGGCGTGGTTCATGTCGCGGAACAGGTAGGGCACCGAGATGACCTTGGTCTCGTCGATCAGGTTGGTCAGGAACTCGGGGTAGAGCAGGTGCAGGTCCTGCGCGCCCTGCAGCACGTTCTTCACCTGCTCCGGGATGCTGCCGAGCTTGCCGGCGTGGAACACCTCCACCTTCATCTGCCCGTTGGACAGGCGGGCCACCTCGGCCGCGAAGGCCTCGGCCCCCTGGCCCGAATGCGAGGCCGGCGCGTCGACAGTGCCGATCTTCAGCACCACCGCCTGGGCCAGCGCGGTGCCGGGCAGGCCCAGCGCCAGGCCCGGCAGGGCCAGCGCCAATGCGCGCAGCCCCTTCAGGAAACTCGATCGATTGCGGTTCATACCATCCTCCAGAGTTGTGGACAAGGCACACGAAAGGACTGCGCTGCGACACCCGCGGCCACCGGCGCGGAAAGTCGCCTCATGCTCCACCCCGCCGCAGCACCTGCCCGGCCCGCCGACCGGTCAGCGCGCCGTCGCGCAGGGTGGGGGCTCCGTTGACCACCACGTGGCGCATGCCCGTGGCGAGCCGGTTCGGGTCGAAGGTGCTGGCGGGCGAGAGAAAGCCGTCGGCATCGAAGACGGCGAGATCGGCCGCGTACCCCGGCGCGACGCCACCACGGTCCTTCAGGCCGAGCGTCTGCGCCGGAAAGCCTGTGAGGCGGTGCACCGCCTCCTCGGCCGAAAGCAGTTTCCGCTGCCGCACCATGAAATCGAAGAACCACGCCGCCCAGGAGTAGGCGCCGTGGAACACCGAGCCCGCCAGTGGCCCGTCGGGCGCGAGCGTGGTCGCATCCGAACCCGGCATGCACAGGGGATGCGCGAACACCCGCGCCTGCTGCTCGGGCGTGTAGGCGCGGATGATCACCATCGCGCGCGCCAGGTCGTCGAGGTCGTGCTCGAGGATGTCGCAGGCGAGGTCGAAAGGGTCGCGCCCGAGTTCACGCCCGAGTTCGCCGAAGCTGCGCCGCGACCAGGCCGGGAAGCCCGGGTGGTCGAGCAGCACGACCCGCTCCCAGCCCCCGCTGGCGACGATGCTCGGGCTGCCGCGCATGCGCTCGCGGCCGGCGCGCGAGCGCAGCAACGCCGCCGCACCACCCTCGGCGTCGGCCCAGGGGGGGATCAGCGTGTTGAGGAAGGTCGTGCCGTACAGCCGCGTGTGCATGTCGAAACGCACGTCCACGCCGCGCGCGCGGGCACGCTCGAGCACCTCGACGGCGCGAACGTCCTCGCCATCGGCCGTGCGCCGGGGCAGCAGGTGCGACAGCTGCAGGCGCACCTCGCTGGCCTGGGCCGTGGCCACAGCCTCCTCGATGGCCTCGATCGCACCCTCGTCGCGGTGGCGCGTGTGCGTCGCGTACAGGCCGCCGCGGCGCGCCACGGTCCGCGCCAGCGCGGTCAGTTCCTGCGTGCCGGCCGCGCGCTCGGCGGGGTACTCCAGGCCGGTGGACCAGCCCCATGCGCCCTCGTCCAGCCCCTGCTCCAGCAGTGCCTGCATCGCGGCGATCTCTTCCGCGTTGGCCGGGCGGTCGGCCACGCCGACCGTGGCGCGGCGCAACTGGCCGTTGGGCACCAGCGTCAGGGTGTTCACCGCCGGCCGTGCGGCGCCGAGCCGGTCGAGGTATTCGTCCACGCGCGTCCAGTCGAGCGCGATGCGACCATTGAAGCCATAGATGTTGGCCGCCGCCAGGGCCGGCTTGATCGGCGCGCAGCCGAAGCCGCAGTTGCCCAGCACCTCGAGCGTCACGCCCTGGGCGACGGCGCTGACGGCCCGCGGGTCGACCAGCAACGTGTAGTCGGAGTGGCTGTGGATGTCGATGAAGCCGGGCGCCACCACGAGACCGGTGGCATCGATGCGATCGGCGGCCTGCACCTGCAGCCCGGGCTCGACGGCGACGATGCGGCCGTCCGCGACCGCAACGTCGGCGCGCCGGCCCGCACCGCCGCTGCCGTCGATCACCGTGCCGCCGTGCACGAGCAGGTCGACAGGGTTCACCGGCTCGCTCCCGTGCCGGGGTGGCAAGGCCTGCGCGAGGCGGTGCGCGCGCCCGCTGCGGGAGGCGTCATGCCGTCACCGCCTGTGCCCGCAGCCGGGTCCTCAGCTCGACCGTCGCCTCGACGTCGACGCAGGCGCGCGCCCCGTCCACCACCACGCCGTACTGCGCCCGTGCGGCCTCGACGCTGACCTTGTCGTCGAGCACGTCCTGCAGCACGAGTCCGGGCTCGCGCTGCAGCGGGTCGCCGTAGCCGCCGCCGCCGGCACTGATGTGCAGGAACACGTCCCCGCGTCGCCAGGCCAGCGCCTCCATCGGCATCGTCGGCAGGGGCCGGTCCGACCCCGCGGCACGCAGCAGGTTCACCGAACCGGCGCCGGGCCGCCCGCCGGCCAGGCCATAGGGCGGGTGGTCGCGCCGGTCGGCGCGGGTCGTGAAGACCGCCTGTTCGGCCAGCAGGCGGAACTCGCGCACATACGCCAGGCCGCCGCGGCGGCGGCCCGCGCCGGCGGTATCGCGCACCATGCCGTAGCGCACCACCTCCAGCGGCAGCTCGGCCTCGATCAATTCAGCCGGCTGGTTGGAGAGGTTGGCCGCCGGGTTGGAGATGCCCTCCACGCCGTCGCGCCCGGCGCGCGCGCCCCAGGTCCCCACCATCACCTCGGTCAGCACGAAGGGCCGGCCTTCGTGCCAGCCGCCGCACGAGAACAGCGTCGGGCCGCCCTCCCCGGCGGCCACCACGCGCTCGGGCACCACCTGCGCGAGCGCGGCCATGATGACGTCGAAGACGCGGTAGCCCATGACCCCGCGCGCGGCGCAGGCTGCCGGCTCGTCGGGATTGAGGATGGTGCCGCGCGGCGCGCGGATGCGCACCGGCCGCATGTACCCGTCGCAGTTGGGGATGTCGGGGCTGGTGACGCAGCGGATCGCGCAATACGCCGAGGAGCGCACCATCGCGATCGGGCAGTTGATCGCCGCCGGCACCTGGGCCGCGGTGCCGGCGAAGTCGATGTCGATCTCCTCACCTGCCACCGTCACGCTGACCTGGATGCGCAGCGGCTCGGGCTGCTCACCCAGCCCGTCGATCCAGTCGGTGGCGCTGTAGCAGCCATCGGGGATGTCGCGGATGAAGGCGCGCATCAGGCGCTCGGCCTGGTCGAGGATGGTGTCGAAGCACGGCCGCAGGCGCTGCGCCCCGTAACGCTCGATCAGCCCGTGGAGGCCGCGCTCGGCCACGGCGCAGGCGGCCACCTGCGCGCGCAGGTCGCCGAGCACCTGCACCGGCTGGCGTGTGTTCTTGGCGATCACGCTGAACATCGCCTCATCCGGCTCCCCGGCGTTGTACAGGCGCAGCCAGGGCAGGCGCAGGCCCTCCTGGTGAATGTCGGTGGCGTGGATGGCGGTGCTGCCCGGCGCCAGGCCGCCGACGTCGCTGTGGTGCGCCATCGTGCACGCATAGCCCTCGATGACCCCGCCGTGGAAGAGGGGCTTGACCACGTACATGTCGGGCAGGTGCTGGCCGCCGCCGCCGTAGGGGTCGTTCATGATGAACACGTCGCCCTCGCGCATGCGGCCGCGCCAGCGCTCGAACAGGTGCGCCATCGCGTCCGGGAAGGCGCCGAGTTGCACCGCCAGCGTCAACCCCTGGGCCACCACCCGGCCCTGCGCGTCGCACAGCGCCGTGGAGTAGTCCATCGAGTCACGCACCACGGGCGAATAGGCGCTGCGCATCAGCACCAGCGCCATCTCGTCGGCCACTGAAGAGAGCGCGTTCTTGATCACCTCCAGCGTGATCGGGTCAACGGCGGCGATGGTCGGCGCCGCAGTAGGCACGGCCGGTGCGTCGGCGGGGGCGGCGAGGTTCATGCCGGCTCTCCGGTGTCGATGAGGATGTTGCCCAGCACGTCCAGTCGTGCCGTGGCACCGGGCGGCACGACGCAGGTGGCGTCGGGCTCCTCGATGATGAAGGGACCGGACAACGGCGCCGCGCTCAGCGCGCCGCGTCCGATGACCGGCGTATCCAGCCCTTGCTGGGCCTGCCCGAACCAGACCCGGCGCCGCGTTCCTGAGGGAGCACAGGCGTCAAGTGCAGACCGCCCCAGGAGGCCTGGCAGTCCCGCGTCAGCGACGGCAGGCGCCGAGGCGACGACACGAATGTTGACCAGGTCCACCGGGTCGCCTTCGGAGCTGTGCCCATAGGTGCGCGCATGCTCGGCGTGGAAGTCGGCCTCCAGCGCCGCCAGGTCGACGCTTCCCTCCCGCAGAGCGATGGACAGCTCGAAAGCCTGGCCGGCGTAACGCAGGTCGGCCATGCGCCTGACCTGCAAGCCCGCAGCCGCGTCGGCATCGAACTCGCGCCGCACCTCGGCTTCGAGCTCCGCGAAGTGCCGTCCGAGCATGGCCGAGTCGATCTCGCCCGTGCGCTCGAGCACCGAGCGCTGTGCGGAATTCTCCAGGCGTGAGATCAGCAGCCCCGCCGCACTGAAGACGCCGGGCGCCGGCGGCACCAGCACGGTGCGCATGCGCAGTTCGCGCGCGATGGCCACCGCCGCCACGGGACCGTTGCCGCCGAAGGCGACCAGCGCGAACTCGCGCGGGTCGCGGCCGCGGTAGGTCGACACGGCCTTGACGGCCCGCGTCATCGTCGCGATCGCGATCGCATACACGCCCCAGGCGGCATCGTGCACCGACAGGCCCAGCGGCGCTGCCACCCGCGCCTGCAAGGCCTCGAACGAGCGCTGCGCGTCGATGGCCATGCGCCCGCCGGCCAGGTGGCTCGGGTTCAGGTAGCCGAGCACGACGGCTGCGTCGGTGAAGGTCGGGTCCGCGCCGCCGAGCCCGTAGCACGCCGGCCCAGGCACCGAGCCGGCGCTGCGCGGGCCGACGCGGATGGCGCCGGCGGCGTCGAGCGAGACGATGCTGCCGCCGCCTGCCCCGATCTCGGAGACGTCGATGAAGGGCAGCTTGATCGCGTAGCCACCGCCCTTGACCAGCTTGGAGCTGATGTTGATGCCGGCCCCGACCTCGTACTCGGTCGTCGTCGCCGGCTCACCGCCTTCGACGATCGCGGCCTTGGCCGTGGTGCCGCCCATGTCAAAGGAGATCACGTTGTCCAGCCCGGCGGCGCGCGCCACGGCGGCGCAGGCGATCACGCCGGCCGCGGGGCCGGACTCGACGATGCACGCCGGGCGCGAGGCCGTGGCCGAAGCCGACATCGTGCCGCCGTTGGACTGCATGATCTGCAACGGCGCGCGCACGCCGCTGTCGCGCAGCCGCGCCGCGAGCGATTCGACGTAGTGCCGCACGATGGGGCCGATGTAGGCGTTGACCACCGCCGTGCTGGTGCGCTCGTACTCGCGGATCTCGGGCAGGATCTGGCTCGAGGCGCTGATGTACACCGAGGCCGGCAGGTGCTCGCGCAGGATCTGCACCATGCGGCGCTCGTGGCGGCCGTCCACGTAGGCGTGCAGGAAGCTCACCGCCACCGACTCCACGCCCTGCTCGGCCAGCCTGCGCGCGATCTCCCGCGCCTGCGCCTCGTCCAGGGGCCGGCGCACCTGACCGCGGGCGTCCAGGCGCTCGGCGACCTCGTGCCGGTCGCGCCGGGCCACCAGCGGCGGCGGCTTGTCGTACTGCAGGTCGTACATGACCGGGATGCGCAGGCGGCGCATCTCGAGCACATCGCGGAAGCCCTCGGTCGTCACGAGCGCCGTCTTCGCGCCCTTGTGCTCGAGGATGGTGTTCGTGGCCACCGTGGTGGCATGCACCACGGCGGCGATGGCGCCGGGGTCGATGCCGAATTCCTCCTGCACCTGGCGCACGCCCTGCAGGATGGCACGGCTGTAGTCGTCGGGCGTCGAGGAGACCTTCAGCGTGTGCACGCGGCCTGCGCCGGTGACGACGATGTCGGTGAAGGTGCCGCCGACGTCGCAGCCCAGCACGTAGCGCGCAAGGCCTGGGGTATCGCTCAAGATCGCTTGCTCCTCGGTAAGTTCGGTGGCATTGTTGCGATCCCGGGATGAAAAAGAAATTGAAACTTTTTTACGTTTCTTGATAAGGAGAGTTTTTCTTGAAGTTCACGCTGTCCCAGCTCGAGGCGCTGGTGTGGGTGGTGCGCCTGGGCAGCTTCCGCGCCGCCGCACAGCGGCTCAACATCACGCAGCCCGCGATCTCCGTACGCCTGCGGGAGCTCGAGCAGGCTGCGGGCGCGCCGCTGTTCGAGCGCCAGAGCTACCGCGCACGCCCCACGGCCCGCGGCCGCCAGATCGCGTGGCAGGCCGAGCGGGTGCTCGAGCAGGCCGAAGCGCTGGAGCGCCAGATCGCCGACCAGGAGGGCCTGGCCGGCCCCATCCGCATCGGCGTGGCCGACACCTTCGCCATGACCTGCGGCTCGCGCCTGATGCGCGAGATCGAGACGCGCTACCCCCAGGCCCGGGCGGAGTTGCGGGCCGACTTCAGCGTCCGCCTGGACGCCTCGCTGCGCGCGGGTGAGCTCGACATCGCCGTGCTGACCTGGCCCACGCCCGACCCGCTGGTCCACATCGAACCCCTGATCGACATGCCGCTGCAGTGGGTGGCCAGCCCGCAGCGCCTGGGTGACCTCGCGCCCAGAGGCCGGCGCCGCGCCATCGGCCCGGCGGACATCGCCCACCTGCCCATCCTGACCAACCCCAGTCCGTCGAACCTGTACGTCAGCATCGCAGACTGGTTCAGCACCGCGGGGCGGCAGCCCGGGCGCCTGATCACCTGCAACAGCCTGGGCATCATGGCCCGCCTGGCCTGCGATGGCACCGGCCTGAGCCTGCTGCCAGTGGGCATCCTGCGCGAGGAGATCGGCACCGGGCGTCTCGTGATCTTGCCCAGCAGCCCGCCCATCGCGCCGCACCAGGCCTCGGTGGCCTACCGCCGCGACATGCCGGGCAGCCGCCTCGCGCAACTGGCGCGGCTGATCTCGGAGATCGCGCACGACAGCGAGCTCGCGCATTACCGGCCCACGTCCTGACTTCACCGACTGCGTTCAATCGCTCGGCGCCGCCCTCGCCCTGATCCTGCCGGCGTCCCCTGCACCCTGCTCCAGACAAGGAAAGCCCACGTGATCCCGCACGACACCCCCTTCCTCGCCCTCGAAGCAGACGCCTTCGAGCGCAACGTGGCCCGCCTGGCCGATGTCGTCATCGGTCGGCACCGGAAGCGCTGGCGCCCGCACATCAAGGGGCTGCGGGCCGCAGAGGCGGCGCGTGCCCTGCTGGCGGCCGGCGCCTGCGGCGTCACCTGCTCCACCGTGGGGGAGGCCGAGGCCATGGTCGCCGCCGGGGTGGCCGAGGTACTGGTCGCCAACCAGGTGGTAGGTGCAGGGGCCTGCGCGCGGCTGGCCAGCCTGAACCGCGGTGCGCGCGTGCTGAGCGCGGTCGACAACCCGGCCCAGCTGCCCGGGCTGGCCGCTGCCGCGCGGACAGCGGGCGTGGTGCTGCCGGTGCTGGTCGAGCTTGACATCGGCCTCGCACGGTGCGGCTGTGCGGGCATCGACGAGGTGCTGCACCTGGCGCGGCAGATCGCCGCCCTGCCGGGCTTGCGCTTCGAGGGCCTGACGGCTTGGGAGGGACACACCGTGCGCATCACCGACCCGGCGTCCAAGGCGGCAGCCGTGGCCGCGGCGCTCGGCAAGCTGCAGGAGGCGGCCCTTGCCTGCGCCGCCGCGGGGCACGCGCCCGCCATCGTCAGCGCGGGGGGGACCGGCGATGTGCAGCAGGCCACCGAGGCCGCCGGCGTGACCGAGATCCAGGCCGGCGGCGGCGCCTATGGCGACCTGCGCTACCGCGGCGAGTTCGGCGCCCCGGTGGAATGCGCCTTGACGCTGCACACCACGGTGATCAGCCGGCCGACGCCGCGGCGCATCGTCTGCGACGGCGGCTTCAAGGCCGTGGCCACGCAACCCGCGCCTGCGCCCCGGGGCCTGCAGGGTGTGCAAGGCGTGCGGCTGAATGCCGCCCACACCATCGTCGAACTCGCGCACGACAGTGACGCGCCTGCCATCGGCGAGCAGCTGGTCTTCGACATCGGCAGTGCCGACGGCACGGTGTTCCTGCACGATCGCCTGCACGTGTTGCGCGCTGGCGAGCCTATCGCCACGTGGTCGCTGCGTCTGGCAGGCTGATCGCACACCGCGCCGGCGAGCAGGCCACTTCGGCCGAGGCTCGCCCAGCCATCGCGAGAAGTGGCCTCAGGACGAGACCAACACCCCCGCCGCCCGCCCGAAGGCCGCGAACGCAAAGTCCACGTCGGCCTCGGTGTGGGCGAAGGACAGGAACAGCCGCCCCCAGCCGCCGGGCATGGTCAGCACGCCCTCCCGGCGCAATGCGGCGTGCAGCGCCGCCGAGCGCTCGGGCTGCAGCAAGGTCTTGGCCGCCTCGTAGCGCGTGGGGGCCTGAGGCGCGAACCACAGGCTGAAGACGCTGCCCAGGCCGGAGGTGCTGAGCGGAATGCCCGCGCCCGCGAAGGCGGCGCGTAGGCCCGCGGCCAGGCGCTCGCCGCGCTGCAGCAGCGCCGCGTAGTCGGCGCCCTCCAGCACCTCGCAGGTGGCGAGCACGGCGGCGGTGACGAGCGGGTTGCCGTGGTAGGTGCCGGCGCGCGCGACGCGGCCGTCCTCCACCGGCTCGAAGGCGCGCGCGGTGCCGAGCACGGCGCCCACGGGCACGCCGCTGCCGATGGCCTTGCCCAGCGTCGCGAGGTCGGGCTCCAGACCCATGCGCAGGCTGCTCGGCCCCGGGTGCAGGCGCATGCCGGTCAGCACCTCGTCGGCGATGACCAGCGCGCCGTGGCGGCGGCACAGGCGCTGCAGGCCCTGCAGGTAGCCCGCCTCGGGCATCAGGCAACCCGCGTTGGCCAGCACCGGCTCGACCAGCACCGCGGCGATGTCGTCGCGCTCGGCGAACAGCGCCTCCAGGTCGGCCAGGTCGTTCCAGCGCACCAGCGTGACGCCGTGCGCGAGCGGGCGCGCGCCATGGAGGTCGGCCTCGGCGCTGCCGGTCCAGCCGAGCGCGACGTCGTCGTACCAGCCGTCGTAGCCGGCGGCGATCTTGGCCACCACCGGCCGGCCGGTGGCGCGCCGGGCGATGCGGCAGGCCAGGTGCACGGCCTCGCTGCCGGTGGAGACGAAGGTCGCGCGCTGCAGCGGCCCGGCGTGTCGGACCAGCGCCCTTGCCGCCGCAGCCTCGCCCGTGTGCGTGAAACCCGGCATGGCCCCGCGCTGCAGCGCATGCGTGCAGGCCTCCACCACCGCCGGGTGGGCGTGACCGAGCACGGTGGCACCCATGGCCATGGCGAAATCAAGGTGGCGCTGGCCACCAGCGTCGGTGATCCAGGCCCCGGCAGCGCTGTCGACGACGAAGGGACGGCCGTCGACCTCGGGAAGGCGGCGGGCCGAGCTGGAGATGCCGTGCGGCAGGGCTTCGGGGAGGGCGAAGTCGGTGGTCATCGCGGGCAGCTCTTTCAGGGTCGGCGGTGGTGGCAACACCCGATTCGCGGGCGTTCGGGCGCAAGGTTCAGACGGGGCCGGTCAAGACCTCGACGTGGGCCCGGCGCTCTGCCGGGCTGGCCAAGAGCGATTCCAGGCCACTGTCGAAGGTCAGCAGCTTCATTCCGCTGCGCACGGCGGCAGTCAACAGGTAGGCGTCCGTCACCTGACGGTGACCGACCACGCCCCCGCTGCAACAGGCCAGCACCGCAGCGAAGTCGAAGTCCAGCGGGACGAAGCGGTGCGCCGGATGCGAGAGGTTGTGCGCAAGCGCATCGGCCAGTTCGTCGACCCGGCACGCGGCCGGACCCAGCGCGGGCTGGCTGAGCACCCGGACGAACCCGGCCTGCGTCAGCGCGCAGGTGCCCCACCCGGCCCGGGCATGCCGCTCGAACCAGGTGACCATGGTCTCGTGATGCGCGTGACGCTCCCACCCCAGCGCGATCAGCGCGTTGACGTCCAGCAGGTGCGGCACGGCGCCGGCCTTCAGGGCCATTCGTCGATCAGGTCCTGCACCTGGCGTGCGCTCACCTTGGGGGCGTCGGGCGGCGCCGGGATGACCCAGAGCTCGCCCTTGCGCTTCAAACCCAACGGCGGGGTGCTCGCCTGGCGGATCAACTCGGACACCGCCTTGCCCAACTTCAGCGAGCGTGCCCTCGCGTAGTTCTGCACGATCGCTGCAGCGTCGTCGTCCAGGGTGAGGGTGGTGCGCATGGGGCCTCCGTGCGGCGTGATCCGCTCCCGCGTGATTCTAGATGGGGGATGCATCATGTTCGCGACAGCGCATCAATTCACGATCTTGATGCGAAGCGCGAGCCACGATACCTCAGGGCACCCCTGGGGTCGGGTGAAGGCCAGGCTCTCACTCCTGCGGCCGGATGCCCAGTTCCTGCCCGCGCCGACGCCAGCGTTCGCGGTCGTCGGTGTTCATCTGCGCGAAGGCGGCCGGGCTGAGGGCCTGCACGCGGCCGCCCGCGTCCTCGACCAGCTTGACGTATTCGGGCGTCTGTATCGCGCGCGCGGCCGCAGCGTTCAACCCGTCGATCACCGCGGCCGGCGTGCCGGCGGGCGCGTAGAAGCCGGCAAAGGCGAAGAGCTCCATGCCCGCCACACCCAGTTCGCGGAAGGTGGGCACGGCCGGCAGCGGCACCGCGCGGCGCTCGGCGAAGGCCGCCAGCGGCACGATGCGGCCGGCGGCGATGAGGCCCATCAGCTCGCTCGGGAAACCCGTGGTCAGCGTGAGCTGGCCGCCCGCGGCCTCCTGCAGCGCGGCCGACGAGCCCTTGTAGGGCACCATCAGCAATTCCACCCCGAGCGCGCGCGCCAGCATCGCGCAGGCGAAGTGGCCGTAGCTGCCGTGCCCCCCGGTGCCGCAGGACAGCGGCTCGCGCGCGGCGGCGCGCGCCTTCAGGTCGGCAAAGCTGCGCAGGCCCGAGCCGGCGCCAGCCACGAGCACCGGGTAGGCATTGGGGCCCAGCGCCACGGGCGTGAAGTCGCGCTGCGGGTCGAAGCGCACCGCGCCCCCAATGGCCGGGTAGGTGACGACCGGACTCTGCCCGGTGTAGAGCAGGGTGTAGCCGTCGGGCGCAGCGCGCGCCACCGCCTCCGCGCCCAGCGTGCCCGAAGCGCCGGGGCGGTGCTCAATGACGAAGGGCTGGCCCAGCGCCTGCTCCATCGGCCGCGCCAGGCGCCGCGCCCAGGCGTCGGCGATGCTGCCTGCCGACTCCGGCACGACCAGGCGAATGGGGCGAGAGGGGTAGGGTTCAGCTCGGGCGGGCAGCGTCGACAGCAGCAATGCGCCGCCAAGCAGCAGGGTCGACAGGCCCAAGGCCCGCCAGATCGGCACTAACAGGGGGGTCATCATCGGATCTCGGCAACAGCCCGCAGCGGGACCAGTGCGCGCGCAACTGGATGGCCGCGGAGGCTAGCACGGCCGGCGCGACCGGCCCACGGCGCCACAATCCGAGCTCTCAGGACCCGATCACGTGATGCGCTCTGCCATGACCAACCCGGAAGCCCGCCAGCTCGACGAACTCGGCTATCTCGTCCTGCCCGCCGTCATGGACCCGCAATGGCTGGCCGAGCTGCGCGAGACCACCCAGCGGCTGCTCGACCTGGAGGGCGACCAGGCGGGCGCCGAGTTCCGCCCGGAGCCGGGCTCGGACCGCCTGGCCAACCTGGTCGACAAGGGAGCGTGCTTCGAGCGTCTGGTGTCGCACCCGCGGCTGCTCGAGGCGGTCGAGCAGGTGCTCGGACCGGACTGGAAGCTCTCCAGCCTGAACTACCGCGCTGCCCTGCCCGGCCAGGGCCTGCAGCCGCTGCACTGCGACATGGGCCAGGTGGCCGACGCACGCGGTTACTCCGTCTTCAACTCGGTGTGGCTGCTGGACGACTTCACCCCCGACAACGGCCCGACGCGGCTGGTGCCGGGTACGCACCGCTCGGGCCGGTTGCCGCACGAGGCGCTGGCCGACCCGCTGGCGCCCCACCCCGACGAGATCGTCACCCTGGGCCGCGCCGGCGACGTGGTGCTCACCAACGCGAGCGTCTGGCACGGCGGCACCGTCAACCGCAGCGCCCGGCCGCGGCGTTCTCTGCACGGCTTCTACGTGCGCGGCGACCTGCCGCAGCAGCAGTACCAGAAGCGCCTGCTGCGCCCGCAGACGCAGGCCCGCCTGTCGCCCGTGCTGCGCCGCGTCCTGGCCCTGGACGACCCGCGCAACGACGAGCTGTCCAGCGCGGGCAGCGGCAGGAGCGGGTTCCTGCGCTGAGCCGGCAAGGCGTTGAAGCCTGCGCTCGGGACACCCGGCGCAGGCAGTCCCCTCAGCCCTTGTCCGTCCCCAGCAGCGGGATCGCGCCCTCGCCGCGCATCCCCAGCAGCCCGGTGCGGGTGTAGATGCCGAGCTTGTCGCGGGTGTCGGCGATGTCCAGGTTGCGCATCGTCAGCTGGCCGATGCGGTCGGCCGGGGTGAAGGCAGCGTCCTCGACCTTCTCCATCGACAGGCGCTCGGGCGCGTAGGTCAGGTTCGGGCTCTCGGTGTTCAGGATCGAGTAGTCGTTGCCGCGGCGCAGTTCCAGCGTGACCTCGCCGGTGACGGCGCGCGCCACCCAGCGCTGCGCGGTCTCGCGCAGCATCAGCGCCTGCGGGTCGAACCAGCGGCCCTGGTAGAGCAGCCGCCCGAGCTTGCGGCCG
>Ga0164293_10002538_pt1 | contig 15495 bp, 15 predicted proteins | sample GEODES118metaG_FD_111487 | JGI IMG/M metagenome (GOLD analysis project Ga0164293, IMG submission 111487) | Eutrophic lake water microbial communities from Lake Mendota, Wisconsin, USA - GEODES118 metaG | ecosystem: Environmental > Aquatic > Freshwater > Lake | place: USA: Lake Mendota...
CTCGTCGAAAAGCATCACGATGTCGGAGCCAAGATCGCGCTGGATTTCCATCGACGTTTCGGGACCGATGAATGTCGGGGTGCCATCCAGATGGTTCTGGAAATGCACGCCCTGCTCGGTGATTTTCCTCAACTTCGCGAGGGAGAAAACTTGAAACCCGCCGCTGTCGGTGAGGATTGGGCGATCCCAGGACATGAAGCGATGCAGGCCACCGAGGCTGGCAATGAGCTTTTCTCCCGGACGAACATGGAGGTGGTAGGTATTGCCGAGAATGATCTGCGTGCCCAAACCACGAAGCTCGTCCGGGCTCATGGCTTTCACCGTGGCCTGTGTCCCCACCGGCATGAAGACCGGTGTCCGCACCGGGCCCCGTCGCGTATGAACAGTCGCCGCGCGTGCCCCGCCGTCGGAGGCCTCGAGCGTGAATGGCACGCCGCAGGCCGAGTTCACTTTTTAGGTGCCGCACCCGCGAGTGCGAGGGAGATGTCGATCACATCAGAGACCTTGTCGAGGTTCTCACCCTGCTTGATTCCATAGTCCCCGCGGTTGATTTGGAAATTTGTGCGAACGACAAGGAGGTCTCCCTCTATCTTTCCGCCTGTGCGGTCAGCGAGGCGACCGGGAAGGTAGGTGACTTTGACCGGGACGATGACTTCCTTGGAAACGCCTTTCAGTGTGAAGAGGCCCTTCACCTCAGCCGTGCCGGAGTTTCCATCTTTCTTGGAATTCAAGACCTCCTTGATCTCAAAAGTGATCTCAGGGTGTTTCGCCGTATCGAGCCACTCTTCGCCGAGCATATGCTCCTGCATCATGGGATTCGGAACCGTGAGAGTCTTGGCGTCCACGATGATTTTTCCCTCGATGTTCTCGGGATTCGCTGGATCTGCCTTAATAGTTCCGCTGATGCCGTTGGTTGTGCCGCTGATAGACTCCAGCGGGGCGTCAAGTTTGAAGACGATGTTGTTGACGCCTTTCGGATCTTTGAAGTCGAAGGAGACTTCACCGGCAAAGGCGTGTGTGGAGAGGAGGGCGGCGAGTGCGAGGGCTTGGATTTTCATGTCTGTTGGATTTTGGACGTTTTATGCGAGAGCAGGAAACTGGCGGCGAAAATAGCCAATGACAAGCCGATTCCGGCTGTGACGAAGTCCACTCCGGGCACGAATTTTTCCTGCTTCACTTCGTATTGAATCCCGGTGATCTCGTCTGTGGCCGGAATGGTCACGTAGGTTTTTGTCCATCCCAGGTCTGCTCCGCTGAACCACCACCATGATAGACACGTCGATAAGAGAAAGAGGGCGAGAAGTCGAGTGAGGGTGCGGAATAAAAATTTCATAGGGTCTTGGGAGTGTTTTGCGGATTTGCCAGAACGTGCCGGTGAAGTTGGCTCATGTTTGGCACTTCAAGAAGCAATTTTTCGACGTTTCTCCAGCGCGTACGCCGATCACTGAGGCCTCAAAATCAGTTTCCAAAGACATCCACCAGAACGGAGGTGATGCAAAACTCAAACCTTCATGCATCGCGATTCCGTAACAACCGTCCACGAACGCGTGGGAGGGAGGGGGTGTCAGAGGACCACGGCAAAGAGGAGCTGGCTACCGTTGCTGCATTCCTGCCCTGGCGGGGTTCGCCGGTCCGCAGTCCATGGCCCCTGACTCCCGAACCCTAATTGCCTAAGGCGTGTGACGCAACTTGTAATCCATAGCTCTTGCCCGTGGGCCGCGTCCGTGCAAAATCCAAATCATGTCTTCAATCAATCAGGATTCCGTTCGTGAGGCGCTCAGCAGTGTGAAATACCCCGGCTTTTCGCGTGATATCGTTTCGTTTGGGTTGCTCCGCGATGTTGTGGTCAATGGATCGGATGTCGATGTGCAGTTGGTGCTTTCTACGAATGACACGGAGATCGCAAAAAAAATCCACGCCGAGGCGAAATCCGCTCTTCAAGCCATGTATGGAATTGGCCGTGCCTCTGTGAAAATCGATGTGCAGGCGCCCGCCAGCACAACCGGAGCGATTGGCCCTGCAAAGATCGATGGCGTAAGGCATGTCATCGCCGTGGCCAGTGGAAAAGGCGGTGTGGGGAAATCCACCGTCGCTGCCAACTTGGCTCTCTCTCTCTCGCAATCTGGTGCCAAGACGGGCCTTTGCGATTGCGACATCTACGGGCCAAGTATTGCTCTCATGTTCGGTGGAGCCAATGAGCGCCCCACGGCTGATGACGAAAACCGCATCATTCCCATCGAGCGCCACGGAGTTTCACTGATGTCGATGGGTTTTCTCCTCGATGATGGATCCCCAGCTGTCTTGCGCGGGCCAATGGTTACGCGCTACACCCAGCAATTTCTGCGTCAGGTCGCTTGGGGGAATCTGGATTATCTCATTCTCGACCTCCCGCCAGGCACCGGCGATATCCAGCTTACCATTGTTCAAACCGTGGCTCTCTCCGGGGCCATCATTGTCACCACGCCTCAGGAGGTTGCCCTCATCGACGCGCGGAAAGCCATTTCTATGTTTGCGAAGACGAACGTCCCCGTGGTTGGAATTGTTGAAAACATGAGCTTCTTCGTATGTCCGGGGGATGGAAAACGCTACGACATCTTTGGCACGGGTGGAGGTTCTCGCGAGGCGGCGAAGCTACAGGTTCCGTTGCTGGGAGAGGTTCCGATCGAGCCTCTCGTGCGAGAGGCAGGCGACACAGGGCGTCCAGCGGTGGCTGCACATCCAGGCAGTGCGGCGGCAGAAGTTTTCAAAGGAATTGCCGAAAAAATCCGCTCCACACTCAAGTAGCTGGCAATGGTATCAGGGCTGGGCCTCGGGTTGCTTCGCGACCTTTGAAGAATGCTGATCGATTTTTTCTGCGAGTTTGGGATTTTTTGGATCCAGTCCGTGGGCTTTTTTCCAATAGATGAAGGCCTCTGTTATTTTACCAAGTTTTTCGTATGCGTCGCCGATATGATCTAAAACTACAGGATCGGGTTTTTCAAGAAGCGAGGCCGCGCGGAGCAGCTCGGTCACGGCTTCCGCGTAGCGGCCCTGCTGGAAATATACCCAGCCGAGGGTGTCAACGTAAGCTCCGTTGTGCGGGGCCAGTTCCAGTGCCCGCTGGACGAGTTGTTCGGCGGCGTCCAGGTTTTCGTTCCGGTCTGCCCACATGTAAGCTAGGAAGTTGTAGGGTTCTGCATTTTCGGGATCTAAGCTGATCGCTGTTTTAATAAGTTCGGCCGCCTTTACATAGTGCCCAGCTTGCTCTGCGGCCGCGCCGTAGCTCATGAAGAAAGAAGAGTCGAGCATCTCGGGATTTGAGTTTGAGGATTTGATTAGCGCTCGCTCGAAGGCCATGAGAGCGGCAGCGTGTTGCTTGGTTTGGCTGAGGGAGATCGCTCGCAGAAGAGTGAAGCCAGTAAGGTAGGGAAAGCGTTTCTCTGCCTCGCTGGCATATTGGAGGGCGGTCTCATAGTCGCCGGACTTTAAGGAGATTCTCGTTATGTCTTCGTAGCGGCGAGGATCGATCGGCGCGACCACGAGAGCTTGGCGCATGCTCATGAGGGCGGCTGAGAGTTGGTTTTGTTGAAGACGGATGCGGGCAAGTGCATCGTAGGCTGCCAAATTCATGGGATCTTCTGCGATGACCTCGTCCAAAAGGTGCGCAGCTGCTACATTGTCGCCCGCCTGAGCGTGGCACTCAGCGAGCTTTTGCTTCAGCCCCGGAAGCGATGGCTGGCTTTCAAAAGCCTTCTTGTAAAGTTCCAGCGCACTGGCCGCATCGCCGCATGCAAGGTAATAATCCGCCGTGCGCGAGAGGATTTCGGGATTGTTACCGCCTGTTTGCGCGGCGCGATCCACCAGCTCGAGGATTTTCTCCCGGTTGCTTTGCGAGATCGGAGGCTTGGAACGATTGGTGTCCCGTAGGCGTAGATCGGCAAGATCAAGCCAGAATGTGGGATTATTATTTTCGGATTTCAGAGCCTTCTGAAAAAGCCCCTCGATTCTCTTGTTCTGGCCGGTTGCCCGGCAGACCTCCCATAGAATTTCAAAGGCGCTGGAATTATCCGGCGCGATATCATGAGCGATAACTGCAAATTTTTCAGCAAGAGCAGGCTTTTCGAGTTGGCGAAGGTAGATATTGGCCAGCGCAATAGGCGCCAATGGATTGCGGGGAGAGGCCTTTACCGCATCCTTCAATATGGAAAGAGCCTCCGTCTCCTCGCCCCTACGAAGATGGTGTTGGGCCACATCCAAAGCCAAATCACAAAAGCTAGGGTCCAATGTCAGCACGCGCTTCTTGTTTTCAAGTGCCCTGTCGGGCCCTTCGGTCTCCTCCTCAAAAATAGCCTGAATGTAGCGTGCATGTGCCTCAGCTGTTTTTTCCGCACGTTCGGAAAGCTCAATCGGAGCGGGGTGGGCTAGACATTCAGGAACCTGAAAGTCGGCCTGGGAGCCTTCCCCAGAGAGGGAAGAGGCAACCCAACCAACCAATCCCGCTACACAGGCTGGAATGCGGAGGCGGTGGAGGCATGCCGGTTGACCGTTCATTGTTGAAAGATTAATCGATCATTAGCTTTTTTCCACAGGGAAATGAATGATGCTTCTGGCTCAGATTTCTTGAAACTTGCAGTGAAGTCGCAATACTCATTTGCCTGATGGTGAAGCGCTCCACAGCAGTCAATATTCCGGCATTTGTCGTCGGTCTGATGCTCCTATTTTCGGGTGTCTACCTCTTTGCGTCTCTTGCGAGTTACGATCCCCGTTCGGTACCTGGTTGGGCGCCGATTATCAGCAGCGTAGCTAGATCCGTTGGAGCCAGTCCGAATTTGGGCGGACCCCTCGGAGCCCTGCTCGCAGGTTATTCTCTCTTTTTCTTCGGCGGTGCGGCTTATTTGCTCGCGATGGTGACCTTCGGCTATGGACTGGCCAAGTGGTTCTTACCCGGTTACCGCCTCCGTGATAAAATTGCATGGGGATTTCTTATGGTCCTGCTCGGTGCCTGTCTCCTGCAACTCCAATCAGTCTTCTTATCCGATTGGAAATCTGACCTCCGTATTGAGGGACCAGGTGGCTTTTTTGGACTTTGGCTCGGCCGGAAAGCAATTTATAATGTTGTTGGGAGCTTTTCATTTCCCCTTCTTTCCGCCCTTTACATCATCAGTCTCCTCTACGCTTTGACTTCCCATCCCATTCATGATGCGCGCCATGCGTGGAGAGCCTTCTTGGTTTGGCGCGAAGCTCGTCGTGTGGCGCGTTTACAGACACTTGCAGTCGATAAGCGCATCGAGGAGGAACGGGCTGCTCTCGAGAAAAAAGCCGACAAACTTCAGAAAAAGGCACGCAAAAAAGGCCTCGAAATTTCCGAACCCGAACTGGAACTCTTCCCTGCCAATCTGCCGGAACCCGAGATCATCGATGCCACCGCCTCATCTGCCTCCAAAAAGCCGAAGCTCTCCGAACTTCGAGCCGCCCGCGACACTAATGATTCGTTTCCGCCCGGCCTTATCGATGTGCATTTCGAGAACTACATCATGCCAGGCACCGAGTTGCTGGATGCCCCCGATGAAACAGACCGCGAACCTCTCGACCGCGAGGAGCTCAAGAATAACCAGAATCTCATTATTGATACCCTCGCGCAGTTCGGCATCAAGGCAACGCCTGGAACGATCACGAAAGGACCCACGATCACCCGCTACGAGGTTTACCCGGATGTCGGCGTCCGCGTTGACAAAATCGTGGCACTGGAGCGAGACATCGCCAGAGCAACCCGCGCCGAGAGAATTAATATCCTGGCACCGATTCCGGGCAAGGACACCGTGGGTATTGAAATTGCGAACTCGAAGAAAGTGAAAGTCACGCTCCGCGAGCTTTTCGAGAAGGATGTCTGGCGTGAATCCTCGGCCAAACTACCCCTCGCGCTTGGTATGGATGTTTACGGCAACACGATCATTGGCGACCTCGCTAAAATGCCGCACCTGCTCGTCGCGGGAACCACCGGCAGCGGAAAGAGCGTTTGCATTAACTCTATCATCGCAAGCCTTCTCTTCCGCTACTCGCCGGAACAACTGCGCTTCATTATGATTGATCCGAAGGTCGTCGAGATGCAGATTTATAATTCTCTGCCGCACCTTATCACTCCCGTTGTCACCGATCCCAAAAAGGTGCTCCTTGCGCTCCGTTGGGTTGTGGATGAAATGGAACAGCGCTACCGGATTTTCGCCAAGTGCAAGGTGAAGAACATCTCGGGTTTTAACGAGCGTCCTCTCCCGAAATCACAAGCTGAGCTGGATGCCGAAAATGCGGCCGATGCGAACCCTATCGTGCACCCTGAAGCCGTCCTCGTGGAGTCCCTCGACCAGCAACCGCCTTTCGATATTTCCCTTTCAGTGGAAGACTTAAACGTGCCTGAGACTCCCGAAAAAGACTTTGCTGATGAAGAGCCAATGGCTCCGGTGGTGCGAGTACCGCGCTCGGACGACATCATCATTCCAGACCGCATGCCTTTCATCGTCGTGATTATCGACGAGTTGGCGGATCTCATGCAGACCGCTCCGGCTGATGTCGAGAGCGCCATTGCCCGCATCACCCAAATGGCACGCGCGGCTGGCATTCACATGATCGTGGCCACTCAGACGCCACGAGCCGATGTTGTAACCGGTATCATCAAAGCAAATATCCCAAGCCGAATTGCATTCCAGGTCGCTTCAAAAATCGACAGCCGCGTTATTCTAGATGAAAACGGAGCCGAAAAACTCCTCGGTCAAGGTGACATGCTCTACCTCCCCCCTGGCACCTCGAAATACACCCGTGCCCAAGGTGTGCTCGTCACCGAGGAGGAAATCCACCGCATCGTTGAGTTTGTTTCAAAACAAGCTGAACCGAACTTCGAGAAAAGCATTCACGACAAGCTCACCAGCACCAATATCCCAGAGGAGGAGGTCAGCGATGAGGATGAGGAACTATGCACCAGATGCCTTGAAGTGATCCGCCAGGAGAACCGCGCCTCCACCTCCATGCTCCAACGTCGTCTGAAATTAGGCTATACACGCGCGGCCCGTGTGATGGATATTCTTGAACAACGCGGAATTGTTGGGCCCAAAGACGGTGCGAAGGACCGCGAAATTCTTGTCGATCTCAACGAGGAGGGTGCATTTTGAAACATAATGATCAACAGCCTGAAGGCGATTTCTTCATCGGCGCCCGTCTCTCAGCGCGTCGACAGAAGCTGGGCATACAGCTTGAAAAAGCCGCCAAGGACATTCGCGTCTCTGTTTCGCGATTGAGCCAGATCGAGGCTGACGACTTTTCGGGTTTTACCCACCCCACCTACGCACGGCTTTTTCTCGTTGACTACGCGAATTACCTGCGTGTGCCTCTCGAGGAAATCCGCGATTACCTGCCCGGCAGCAAAAAACTCGGCACCACTGATAATCGCTACCTCGAAGTTTTACAGGCCCGCCAAACCTTCCTCCGCGGCGATCAGTTCAAATCCCTCCGCCACCTCCTCTTTGGCGTTAGTGCCGGTATACTCGTTCTGATCCTCTTTGGCCTCGGTATCTATTTCTGGAAAACATGGAAAAAATGGGAGCGCGTCCAACCAGTGGCTACTCTGCCTCCTGCTTTGCCGGTTGCAAAGCCGAGACCCGTCGCCACACCCATCGTCAAGCCTCTTCCATCTGCGACGCCCTTAATGACTCCCGAGCTCTTGCGTGTTACCACCGAAACTACACCAACGACGACAAGCAAAGCATCCCCAACGCCATTCACTCTTCCACCATTCGAACCCTCTCCCCGGCCCAAACGCCCGCAATGAAATCTTCCACTGAAGCTGCTTTTCCCGTTGTCCCGCGCCGTGTTGGCATGATCAGCCTCGGTTGCGCCAAAAATCTCGTCGATGCCGAGATAATGCTAGGCTCCGCAAAATCCCAAGGTTTTGAAATCACCGCCGACCCCGCCGAGGCTGATGTGCTTATTGTGAACACCTGCGGGTTCATTGATTCTGCGAAACAGGAATCGATCGACGCCATTTTGGAAGCCTCCCGCCAGCGCAGCGAGGGCAAACGCCCCGATGCCAAAATCGTCGTCAGCGGCTGTCTCTCCCAACGATTCTCCACCGACCTCGTTGGCGAACTTCCTGAAGTGGACGCCTTCATCGGACTCGATCAAGTAGCCGAGGCCGGCGCAATCTTCCGCCGTGTACTCGAAGAGGACAAATCCAGCGTCCTCAACCTAGTGACGCCAAAGTCCCGCTATATACCCGACTTCGCCACCCCGCGCTTCCGTCTCACGCCAAATCACTCCGCTTATGTGAAAATTGCCGAGGGCTGCAATCACCCGTGCAGTTTTTGCGTGATTCCCCAAATGCGCGGACGGCACCGCAGCCGCTCCCTCGATTCCGTCGTGCGCGAGATTCGAGGTCTCGTTGCCGAAGGAGTGAAGGAGATCAATCTCATCAGCCAAGACACCACCTACTACGGTATGGATCTCTGGGATCAAAAAGCCGGCCCGCGCCAGCCTGTGGATGCCTCGCGCGGGACTTCGCTCATTCACCTCCTCGATGAGATCGGAGAAATTGGCGGCGAGTTCTGGGTTCGACTCCTCTACACCCACCCAGCGCATTGGAGCGATGAGCTCATCGCCGCCATCGCGCGGAACCCTCATGTCGCCCGCTATGTGGACATGCCTCTCCAGCACATCCATTCCGAAATGCTTAAGCTCATGCGGCGCGAAACCTCCCGAGAGCATATCGAAAATCTCATCACCCGCATCCGCGCAGGAATCCCTGGCATCGGCCTTCGTACCACATTCATCGTCGGCTTCCCTGGTGAAACCGAGGAGCATTTTGAAAGCCTCCTCGCATTCATCGAGGAAACCCGCTTCGAGCGCCTCGGTGTCTTCAACTACTCACAAGAGGATGGCTCTCGCGCGGCCAAGATGGACCAACAAGTCACAACCCGCACCAAAAATCGCCGCTATCGAGAAGCCATGAAACTCCAGCAGCGCATCGCTCGCGAAATGGCCGAATCCCGCACCGGCCAAATCCTCCGAATCCTCGTCGAAACTCCAAATTCCGGCCGCACTGAACAGGACGCCCCCGAAGTTGATTGCCGCGTCTTCCTCACCCAACCCACCGAAGTAGGCACCTTTATCAACGCCAAAATTCTAGGAGCCCAGACCTACGACCTCGTTGCTGAACCGATTGCAGACTTGCATTGACCTTGTCATTATAGCAAATCTCCCAAATGAAAACTTCCTCCACAAAAAACTTCATCCGCCTCCAAGCTTTCACTTTGATTGAGCTGCTCGTCGTCATCTCGATTATCGCCATACTCGCCTCGCTTTCTTTGCCAGCGATTGGCGGTGCTCTAGACACCGCAAGAAAAACCACTGCCAAAAATGCAGCGGTTCAAATAGCGAACGCCGTAGTGGCTTATGAGACGGAGTATGGCCGGTTGCCTACCAGTTCGGGAACAACAGTGGGATCTACGCTCATGAATGCTCTGATGGCTGCTACGACAACTGACAATCCCAGAGCCATTGTATTTCTGGAAGCTCAGGCTTGGAAAAAAGGCAAGGGAGGCATAACCGCAAGCGGTGATTACCAAGACCCTTGGGGTGGCACTTATCAGATTCTTTTGGATGATAACTATGATAATAGGATGACGAACGATTTTCCAAGCCTGACTGGTTCCGGCGTTGAGAACTTAACTCTTATGAAGAAAGTGGCTGTTTGGAATACCAACTCAAACAGAAAGCTTCTGGTTAGGTCTTGGGAGTAGGGCTGTTTACCAATTTTTAATCCACTGGTTGGATTGGCTGTCAGCAGTTGTTCCAGCTCTTGACCAAAGGTCGAAGAAATTAGAGCCAGATCGATTTGTATCCCCGGGATACTGATAACAGTAGCCTGTGCCGAAAGGGTCTACGATGGATTGGTTAGGCTCCGACATGTTAGCGTTTGTTCCCATGCGCTTAGAAAATTCAAAATACACTTTTCCGGTCGAGGGGGCTAATGCGGCCCTTAAAAAAGCGTTGTTAGTGAATGGTGTGGAAATATTCGTTCCAGCTGGATAATCCCCCATATCGGCTTTATAACTTTCCAGAGCGGCCGACAGCGCGGCGATTTCCGCCTCTGCTCGGCTGCGGGCAGCCTTTTTCTGCACATATCCAGCTGTCTGCAACACTAGGCCGGCAAGGATGGCAATGATAGTAATCACAGCAAGCAATTCTAACAGGGTGAAGCCGTGTGTGGCAGTCGAGTTACCTTTGGAGCGGAAGAAGGGTGGGGTGTTCAAATAACGCATGGGGCAAAACTGTGAAATACCGCCCGTCCGGACAAGGAAAACTTTCCAAAATCTTCTTAACGTAAAAAAACTACTCTCTTTAAGAAAATAAAATTGACCTTACTATATCTTGTGGTGATTTTCCCTGAGAATCTCGCATCAATACCATATATATGCGCTGCCCGAAATGTGGAACCCTCGATGATAAGGTCATTGACTCCCGTCTTTCCAAAGACGGAACCAGCATCCGCCGTCGCAGGGAATGCCTCGATTGCCAGTCGCGTTTTACGACATATGAAGTATTGGAGCGTAATGAATTGCGTGTTATCAAGCGGGATGGCCGTCATGAGATTTTCGAGCGAAGTAAACTCCTTGGTAGCATCGCCAAAGCGTGTGAAAAACGATCCGTTACCTTGGAATCCATGGAGCATGTCGTCGAAGACATTTTGCAGGAGATCGAAAACAGCCAAGAGCGTGAGATTTCCTCAAAGCATCTTGGTGCCCTTGTAATGGCCAGACTCCACGCGCTCGACCCCGTTGCTTATGTTCGCTACGCCTCGGTCTACCGCCAGTTTCAAGAAGTCGGCGACTTCATTGAGGAGATCGAATCCTTGGAACGCCGTGTTGCCCTCACCTCCGACCAAACCGAGCTTTTTAAAAATTGATCGCCCTCCGTGATAACTACCCGCTCGTGCGCTTCCAGGATGGCAGCGTTATGAACTACGACCGCGCTTGGTTGGCCTCCGCCGTCGTCCGTGCCGCGGAGGTCGCCGGTTACAAAAAGTGGTGGCTCACCACCCATGTCACTGAAAGCATCTCCAGCTACCTCCAGCAGGAATTCGACGAGAATATCGTCACAATTTCCCGCTTGGAAAAAGCCGTACAGTCTGTGCTGCAAGTCATCGGCTACTCAGATGTCGCCCGCTGTTTCGAAACGCTCCCCCCGCCGGTCGCTCTCTCCCTTCCAGATCTCGCCCGCCGTGCTGGCACAGGCTACGAGCTCGTCTTCTTCAACCTCCTTCACGAGCGACTGCGTGAAATTCTTGAATCACCCGCCAGGCGGGTTGAAATTCACGTTCTGAACGATTGTGTGAAGCTCCTCCGCTGTGCCAAACAATTGCGTGCGGAGTGCTACGGCCTCATGAGCGAGATTGTCTCCTTCATCCGCTCCGAAGCAGCATCCAGTCACCGCGCTCACGAACTTAATCTCCAGCTCGCATGACCCTTTTCGAAAAAATCATCGTCCGCGAAATCCCAGCAGACATCGTCTTCGAAGACGACCAATGCCTCGCCTTCCGCGACATCGCTCCCCAAGCTCCAATCCACATTCTCATCATTCCCAAAAAAACCATCGCTCGAATCGGATCTGCTCAAGTCGATGAGCAAAACCTCCTCGGCCACCTCCTCCTCACTGCCGCCGAGATCGCCCGCCGCGAGAACATAGCCCCCACCGGCTACCGACTCGTCATCAACAACGGTCCCCACGGTGGCGAAACCGTTCCGCACCTCCACATCCACCTCTTGGGTGGACGTTACCTCAACTGGCCCCCAGGCTAATCTGAGTGGACTAAAAATTTGGCCGATTGTCCAAATTTCTGACCCGCTTTGTCTTAGTCGGCGCTGGTGATGTTGAAGACGCTGAGGGCGTCGCGGATTACCGCTCGTCCGCTTTCGGCTTCGTCGAGGATGACGATGTCTGTTCCAACATGGCGGAGTTTATCGGCTTCGTTGCTGAATTTTGTGCGGGCGAGGATTGTGATGGAGGGGTTTCGTTCCCTTGCGAATTGGATGGCAGCGGCAATTTCGGGTGTGGCGGGGAAGGTGAAGGCGACGAGTCGGGCCTGATCGACGGAACAGAGGTCCCATACCTCGGGTTGGCGGGCATCAGCGAACAAAGCAGCTTTTCCATCGCTATGCAGTTCATGAATGGCCTCTGCGTTGAGATCTATGACAAGTGAGGGAATGCCTTCGTCGGCGAGGGAAGCGCAAAGTCCACGTCCCACGGGACCGTATCCGCAAATGATCGCATGGTTGGTCAGTCCCCGCACGCGCTCGGCGGGAGGCAGGGATGCGGCAGCGCGGCCTGGCAGGCGGGGGGTGTGCGCGTCGAGCCAGTTGGCAAGAGGCTGGGCGAAGCGCATGAGCACGGGAACCATGGCCATCGACAGGGCCATGGCTGCCATGAGTGGATCGCTCACAGCACTCGACCATGCCGTGAAATCAGAGGTTTTTGTGAGAAGCACGAGGGAGAATTCCCCCGCGCTGCCGAGTCCAATGCCAGCAAAAACCGCCGCCCGCCAACTCAGCCCGATGACTCGGGCAATGAGTCCGATTAACAGGGCTTTACCGAGGATGATCCCGGCGGTCAGGGCCAAAATCAGTTGCCAGGAGGAAATGGCCTCGCGGAGATCGATTCCCAGGCCGACTGAGACAAAGAAAATCGTGAGGAACAAATCCTTGATTGGCGCGATATCCGAAAGAATGCGGTGCTTGTAGATGCATTCGCTCACAGCAAGACCGGCAACAAAGGCTCCCAGAATGAGGCTCAGATCCATGAGTGCGGCTAGGAAGGCCACACCGACGCACAGCCCAGCCACGGTGAGGGTAAAAAGCTCCCTGCTGCGGGTATCTGCCACAGCGCGCAGTAGCCTGGGAATGACATAACGCGCAAGGATGATGGCGAGCGCAATGAACGCAACGCCCTTGCCTAGGGTGAGCGCAAGAACCGGGGCCATGGTTTTTCCCTCACCTCCCGCCACGAAGAGGGCAGGCATGAGCACAAGGAAAAGTATGACAAAAATGTCCTGAAAAATTGCCACCCCGAGGCCAAAGCGGGCGCCGGAACTCGCCGATATGCCCATGTCGTGATAGAGCTTCACACTGATAGCTGTGGAACTCAGCGCACACGCGACGGCCACGACCGCGACCATCGGCCAGTCCAGACCGAAAAAAGAGCGGGCAACGAGTCCCGCACCGAGCATCGTGACTCCGACTTGGACCGAGCCACCCAGAAACGCATACCGCCGCAGGTTTTTTAACTCGCCGAGGGAGAATTCCATTCCAAGCACGAAGAGGAGGAGCATGACACCGATCTCCGACATCGAAGCCACTGCCTCCCTTGCCTGCTCCCCTGCCACCGCCTCGAGAAGGCCGGTATTCGCGATTGCGAGTCCGCAGAGGAAATAGGCAACGAGCAGGGATTGCCGCAGCTTCAGCAGCACCAAGGAGGCAAGCACCACGCCCACCAACATAAAAGCCAGCAAGGAAAACATCGGCGGAACACCCGCCGAGGCCAATGGTAGAAACCAGCCCGTATGAGAAATGAAACTCTGCATCCCTGCGGGAAGCCTCGCCGAGTCGCAGGGTATTTGCGAGCTGAAGATTGTCGGAGCTTATTTGTATCGAACGATCGAGGCGTCGATCGAGCGCAGCGTGAGCATTCCCACGCTCATGTAGCCGGGATTGAATGTCGGCAGGTATGTCGTGGATGTGCTGGTGCCATATTCTGATCGGCGAGCCGGGCCATCTGGTCCGCAATATCTGGAGCTGGCCGTGCCAAAGCTGTAGGTGGTCACTGGCACATACGATGTGTAGCCCGGCACATAGTAGTTGTAGGGCCTCTGCTCGGTGTCCTCGTGGAGCATAATGGCGGCATCGCCTCCATGAAGGCGCGCGTTGTATTGAATCGCCCGGATCATGAAGTCGTAACTTGCATTCGCGGTGAATGAGAGCCTGCCAATCACTATGTAAGGGCGGTCTGGCGGTTTGGAAAAAATGGGAACGCTGTAATCCTTCGGCTTCGGGGGAAAAACCCGTGCCGTGCTCGGGCGATAAAATTGAGAGGTGGAGGATACCGATTCGCAACCGGTTAGCAGCAGGGCGAAAAACAGCAGTGGCAGCAGGCGATGGATGGCAAACTTCGGCATGGTTGGTTTAGACAATGGTCTAAGTCTCCGCGTTCGGAATACGGATTTTTTTTACAGGAGGACAGGGTCTGCAGGATTCACAGGAAGGTCTCAGCGATGTTTGAGCTCGCACAAAAAAGTTAACCGCATGGGACTCCAAACCATTTATCCTCTCTGCTCTCCGTGTTCTCTGTGGTCAATTCTTCGGCCTCGACATTATTTCAAAAGCCGTCGCAGATACGCTCCATAGGTCGATTTGCCGAGTCGGACGATCTGGGCTTCCAGTCCCGCTTGGTCGATCCATTTGTTGCGCAGGGCGATTTCCTCGAGACAGGCGATTTTGAGGCCTTGGCGGCGTTCGATCACGCTCACAAACTCGGCGGCTTCCATGAGCGATTCGTGCGTGCCAGTGTCCAACCATGCGGTGCCGCGTCCGAGTTGCTCGACTTGGAGTTTGCCCTCTTCAAGGTAAATCCGGTTCAGGTCGGTGATCTCGAGTTCGCCGCGCGCGGAGGGCTTCAAATCGCGGGCGAGGGAAACAACGCGGTTATCGTAGAAATAAAGTCCTGGCACGGCGAAGTTGGATTTCGGCTTGGCAGGCTTCTCTTCGATTGAAAGGACACGGCCATCCGGTGCGAACTCCACCACGCCGTAGGCGGTCGGTTCGGCAACATGGTAACCAAAAATCGTAGCTCCCTCGCGGCGTGCATCGGCACTCTCGATCGCCTCCACAAAGTTTTGCCCGTAGAAAATATTGTCGCCCAGCACAAGGGCCGACGGGGCGTTTCCAACGAAATCAGCGCCTATATGGAAAGCCTGCGCAAGCCCTTCCGGACGCTGTTGCTCGGCGTAGGTCAGCGAAATACCGAACTGGCTGCCATCACCCAGCAAGCGTTGAAAAAGCGGCAAGTCCTCGGGCGTCGAGATGAGCAAAATCTCGCGGATGCCAGCAAGCATGAGCACTGACAGCGGATAGTAAACCATCGGCTTGTCATACACGGGCATGAGCTGCTTGCTCACCGCGATCGTGAGCGGATACAATCGCGTGCCAGAGCCTCCGGCGAGAATGATACCTTTGCGTGGAATGGAATTTTGCATGTCGATAAGGGATTGATGAATGACAGAGGATGGCTGCCGAAGAGCGATCTTCACCCTTTTTAGGGCGTTGGAATATACGAATTCAGGTCTAAATGCCTCGACCATCCAAGATCATTCCGACCACACTGAGCATGTTTTATTCAAAGTGAATCTTCAACCCGAATCCAGCGATTTCAGTTCAATCGCTGGATTCGGGTGTGCGCCGGGGAAGCCGGCAGCCACGTGGGTGA
>Ga0164293_10002539_pt1 | contig 15489 bp, 16 predicted proteins | sample GEODES118metaG_FD_111487 | JGI IMG/M metagenome (GOLD analysis project Ga0164293, IMG submission 111487) | Eutrophic lake water microbial communities from Lake Mendota, Wisconsin, USA - GEODES118 metaG | ecosystem: Environmental > Aquatic > Freshwater > Lake | place: USA: Lake Mendota...
AGCGAAGGCCACCGCTGTAGGAGCGCCGCCCTCGGCGCGATAGGGCTGTTGATCGACCGCTGCATCGCCGCGAGGGCGCGGCTCCCACACCCTTGAATTGTCCGTGGTTGTGAGCGAAGGCCACCGCTGTAGGAGCGCCGCCTCGGCGCGATTCGGCGTCTGATCAAGCGCAGCATTTTCCAGGGCGCATCGAAGCAGGACGTACGGATGGGCACTGCGTCGCTCGCGTCCCCCGCCGCGGAGTTAGGCCCGATGCGGCAGCCGCTACCCGGGCCCTTGCACGAGTAGCCCTGGGCAAGGGAGCAGCGCCGGCCAGCACCCGGCCAGCACCCGGCCGGCACCCGGACGGCAGCAAGCCCTGCCTAGCCTTAAACTGACCGTCCAACACATCACTCAGAGAGACACTCATGAACCTGATCCCCCTGGGCAGCAGCGACCTCAAGGTGACCCCGATCTGCCTGGGCACCATGACTTTTGGCGAGCAGGTTGACGAGCCCACCTCGCATGCGATTCTTGACCGCAGCCTGGCCCTGGGCATCAACTTCATCGACACCGCCGAGATGTATTCGGTGCCGACCAAGGCCGAGACCTACACCCGCACCGAAACCTACATCGGCAACTGGCTGGCGCGCAATCCGTCGGCCCGCCAGCGCCTGGTGATTGCCACCAAGGTGGCAGGGCCGGCGCGCATGGCCTGGGTGAGGGGCGGCAAGCCTGATCTCCCCGGCGAAGACATCATTGCCGCCTGCAATGCCAGCTTGCAGCGCCTGCGCACCGATGTGATTGACCTCTATCAAATTCACTGGCCGGTGCGCCATGTGCCCGCCTTCGGTCTGATGTACTTCGACCGCAGCAAGGACCTGCCAGTCACGCCCATCCTGGAGCAGTTGCAGGCCCTGGGTGAGTTGGTCAAGGCTGGCAAGGTGCGGGCCATCGGCCTGTCCAATGAGACCCCCTATGGCGTGCACGAATTCGTGCGACTGGCCGAGCAGCATGACCTGCCGCGGGTGGCCAGCGTGCAAAACGTCTATTGCCTGATCAACCGCACGGTGGAAAACGCACTCGACGAAACCTTGTATCGCCTGAACGTCGGGTTGTTGGCCTATTCGCCGCTGGGCTTTGGCCTGCTGACCGGCAAATACGACGAGAGCGGCACCGACACCGCCCAGGCTCCCAAGGATGCTCGCATTGCTAAGTACGAGTCGGTGCGCCAGCAGCGCTGGGGCCGGCCGGCGGCTTTGCAGGCGGCGCGGCGCTATAACGCGTTGGCGCGCAAGCATGGCTTGACGCCGACCCAGATGGCGCTGGCGTTTTGCTACCACCGCCACCTGGTCGACAGCACCATCATCGGCGTGACCTCCCTGGCCCAGCTTGAAGAAGATTGCGCAGCCTGGACCACCACGCTCTCGCCCGAGGTGCTCAAGGCCATCGACGAGATTCGTTGGGAACTGCGTGACCCGGCGGTCTGAGCTCCGGCTACCCCGTTGAGCATGGCCAAGGCCGCATCGATCAGCCAGACGCCGGCCACCCAGTGGCTGCGCGATCATGGGGTTGCTTACACCGAGCATCCCTATGAGTACCTGGAGCACGGTGGCGCTGAGCACAGCGCCAAGGTCCTTGGGCTCGATCCCTTGAGCGTGGTCAAGACCCTGATCATGCAGGACCAAGACGGCGCGCCGCTGGTCGTGTTGATGCACGGCAATCGGCAGGTCTCGACCAAGAACCTGGCGCGGCAGATCGGCGCCAAGCGGGTCGAGCCCTGCGCGGTCGAGGTGGCGCAGCGTCACAGCGGCTATCTGGTGGGGGGCACCTCGCCGTTTGGCACCCGGCGGGCGATGCCGGTGTACATCGAGGCGTCCATCCTGAGCCTGCCTAAAATCGCGATCAACGGCGGTCGGCGAGGCTTTTTGGTCGGCATCGATCCGCAAGTGTGTGTTCAAAAGCTTGGCGCCCGGTCTGTGCAGTGCGCCATCGACAAATAAGACTGTCCCGTGACCCCTGTCTATCTTCTTGTGGCGACCGTGTTCGCTTACCTGATCGGATCCCTGTCTTTTGCGGTGATCGTCAGCCGCCTGATGGGCCTGAGCGATCCACGCAGCTATGGCAGCAAGAACCCGGGCGCGACCAATGTTCTTCGCTCGGGCAACAAGGCGGCGGCGGTGTTGACCCTGCTGCTTGATGGGGTCAAGGGCTGGGCGCCGGTGGCCTGGGTGCAGTGGCAGGGCGCCGCCTACGGCCTGGGCGATGGGGCGGTGGCTCTGGTCGGCCTGGCCGCCTTCCTGGGCCACCTGTTTCCGGTATTTTTCCGATTTGCCGGCGGCAAGGGCGTAGCCACCGCCGCTGGGGTGCTGTTTGGGGTGCACTGGGCCCTGGGCCTGGCGGTGCTGTTGAGCTGGCTGCTGGTGGCTTATTTCACCCGCTATTCATCGCTGTCGGCGCTGATCAGCGCTCTGGCAGCGCCTGTGCTTTACATGCTGGGCAACCGGGGGCTTTGGTATGCCGACCGCTCGGTGATGATCATGCTGGTGATCATGAGTGCGCTGCTGATTTGGCGGCACCGGCAGAACATCGCTAAGCTCCTGAATGGCCAGGAGTCCAAGATCGGCGCCAAGGGCTGAGGGCCAGGCCGCCCGAGACCCTGCTGGGTTCAGTCCCTGAAGTTGTTAAAGCTCAGCGGCAGGTCCTTGACTTCAGCGCGGATCAGCGCCATCGCCGCTTGCAAATCGTCGCGCTTGGCGCCGCTGACCCGCACCGCATCGCCCTGGATCGAGCCCTGCACCTTGAGCTTGCTGCCCTTGATAAGCTGCTGAATCTTTTTGGCGTCGTCGCCAGCTATGCCGTTGCGCACCTTGCTGACCTGCTTGACCTTGTCGCCACCGATTTTCTCGATCTTGCCCAGATCGAGAAAACGCACATCTACCCCGGCCTTGGCCAGCTTGTTGCGCAGGATGTCGTTGATCTGATCGATCTGGAAGTCGCCGTCGCCAAGCAAGGTGATGTCCTTGTCCTTGATCTCAATGGCGGCAGCTGTGCCCTTGAAATCAAAGCGGGTGCCGATTTCCTTGGCGCAGTTCTCCACGGCGTTTTTGAGTTTGACCAGATCGGCTTCGAGGACGGTATCGAAAGAGGGCATATCAGGCTCGTCGGCAAAAAATCGCGATGCGACAATCTGTAAATGTTAGTCGAGAAACAGCTTGCCCTGCAGCCCTACAACACCTTTGGTATTGCTGCCAAGGCGCAGGAGCTGGTGCGGGTACGCGGTTTGGATGACGTTCAGGCGGTGCTGGCCGACCCTGTACTGCGCGAGCGACCCAAATTTGTGCTTGGCGGGGGCAGCAACTTGGTGCTGACCGGTGATGTCAAGCCGCTGGTGCTCAAAGTGGAGGTGGCGGGCCGTCGCCTGGCCGCTGAAACGGATCGGCACTGGATTGTGGAGGTCGGTGCTGGTGAAAATTGGCACGATCTGGTGGCCTGGAGTCTGGCCCAGGGCTGGCCCGGGCTGGAAAACATGGCCCTGATTCCCGGCACCGTGGGCGCCTCGCCGGTGCAGAACATCGGCGCCTATGGCGTGGAGTTGCAAGACCGCTTCGATTCGCTCGATGCGGTCGATCTGCGCACGGGCCAGCTGTTCACGCTCGATGCGGCGCAGTGCGCTTTTGGCTACCGCGATTCGGTCTTCAAGCATGCGCCACCCGCGCAAAGTAGCGGGGAGGGCGTTCGCGGCATGGGTCTGGCCGGCCGTGCCTTGATTTTGCGGGTGCGTTTTGCCCTGCCCAAGCGCTGGAAGCCGGTGCTGGGCTATGCCGATCTGGAGCGACGCATGGCCCTGGACGGGCTGAGCGCCGATGAAGTCACGCCCGAGCGCCTGTTTCATTGGGTCTGCGAGATCCGCCGCGCCAAGCTGCCGGACCCGGCGGTGCTGGGCAATGCCGGCAGTTTTTTCAAGAACCCGACGGTCAGCCCCGAGCAATGCGCCGACATCATCGCCCGTGACCCCAAGGTGGTTCACTATCCCATGCCCGACGGCGGCATCAAGCTGGCCGCCGGCTGGCTGATCGACGCTTGTGGCTGGAAGGGCAAGAGCGTGGGGCGGGCTGGCGTGTATGAAAAACAGGCCCTGGTTCTGGTCAACCGCGGCGGGCCCAATGACCCAGTGACCGGCGGCGAGGTGATGACCCTGGCCCGCGCGATACAGACCAGTGTTTACGAACGCTTTGGCCTGCGGCTGGAGCCCGAGCCGGTGGTGCTGTGAACTGGCCGACCCGCAAGCGCTCCCCAAATCTGACCGCGACTTGATGATTCTTGCCTTGGAAGGACCCCATCCCATGCAGACCGAACTGACCATCCTCACCGGCCATTCCCGCGGCATGGGCCGCGCCATGGCGCAGCAACTGCTGGTTCAGGGGCACAGAGTGTTGGGCATCTCGCGTGGGCAGGCCCAAGGCCTGGCTCCTGGGGCAGGCGCGGCAGGCGAGTTGATCGAATGGCAGGCCGATTTGGCCGACGGCGCGGAGGTGGCGCGGCGCTTACAGAGCTGGCTGGAAGGGCAGGCCGATCCAGCTTGGCGCAGTGTGACCCTGATTAACAATGCCGCCACGATCCCGGCCATCGTGCCGCTGTCTCGCGCGCGTCCGGACGATCTGGCGCAGGCGATGCGGGTGAATCTCGAAACCCCGATGCAGCTGTGCGCAGCCTTTTTGTCTGCGACGGCCGGATGGTCGGCGCAGCGCCGCATTTTGAACATCTCGTCTGGGCTGGGGCGCAGGCCCATGGCCTCGCAGTCAGCCTATTGCGCAGCCAAAGCCGGCCTGGACCACTTCACCCGCTGCCTGGCGCTCGATGAGGCTCGCCTGCCCCATGGCGCCCGTGTGTGCTCATTGGCCCCTGGCGTCATCGATACCGAGATGCAGATGCAACTGCGCGGCGCCCCGGACGCCGACTTTCCCGACCGCCAGGGCTTCGAGGGCCTGCATCAACAGGGCATGCTTACCTCACCCGAGCTTGCCGCCGAGCGACTGCTGGCTTTCCTGGCCAGGCCCGACTTCGGCCAGCAGCCAGTAGCTGACGTTCGCGCCTGAAAAAATAATTGGGGTCAGATACCGATTAAATGCCTAAAAAAGCGGTCCGCAGACCGCTTTTCAGGGCCAGGGCAAGTTCTCAGTTCTTGCCGCTGCCTTCAAGCTTGAAGATATGCGGGCCCTCGCCTGCCGAGAGCAGTCCGCTGTGGGCGTAGATGCCCAGCTTGGCGCGGGTATCGGTGATGTCCAGGTTGCGCATGGTCAGCTGGCCGATGCGGTCGAGCGGGCTGAAGGGCGCGTCTTCTACCTTTTCCATCGACAGGCGCTCGGGCGCATAGGTCAGGTTGGGCGAGGTGGTGTTGACGATGCTGTAGTCGTTGCCGCGGCGCAGCTCCAGCGTCACTTCGCCGGTGATGGCGCGCGCCACCCAGCGTTGGGCGGTTTCGCGCAGCATGATGGCCTGCGGGTCGAACCAGCGGCCTTGGTAGAGCAAGCGGCCGAGCTTGAGGCCGCCCATGCGGTACTGCTCAATGGTGTCTTCGTTATGAATGCCCGTGACCAGGCGCTCATAGGCGATGTGCAGCAGCGCCATGCCTGGGGCCTCATAAATGCCGCGGCTCTTGGCCTCGATGATGCGGTTTTCGATCTGGTCGCTCATGCCCAGACCGTGCCGCCCGCCGATCTCGTTGGCCTTGAGAAACATGTCAACCAGTGAGTCGAAGGTCTGGCCGTTCAGGGCCACCGGCATGCCTTCTTCGAAGCGCACCGTCACCTCTTCAGCCTGGACCTCGACCTCGGGCTTCCAGAAGGCCACGCCCATGATGGGATTGACGATGCGGATGCCGCTGTTCAATTGCTCCAGGTCTTTGGCCTCGTGCGTGGCGCCCAGCATATTGGAGTCGGTGGAATAGGCTTTTTCCACGCTCATTTTGTAGTCGAAGCCATTGGCGATCAGGAATTCGCTCATTTCCTTGCGCCCGCCCAGCTCGTCGATGAAAGTCTGGTCCAGCCAGGGCTTGTAGATCTTCAGACTCGGGTTGGTCAGCAGACCGTAGCGGTAAAAGCGCTCGATGTCGTTGCCTTTGAAGGTCGAGCCGTCGCCCCAGATGTTGACGTCGTCCTCCTTCATGGCAGCCACCAGCATGGTGCCGGTCACGGCGCGGCCCAGCGGGGTGGTGTTGAAGTAGGTGATGCCGCCGGTGCTGATGTGGAAAGCGCCACACTGGATGGCGGCCACGCCTTCATGGGCCAGTTGGGTGCGGCAGTCGACCAGGCGGGCTTTTTCGGCGCCATAGGCCATGGCCTTGCGCGGGATTTCCTCGTAGTCCGACTCGTCGGGCTGACCCAGATTGGCGGTGTAGGCATAGGGCATGGCGCCCTTTTTCTTCATCCACAGCAGGGCCGCCGAGGTATCGAGGCCGCCGGAGAAGGCGATGCCGACTTTTTGCCCCTTGGGCAGGTGTTGCAAGATGGTGCTCATGGTCTGGGCTGGCTGGCCTGCCGCTGGCAGGCTTTTGGGGGGGAGGGCGGCGCTGTGCCGTGGGGCGTTCAGCCGAAATGGCAGATGTAGTGATAGGCCTCGCTCACCCGGATTTCGAAGCTCGACTGCCCCGGAATCTTGAAGCTGTGGCCCGGCCCCGAGCTTTGCCACTGGTCGCTGCCAGAGAGTTTGTACTCGCAGCTACCGGCCACGCACTCCATGATCTCGGGCGCGCCGGTGTTGAAAGTCAGGGTGGAGGGCAATACAACACCGACAGACTTTTTGCTGCCGTCGGCCAGCGTGATGCCGTGGCTGACGCACTTGCCGTCGAAATAGACGCTGGCTTGGGTATTGACGCTGACGTTGTGCAGTTGCGCGTTGCTCATGGGGGTCCGTCGGTAGGGATGTCGCCCAAATGCGGGCAAAACGCGGATTTTAGGCCATGGTCACGGCCTCCTACCCAGGCCCCAACAAGCCCCGCCTCACCTGCGCCGCGGCTGAGCATCGGCTTCGCAGCGCCCTAAGTCCGCCCTCGGTTCGCCCTCATCGGGCCATCGCTGGAACGTCAGTGCCAGCGACCGCCGTGGTGATGCCGGCTTTGGTGCCGGCCTTGGTGCCGGCCGCCATGCACGCCCAAGCTCAGAGACAGGCCGATCGGTACCACGGGCACATAGCGCACGGGCGGCGAGACTACGGTGTAGGCGGGCGATGCGAAGCTGTGGACGCGCGGTGGCAGCACATAGACCGGCTCGGTCTGCACATAGGTGACGGTCGGCGCGGGCGCGGCAGATACCGGTCCGACGGTGATGCTGTTCGACGAGGTCGGCCCGGGCAGGGCGCCGACCGGGCTCAGTTGCAGCCGCACGAAAGCGCCCGGGTCGTTAGGCATCTTGATGCTGTAGCGCTTGTTGTCATATTCGTACACCACGTCGTAGTGCAGCACCCGGTTTTCATAGGTGGTTTGGGTGGTGCACTGCTGGACGTTGCGCACCTCGTCGCGGGTGCCTTCAACCCGGTTACCGAGGACCGCGCCGCCCACCAGGCCTATCATGGTGGCGATGTCACGGCCGCTGCCGCCGCCGATGGCGTTGCCAATCGCCCCGCCGGCGATTGCGCCCATGGCCAATCCGGCGCCTGAAGGCTGGCTCTGCTGGATGACCTGCTGGTTGGTACAGACCTGGCGCGGCACGGCGACCTGTTGCATGACGGCGGTGGTGTTGAGCACACGTGCCATGACCTCCTGGGCCAGAGCCGGTGCGGCACTTAAAGCGCCCAAGGCAGCTGTGGCCATGGCGGCTAGGGAGAGATGTTTGCTGTTCATGAGAATCTCCTGATGGGGCGCGAGCTCGAGAACCCAGGGCTGTGGGGTCTCGCAACCGAGCCGCCCGAAGGCCCGGTCTGTAGATTAAACGGGCCGGGGGGTGATTTGGTTAACAAGTTCGGGTAAATCCTGAGTAAAGCTGGGGTCGGCCTAATGCCGGCCGGCCCAGATTAGCCAGTCCGGCTCCTTGAAACCCACGCTGATCAGCCCATGGGGCCAGGCCACCACCGGGCGCTTGATCAGGCTGGGCTGGGTCTGCATCAGCGCGATGGCGCTTGCGCTGTCAAGCACTGCAGCTTGCTGCTCAGGGGCCAACTTGCGCCAGGTCGTGCCCTGGCGGTTGAGCAGTTTTTCCCATCCGACGGCTTGGGCCCAGGCCTGAAGTTGGTCGCTACTGACCTTGGACTTCTTGAAGTCATGAAACCGATGGGCGATGTCGTGCTCGGTCAGCCAGGCCCTGGCCTTCTTGACGGTGTCGCAGTTGGCAATGCCGTAGAGCTCAATCATGGAACTAATTCTGGCAGAGTCAGCGCCTTGCCGAGCCTTGCTGGGCCGGTTGGCCCCAAGGCCTGCGAGACAATGGGCCCATGGACAACCCGACGACTCTGGAGCAGTGGCTGGCCCACTGCGAGCGCATACACCCCCGCAGCATCGATATGGGCCTGGAGCGGGTGCGTGCGGTCGCCCACCGCATGGGCTTGCGGCTGAAGGTGCCGGTGATCACCGTGGCCGGCACCAATGGCAAGGGCTCGACCTGCGCGATGCTCGAGGCCATCTTGCAGCAGTCGGGCTACCGGGTCGGGCTGTACACCTCGCCGCATCTGGTTCATTTTGAGGAGCGCTGCCGCTTGCGCGGCGAGGCCGTGAGCGCCGCGGCGCTGCTGCCGCATTTTCAGAAGGTGGAGCGGGCTCGGCTTGGCAGTGACCTGCGTTATCTGCCCGGTCGCCCGCAGGATGTGCGCGGCGAGCTCACGCTGAGCTATTTCGAGTTCACCACCCTGGTGTTTCTGTCGGTGCTGGCCCATGCCGAACTCGATGTGGTGATCTTGGAAGTGGGTTTGGGTGGACGGCTCGATGCGGTCAATCTGATCGATACCGATTGCGCCATCATCACCAGCATAGACCTCGATCACATGGAGTTCCTGGGCCCGGATCGGGAGTCCATAGGCCGCGAGAAGGCAGGCATCATCCGCGCGGGCAAGCCCGTCATCGTCAGTGACCCGGCGCCGCCCGACAGCGTGCTGGAGGCCGCCCGCTTGCTGGGCGCTGATCTGTGGCGCATCGGGCCCGACTTTCAATTTACCGGCGACAAGCAGCAATGGGGCTGGAGCGGACGGGGCAAGCGCTATTCCGGCCTGGCCTACCCGGCGCTGCGCGGCGCCAATCAACTGCTCAATGCCTCGGGCGTGCTGGCGGCACTGGCGGCCTTGTGGGAGCAACTGCCGGTGACCGCGCAGGCGGTGCGCAATGGCCTGGCCCTGGTGGAATTGCCCGGGCGTTTTCAGATCGTGCCGGGCCAACCGACCTTGGTGCTCGATGTGGCCCACAACCCTCATTCAGTGGCCGCATTGACTGAGAACTTGGATGCGATGGGTTTTTACCCCTGTACCCATGCGGTGTTCGGTGCCATGGCCGACAAGGATCTGGCGACCATGCTCGCGCGCATAGGCCCTTTGATTGATCGCTGGTATTTTTGCGACCTGCCCCTGCCCCGAGCCGCCTCGGCGGCGCAATTGCAAGCGGCCTGGCAGGCCATGCCAGAGCGCAACCCGCCCGCCCCGTCGAGCACCCATGAAAGTCCCCGTCTGGCCTTGCAGGCGGCGGTGGCTACGGCAGACCCCGCTGATAGAATCATTGTCTTCGGATCCTTCTTGACGGTGGGTGGAGTTCTCCAGGACGGACTGCCCCGCTTGTCAGCCCAGCACCTGAGCGATTGAATCGCGGCAGCGCTGAGCTGGCGCCGCCCACCCCAGCTAACGCTCAGCACGCATCGCCCATGTCGTTTTTCAGTTTCCGCCGCAGTCGGACGTCTCCTGCCAAGCCCGCTGCCGCGGCGGCGGCTTCCGAGAGTGTGGAAGTGGTTCGGCGGCGTGCCCGCCAGCGCCTGATCGGCGCGGCGGTGCTGGTGCTGATCGGTGTGATCGGCTTTCCCCTGTTGTTTGACAGCCAGCCCAGGCCGGTGCCGGTGGATATCGCGATCGACATTCCCTCGCGCAACGCGGTCAAGCCCGGTACGCCCATTGCAGCGGCCAAGCCCACTGAAACGGCCAACGCCGCCATGCCGGCCGATGCAGCGACGCCACCTGCACCGCAGGTGCCCCCACAAGCCAGTTTGGAGGGCAAGGAAGAAATCGTCGGCGGCAATCCAGCGGCCGCGTCGCCTGTGCCAGCGCCTGTGGCCACCCCAGCTGCGGGGGCCATTGAAGCGGCGCCGAAAGTTGCAGCCAAGCCGGCGCCCGAAGCTCAGCGCCCCCAGGACCCTAAAGACGCTAAAGCTGCGGCAGCTCGCGTAGTAGTTCAGGTTGGCGCATACGCCGATGCGGCCAAGGCCCGTGAGGTCCGGCAAAAGCTAGAGAAAGCCGGCTTCAAGACCTACGCCCAGGTGGTTGACACCAAGGACGGCTCGCGCACGCGGGTCAGAGTGGGCCCCTTTGCGAGTCGGGCTGAGGCCGAGAAGGCGGCTGCCAAGATCAAGTCGCTCGACCTGCCGGCCTCGTTATTGGCGCTTTGAGCCCCATGACTGGCATTGATTGGGTCCTGGCGGCACTTGTTTTGCTCTCTGCCCTTGTAGGACTGTGGCGCGGCCTCATCTTCGAGGTGCTGTCCTTGTTGGGCTGGATTGCTGCGTTTTTTGTGGCCCGCTGGCTTGCGGCTTCGGTGGGCGTCTATCTGCCGCTCCAGGGGCTGTCGGACCCCATGCGCTATGCGGCCGGTTTTGCCTTGACGTTTATTGCGGCGCTGCTGGCCGCTGGCTTGCTAGCGGCGCTGGTGCGCAAAGTGGTGTCGGCGGTCGGGCTTCGCCCGATCGATAGGGTGCTGGGCGCTGCTTTTGGGGCTTTGCGCGGTGTGGTGGTGTTGTTGGCGGTGGCATTGGTGGTCGACCTCACGCCGTTCAAACGGTCTGAGGCCTGGCAGCAGTCGCTGGTCGCACCGGTGCTGGCCTTGGCACTGGGGGGGCTGAAATCGGCCTGGCCGGACTCCCTGGGCCGGATCGTGAACTGAAGGACGGATCGAATATGTGCGGCATTTTTGGCGTCGTCAGTGACGCTCCGGTCAATCAGCTGATCTACGACGGCTTGTTGCTGCTACAGCACCGCGGCCAGGACGCGGCTGGCATTGCCACCCAGCACGGCCAGAAGTTCTTCATGCACAAGGCCAAGGGCATGGTCAAGGATGTGTTTCGCACCCGCAATATGCGGGCTTTGCCCGGCAACGTGGGACTGGGCCAGGTGCGCTACCCGACGGCAGGCAACGCCTTCAGCGAAGAAGAGGCTCAGCCCTTTTATGTCAATGCACCCTTTGGCCTGGTGCTGGTTCATAACGGCAATCTGACCAATGCGGCGGCGCTCAAGGCCGAGCTGTTTTCGGTGGACCATCGCCACATCAATACCGAGAGCGATTCTGAAGTCCTGCTCAATGTGCTGGCCCATGAGCTGGAGAAAACCACCCGGGGTCTGCCCCTGGCGCCGGCCGATGTGTTTGCCGCTGTGCGTGGCGTACACCGCCGAGTGCGCGGCTCCTACGCGGTGGTGGCTTTGATTGCCGGCCATGGCTTGCTGGCCTTTCGGGACCCGTATGGCATTCGGCCATTGAGTCTGGGCAGTCAGGGCAAGACCTGGGTGGTGGCCAGCGAGTCGGTGGCCCTGGAGGGCACGGGCCACCGGTTTGAGCGCAACCTGCAGCCGGGCGAGGCAGTGTTCATCGACCTGCAAGGCAATCTGCACAGCGCCCAGTGCGCGGATCAACACCGGCTGATGCCCTGCATTTTTGAATTTGTTTATCTGGCTCGGCCCGACTCCATCCTGGATGGCATCTCGGTCTACCAGGCCCGGCTCAATCTGGGCGAGACCCTGGCCAAGCGGGTGATCTCGACGGTGCCGCCCAATGAGATTGATGTGGTCATTCCCATCCCCGAATCGAGCCGGCCCAGTGCCACCCAATTGGCACATTTGTTGGGCATCCCTTACCGGGAAGGCTTCGTCAAGAACCGCTATGTGGGCCGCACCTTCATCATGCCGGGCCAGGGCGTGCGCAAGAAATCGGTGCGCCAAAAGCTCAATGTGATTGCCAGCGAATTCAAAGGCCGCAATGTGCTGCTGGTCGACGATTCCATTGTGCGCGGCACCACCAGCCGCGAGATCGTGCAGATGGCACGCGATGCCGGCGCCCGCAAGGTCTACCTGGCCAGCGCTGCGCCGCCGGTGCGCTACCCCAATGTCTACGGCATCGACATGCCCACCAGCAGCGAGTTGGTGGCTTACAACCGCAGCGTCGAAGAGGTGCGGGAAGTCATAGGCTGCGATGCTCTGATCTACCAGGACGTTGAAGGCATGAAGCGCGCCATCGGCTCGCTCGGCAGCGGCCTGGACGGTTTTGACGCGTCCTGCTTCGACGGCGTTTACGTCACCGGCGACGTCACGCCCGAATCAATTGCACGCATGAACGAACAGCGTGTCGACGGCGATGAAGAGGCCCAGGAAGATGCCTCCCGCCTGGCCCTGCCCAACGCCGAGACGGTCTGAGGAAACGATCACATGAGTCACGACCCCAGTTCCAGAAAATTACTGCCCGAAGCCCTGCACCGCCAGACCCTGGCCGTGCGCGCCGCCGTCGACCGCAGCCAGTATGGCGAGAACTCTGAGGCCCTGTTCCTGACCAGCGGCTTTGTGCAGGAAAGCGCCGAGTCGCAGGCCCGTCGCTTTGGGGGCGAGGAGGAGGGCGATACCTACGGCCGCTCCGGCAACCCCACCGTGCGCTCCATGGAAATGCGCCTGGCTGCGCTCGAAGGTTCTGAAGCCTGCATGGCCACCTCCTCGGGCATGGCGGCCATCATGCTCATGTGCTTTTCCCTGCTCAAAGCTGGTGACCATGTGGTGTTCTCGCAGTCTATGTTTGGCTCGACCATCAAGCTGATTGGCTCGGAATTCGCCCGCTTCGGGGTTGAGTCGACCATCGTGCCGCAGACCGACTTGGACGCCTGGAAGGCAGCGGTGCGGCCCAGCACCCGGCTGCTGTTTGCCGAGACACCGACCAACCCGCTGGGCGAGGTCTGCGATATCGCTGCCCTGGCTGAGATCGCCCGCCATGCCGGCGCCTTGCTGGCGGTGGATAACTGCTTTGCCACCCCCGCGCTGCAGCGGCCCATGGAACTGGGGGCCGACATCGTGATGCACTCGGGCACCAAGTACCTTGACGGCCAAGGCCGGGTCATGGCCGGGGCCCTGTGCGCCAGCGAGAAGTTGGTGCGCGAGAAATTCCTGCCGGTGCAAAAAAACGGCGGTATGGTGCTCTCGCCCTTCAACGCCTGGGTGGTGCTCAAGGGCCTGGAAACCTTGGACCTGCGCATGCGCGCACAAAGCGCGCTGGCCCTTGAATTGGCGCAATGGCTGGAGCAGCATCCGGCCATAGCGCGGGTCTATTACCCGGGCCTGGCCAGCCACCCGCAGCATGCACTGGCCATGCGTCAGATGGAGGGTCTGGGCGGTGCCGTGGTCTCCTTCGACGTCAAGGCGGATAGCCCAGAGCAGGGACGGGCGCGCGCCTTCCATGTGCTCGACGCGCTGCAGGTGCTCTCGCTGTGCACCAACCTCGGTGACACCAAGACCTTGCTGACCCACCCGGCCAGCACCTCGCACGGCAAGCTCTCGGAGGCACAGCGCCAAGCCGCTGGCATCGGCCAGGGCCTGGTGCGCGTGGCCGTGGGCCTGGAGCATCTCGACGACATGAAAGCCGACATATCGCGCGGCCTGGACACGCTTTGAACCCCATGACCACTCGCGTTCGCACCCGCTTTGCGCCTTCGCCCACCGGCTTTATCCACCTGGGCAACATCCGTTCGGCGCTTTACCCCTGGGCCTTCGCACGCGCCAAGGGTGGCGACTTTATCCTTCGCATCGAAGACACCGACCTGGAGCGCTCCAGCCAGGCGGCGGTCGATGTGATCATCGAGGGTATGCGCTGGCTGGGCCTGGACTATGACGAAGGCCCGTTCTACCAGATGCAGCGCATGGACCGCTACAAGCAGGTGCTGGCTGAGCTTCAGGCCACCGGACAGGTCTATCCCTGCTACATGAGCGTGGCCGAACTCGATGCCCTGCGCGAGCGGCAAATGGCCGCCAAGCTCAAGCCACGTTACGACGGTACATGGCGGCCCGAGCCGGGCAAGACCCTGCCGCCGGTGCCCGATGGCATCAAGCCGGTGCTGCGCTTTAAGACGCCTGCGGCCGGCGAGGTGGTCTGGGACGACAAGGTCAAGGGCCGCATCTCGATCAGTAACGAAGAACTGGACGATCTGGTCATCGCCCGGCCCGACGGCACGCCCACCTACAACTTCTGCGTGGTGGTCGACGACATCGACATGGCCATCACCCATGTGATCCGCGGCGACGACCATGTCAACAACACGCCGCGCCAGATTCACATCTTCAGGGCTTTGGGGCATGAGCCGCCGGTTTATGCCCACTTGCCGACGGTGCTCAATGAGCAGGGCGAGAAGATGAGCAAGCGCAATGGCGCCAAGGCGGTGACCGACTACGCCCGCGAAGGCTATTTGCCCGAGGCCATGGTCAACTACTTGGCCCGGCTGGGCTGGAGCCATGGCGATGACGAGATCTTCAGCCGGGAGCAGTTCCTGCAGTGGTTCGACCTCGACCACCTGGGCAAGAGCGCCGCGCAGTTCGATGAGGCCAAGTTACGCTGGGTCAACGCTCAGCACATCAAGGCCAGCGCTGATGCGCAACTGGTGCAATGGCTCAAGCCCTTCCTGGTCGAGCGCGGCGCTCAGGTGGCGCCCGAGCGGGCCGAGCGTGCCTGCGCCCTGTTCAAGGACCGCTGCAGCACCTTGGTCGAATTGGCCGGATGGCTGGTTTTGCTGGAGCAGGGCGGCCAAGCCAGCGCGCAAGACCGCGATAAGCACCTGACCGCGGCCATTGCGCCGGTGCTGGCGCAATTGGCCGACGCCCTGGCCGAGACTGACTGGAGCCGCGCTGCGATTGCGGAGGCCGTGGCCCAGGTGCTCAAGGGCGCGCAGTTGAAAATGCCGCAACTGGCCATGCCGGCACGGGTGGCCTTGCTGGGCACGCCGCAGACCCCGTCTCTGGACGCGGTGATCGAATTGATGGATCGCGACCTGGTGCTGGAGCGGCTGCGCCAGCCGGCAGCTTGATCTTCGTCGACCAGTTTTTGCAGGGGCTGTGGGATGGCTGTGTTTTCTGGCTATAATGAGTGGCTCGACAATTGTAGCGCCGGTCTGTTTGACAGACGGGGGTCACAATGAAAAGGGGGTATAGCTCAGCTGGGAGAGCGCTTGCATGGCATGCAAGAGGTCAGCGGTTCGATCCCGCTTACCTCCACCAGTCGAAAGTCCAAAGGTTTTGACCCTATCGTCTAGAGGCCTAGGACATCACCCTTTCACGGTGAGTACCGGGGTTCGAATCCCCGTAGGGTCGCCA
>Ga0164293_10002540_pt1 | contig 15489 bp, 15 predicted proteins | sample GEODES118metaG_FD_111487 | JGI IMG/M metagenome (GOLD analysis project Ga0164293, IMG submission 111487) | Eutrophic lake water microbial communities from Lake Mendota, Wisconsin, USA - GEODES118 metaG | ecosystem: Environmental > Aquatic > Freshwater > Lake | place: USA: Lake Mendota...
ACAGCGACACAGGCAGGATCTGAAAACTCCCCAGGACGTTTTAGATTTGATTTCCCTGCAACAGGAGCTCTCTCTGATGGAGTTCTCGATGAAGTCGAAGCTCGAGTAAACGCGTTACTTCTTGATGATCTAGCCGTTACAGCTGAAGTAATGTCACAGGATGAAGCGAAGAAGCTCGGCGCGATGGCGCTCTTTGGTGAAAAGTATGGAGATCGAGTACGTGTTGTCAGTGTAGGAGACTGGGCTCGCGAACTGTGCGGCGGAACGCACGTAGGAAGATCTGGCCAACTTGGCGTCGTTAAACTTCTCTCAGAGTCTTCTATCGGTGCAGGAGTGAGACGTGTCGAGGCACTTGTTGGTGCGGACGCCTACCAATTCCTGGCGCGCGAACATGTATTGCTTAATTCGTTGACGCAGATAATTAAAGGTGCTCGGGTAGAGGAGCTCCCAGCCCGTATTAATGATTTAGTTCTCAAGATGCGCGATATCGAAAAAGAATTATCAACGCTTCGCACCGCATCAGCGATGGAGAGCGCTGCATCATTAATCTCAACGGCAAAAGTTGTGGCTGGCACGACTGTGGTCGTTGGATCGCTGGCAGATGGAATAGCGGCAGATAACTTGCGCCTGATCGCACTTGATCTGAAAGCAAGGAGTGCAAATACCGTTGTTGCATTAACAAGTGTTGTGGAAGAGAAGATTGTCCTGGTGGTTGCGGTAAGCGATGACGCCCGTCAGAACGGTGTGAAGGCTGGCGCACTAGTAAAGCTTGGAAGCGCAATTTTGGGCGGCGGCGGTGGCGGAAAAGATGATTTCGCGCAGGGTGGAGGAAGCGATCGTTCAAAGATCTCTGCTGCCCTTGAAGCGATCGAACTAGCGATCGCAGGTAAATAATGTCTCGGCTGGGTCGTCGACTCGCCTTTGACTACGGAGATTCGCGAATTGGTGTTGCAGTCTGCGATCCGGATGGAATCCTTGCAACACCACTGGAATTTCTTGCAACTAAAGATCCATCGCTTAAAATAACGATCCTTGCACTATGTGAGGAGTATGAGCCGACAAAGATATATGTCGGACTTCCTCTCAATCTTTCGGGGCAACGCTCAGAGTCAACTACCAAAGCCATCGCCTTTTCAGAGTTACTTGCCAAGCTAGTGACCTGTCCGGTTGAACTCATCGACGAACGTCTGACTACTACATCGGCATCGGCTTCGCTTTCGCAGGCAGGTGTGAGCGCTAAAGATCAGCGTGCGAAAATCGATTCGCAGTCAGCAGTGATTATTCTAGAGTCTGGATTGGCACAAGATCGTGAATAGACGACCATTGGTTCGTGTTCTTGCAGCCTTACTAGCAAGCTTTCTCTTCATCTATCTACTCTCGATGATCAAGTCAGCTCCGGGTGCGGCGGCAGACTTTGAATGTGGTTCTAGTGCAGGCCGAGATACAGTCACCATTGATGTTTCCTCAGGGGAGACTGGGCTAGAGATCGCACGCGAATTATTCGATAAAGAAGTGATTGCCTCTTCAGAATCTTTTTTCAGATTGGCTGTAGCAGACCCAAAAGCTCAAGCAATCGCACCGGGTATTCACGTCATCGAGACCAAGATTTGTGCGCAACAGGCCCTCGATCAGTTGCTGGATAGCAAACGAATTGCCGGGTTGATCTCTGTTTCTGAAGGTGCATGGATTAGTGAGATAAAGAAGCTGTTTATTGCAGCGGGTTATCCGCGAGCAGATGTTAAAACAGCCTTTGCCAACGCAGTTGTCCCAAAGCCATTTACACAATTAGAAGGACTGCTCTTTCCAGCCCAATATAGTTTTGCGCAAGGAACCAAGGCCGAAGAAGCGCTCACCAAAATGATCGCACGTGGTTTGGCCGAAGTTGAGAAAGTCGGGTTTCTCTCCGAACAATCTCAGTATTCGCCGCAGCAGTTGATGACAATTGCTTCGATCATCCAAGCCGAAGGCGGCGCTGGTGATTTTGAGAAAGTATCCCGAGTAATTTATAACCGCCTCAAGGTAGGAATGCCACTTCAGATGGATTCAACAGTCCACTTCGTCATGGAAGCCCGTGGTGATATTTTCCTGAGTACAAAATCCACTTTGATCAATTCCCCCTACAACACATATCGAAAATACGGCCTGCCTCCTGGCCCAATAGGTAATCCGGGCGTGAGCGCAATGAAGGCGGCGCTATCTCCCGCAGCAGGGGATTGGCTCTATTTCATCACCGTTGCCCCGCAAGACACGCGCTTTACGACATCATTAGATGAATTTAACACGTGGAAGGTACTCTACAAAAAGAATTTGCGAGAAGGAAAGTTTGAGGAGAAGAAGTGATTAAAGGTGCGGTTCTAGGATCACCAATCTCTCACTCTCTTTCTCCTGCTCTCCATCGGGCCGCGTTCGAAAGTATCGGTATCACTGGGAGTTATGAAGCGATAGATGTTCCAAGTGGTTCGTTGGCTGAGTTCTTTTCCAAGAATGAATCTGACTTTGATTACTTCTCGTTGACAATGCCTCTGAAAGAGGAAGCGCGCGAACTTGATGTGACATGTGATGCTCTCTCTCTTCGCATCGGATCTGTGAATACCTTGTATAAGAAGAACGGTAGGTGGTTTGGCACATCTACTGATGGTTCAGGATTTTTGGCGGCAATTAATTCTCAAGGATATTTAGAGTGCAAGAGTGCTCTCATCTTGGGGGCAGGTGGAACTGCTCGAGCTGTCGCCGGGGCTCTTGATGGATATGTTGACACTCTGACAGTCATGGGTCGAACTTCAACACGTCGAGAGGCGCTAGAACGTTGTGTTGAGAAATCCCAATTTACATATCTTCCGTGGGTCAATGATCCGGAGATCAATTCTTTTGATCTCATCGTTAATACGACACCTGCTGGGGCTGCTGATTTGTTAGCCGAGAATCTTCCATCGACAGTCACTGGATTGCTCTTTGATGTTATCTACAAACCTTGGCCTACCGTTCTGGCATCGGCGTGGGAAGATCGTTCTGGGAGAGTTATCAATGGTAAAGATCTGTTGCTGTGGCAAGGTCTGGATCAACTCACACTTGTTCTAGAAGAGAAGATAGATCGTCAATCACTCTCAATCCATCTGCGAGAAGTGCTCTCACCACTTTGACCCCAGCTCGCCTACGGGTTGGAACGGCAAGCTAGCCTGCTGCTTACTCTGTGGGTATGCAGATTCTGGTTATGACAATGCTTGGCTGGATCGCTATCAATGATGCGAGAACACATCGCATCGCAAATCGCGATCTTCTGATCTTGGCGATTCTTGCCTTACTCGCAGTTGACCTAGATAACTTAAATCTCTCTAAACATTTATATGCCACGGGCGTTGTCTTCGCCGTCACTCTCTTTCTGGCAATATTCTGTGGAGTTGGCATGGGTGATGTGAAGCTATTAGTTCTCCTTGCGATGCTAATCCTGCCCCCAGAGTTCATCATTTATCAGATATTTCTCGTGACGGTATCAATTGCTGCAGTGGCTCATGCGCTTCATATCTGTCGCGGAGATTTTCGGCAGATGGTACATATTCCCCTGGCCCCAGCGATTTTTCTTGGAACAATTATCGCTTTGACCGCAAAATAGGTCTGCACGAGGGCGATGGATCTGTCAGAATATGCACATGCGTTGGTTAACTGCAGGTGAATCACACGGTCAAGCGCTCTCTGCAATAATTGAGGGCTTACCGGCCCACGTTGCAATCGACTCAACATTTTTAGATTTTCATCTTGCGCGTAGACGACTTGGATTCGGTCGCGGTGCGCGACAGAATTTTGAAGCAGATAAAATCTCAATCATCGGCGGCGTTCGTCTCGGTCAGAGTCAAGGCGGCCCAATAAGCATTCAGGTTGCTAATTCTGAGTGGCCAAAGTGGGAGAAGGTGATGAGCGCCGATCCTGTGGAGGCAAGTGAGATCGAAGGGCTAGCTAGAAATGCTCCACTGACTCGTCCTCGTCCAGGACATGCAGATTTAGTTGGAATGCAGAAGTACGATTTTGATGACGCCCGCCCCATCCTTGAGAGAGCAAGTGCACGTGAGACAGCAGCACGCGTTGCTCTCGGAGCTGTCGCCCGTGCGTTTTTAGAGCAGAGTGTTGGAATTACAATTTTGAGTCACGTGATATCTATCGGAGGCGTGCGCGTTCCAGAAACTGCAGCACTTCCCGCCTACAGTGATATGGCGCGAATTGATCTTGACCCGGTCCGTTGTGCTGATGCAGATACAAGTGCTCAGATGATTAAAGAGATCGACAGCGCTCACTCCGATGGAGACACGCTAGGTGGAGTGTGCGAAATTTTGGCCTATAACCTTCCGCCAGGACTTGGATCTCATGTGCATTGGGATCGTCGCTTAGATGCACGTTTGGCAAGTGCGATGATGGGTATTCAGGCAATTAAGGGTGTAGAGATCGGTGATGGTTTTACTACCGCAACACGTAGAGGCTCAAAAGCGCACGATGAAATTGAACATAACAAGGCGGGTGCGATAGTGCGCCGCAGTGATCGTGCTGGTGGAACCGAAGGTGGAATGTCTAACGGTGAAGTTTTGCGGGTAAGTATTGCGATGAAACCAATTTCAACTGTTCCAAAAGCTTTAGACACAATCGATGTAGCAACTGGGCAAGCGGCTAAGGCGATTAATCAGCGCTCAGATGTCTGTGCTGTTCCGGCTGCAGGTGTTGTTGGTGAAGCGATGGCTGCACTAGTCCTGGCCGAGGCGGTACTAGAAAAATTCGGTGGCGATAGCGTTGCGGAGACAAAACGAAATTTTGAGTCGTACATGGCTCATCTTCGTTTTAAGTAAAATGCCTCAGATAATCTTGATCGGACCCCCAGGCGCAGGCAAATCTTCAGTTGGCAAAGCCCTCAGTCAACGCCTTTCCACTCGCTTCTCTGATACCGATGTACTCATCGAGAAAGAATCCGGAATGAAGGTCTCCGATATCTTTTTAGATAAAGGGGAGCCATTCTTTAGAGAGCTTGAGAGAGAGATTGTTCTCCGTGAACTCACAAGTTTCGATGGCGTTCTGGCCTTAGGAGGCGGCGCCGTGATAAACAAAGATGTGGAAGAGGCGCTACGAGTTTCTTCCAATCCCATCGTCTTTCTTGATGTTTCACTTTCTAGCGCTGCACCAAGAATCGGTTTTAATCGAGATCGACCATTACTCGTTGGCAATCCAAGAGCTAAGTGGCAAGAATTGATGAATGTTCGTAGACCGATATATGAATCACTTGCAACACATACTCTCTTGACGGATTCGGGAACCCCGGCCCAGATTGCACAGCAGATTGCCGATATTTTCTCCAGCGATAAGGAGGTAATTTGATGAGCGAAACCATTCACGTTTCCGCCGAACACAATTATGAAGTTGTTGTTGGATGTAACTGGAGAAGTGAGTTATCTACGCGCGCCTCTGAACGTGTGCGATGTGCGGTAGTGATCACACAATCAATGAGAGATGCCGTTGGTAATCTTGAGGCGGATGATTGCGAGTTCATCTATTGCGTAATTCCGGATGGAGAAGAGGGAAAAAGCCCTGATGTTCTCGTCAAACTCTGGAATTGGATGGCTGCTGCTGGACTCACACGCAGTGACTTAGTTGTCGGTATCGGTGGGGGGGCCATCACTGATATCGCAGGTTTTGCTGCGGCAACATATCTTCGTGGTATCGATTGGATTGCAGTACCTACTTCGGTTGCAGGATGTGTGGATGCCGCTATTGGTGGAAAGACAGGCGCCAATCTCGACTATGGCAAAAACTTGGTTGGTTCTTTTCATTCACCACAAACGGTTCTGATAGACCCCTCTTGGTTTGTAACTCTTTCAGATCGAGATTTTGCCGCCGGTTTGGCAGAAGTGATTAAGTGTGGATTTATTCGCGATGGAGAGATTCTAAAACTACTACGCGACCGTGATCTTGCTTCGATTCGAAACGATGGTTCACTTGTTCTAGATTTAATTCAACGCGCAGTGCAAGTCAAAGCTGATGTAGTAAGTAGCGATTTTAAAGAGAGTTTTGATCGTGAAATACTTAATTATGGACACACCTTCGGCCATGCCGTGGAAAAGCATTCTCAGTATTCACTGCGCCATGGCGAGTGTGTGGCAATAGGTATGGCATTTATGGCTCACCTACAATCAGATCTCGGCCTCATAACAGATGAGGTTCGCGATCTCCATCTATCGCTCCTCTCTGATCTCAACCTTCCAGTAACCTACTCGGCCGGTGAGTGGCCAGAGCTACGGGCGCTGATGTCGATGGATAAGAAATCTCGCGGAAATACACTTCGCTTTGTCACCATCTCACAGATCGGAAAAACCGACCGCATTGCAGATGTGGCGCAGGCCAATCTTGTGCGTGCATATGAGAAGGTATGCGTATGAAAGTTTTAGTAATCAACGGACCAAACCTTTCACGGCTTGATATTCGTGACTCATCCATCTATGGAGATATGAGCTATCCACAGTTAGAGGCTCATATTCGCAGTGCAGCCGATAGCAATGGCTTTGTTGCCGATGTGCGCCAGAGTGATGACGAAGCCACAATCATCGGATGGCTTCATGAAGCCGCCGATACACATACACCGGTGATTATTAACCCAGCAGCATTTACCCATTACTCATATGCAATCAGAGATGCGGCAGAGTTGGTAAAGGCGCCGTTGATTGAGGTGCATCTATCTAATCCACTTGCGCGCGAAGAGTTTAGACATACATCGGTAATTTCAGGGGTGGCCAATGGGACGATCGGTGGTTTTGGGCCGAACTCATATTCTCTGGCCTTAGCTGCACTCAAGACACTCCTGTAGCAATATTTAATGAGGTAAACTCAACCTCTTGAAGCGGATGGCAGATGGCTGTCGCAATGAACTGGAGAATTACTGTGGCAACAACAAACGATCTTAAGAATGGCATGACCCTAGATATTGAAGGGCAGCTATGGACTGTTGTTGAGTTTCAGCATGTAAAGCCAGGTAAGGGTCCAGCTTTCGTACGAACCAAACTTAAGCAAGTAATGACAGGCAAAGTAGTTGATAAGACTTTTAATGCCGGCGTTAAAGTGGAAGTTGCAATACTAGAAAAGCGTGAGATGAACTTTCTCTACAAAGAGGGCGATGATTTTGTCTTCATGGATAACGAGAACTTTGACCAGATGACAATCTCAGCTGCGACAGTGGGTGAGGCCTCCAACTTCATGTTAGAAAATACTGAGGCGATTGTTGCTATTCATGAAGGCAACCCTCTCTACATTGAACTTGCCGCATCTGTTGAACTTCTAGTGACTTATACCGAACCAGGCTTGCAGGGTGATCGTTCATCTGGCGGAACAAAGCCAGCAACTGTTGAGACAGGAATCGAAGTTCAGGTTCCTTTATTTATTAAGCAGGATGAGAAGATTCTTGTCGACACTCGCGATGGATCGTATCTAGGTCGCGCAAACTAGTGTCTGCTCGCAGTAAAGCTCGTAAGCAAGCTTTAGATCTACTTTACGAGTCTGATATCCGCAGCAGTGATTTGCTCGCTCTTCTCGCCTTGCGAGATATTGAAGATGAAGGTCCGGATGCCAGACCCATTCGTGAGTACACAAAGTTATTGATCGAGGGTATTCATACTCATAAACGAAAGATTGATGAACTTATTACAACATATGCCCAAGGGTGGGATATGGATCGTCTTCCAACAGTAGATCGTAATATCTTGCGCCTTGGAATCTACGAGATTCTCTGGACTCCAGATTTAGATGATGCAATTGTCATTGATGAGGCGTTGACCTTGGCAAAGGACCTCAGTACAGATGATTCAGCTGGTTATATACATGGAGTTCTAGGACGTATTGCCTCGATTAAATCGAGCTTATCAATCTAATTTTTTTTTCAGTAAAATTCCTTGCGCGCCACTCCAAGTGAGGTAGTCAGAGGATTTCAGCACATTGCTAGCAGCAAAGATGCGTATTAAATTCTCAATATCGTTTTTTCGAAGGGAAATAACTTCGCCCTTCCAATCACCTCGCTCCCTTATGATCTGGTGAATGTAGGCGAGCAATTGATTCTTCTCAGCTCCCTCTGTCAGCTCTTGCAATCTACGAAGGTCATAGATGTGACGACCAGAGATTTCACCCGGTACTAGCTCATGATCTGATTGCAGCAGATGCACGAGTGAGATCTCAAAGATGGCGCAGATGGTGAGTAGTTTCGGCGCGGATAGTGTGCGCCCGCCTCTCTCGTAGGAGCCCATTGCAATAGCTGTGATTGCACCACCAGAACGCTCCTGAAAATCGGTCAAACTCCAGCCTCGGGATACGCGGGTCGCACGAATGCGTCGTCTGATCTCACTCATTTCGATAGCGCTCATGGAGTGCAGGGTAGAGAGTCTGACGCGCTGGAGACTCTGCGATATCCACAGGGCTCTGCCTCTGATGGTATTCTTTCGCCGCATCCTTTAAGACCCGTCCTGCGAGGCGGGGAAGGAGATTTACATGAGTTCTGTTCTGCCTGCGCCAGATATCCAACGCGCTCTTTCTCGTATTGCCCATGAAATTTGTGAACGCAACAATGGGGCCTCTTCGATTACCTTGTTAGGAATTCCCACTCGCGGGGCCCATCTAGCTCTGCGTCTAGCCCAGCTGATCGAGAAGATCGAAGGATCTCCGACTCAAGTTGGCACCTTGGATACAACACTTTTCCGCGATGACCTGCGACTTAAGGCACCGCGCGCACTCATGCCTACAAGCATTCCACCGCTTGGAATTGAAAATCGCACAGTGATTCTTGTCGATGATGTTCTCTATTCAGGTAGAACTATTCGGGCAGCTCTGGATGCTCTTGGAGATATCGGCCGCCCGGCACGTGTGCAACTAGCGGTTCTCATCGACCGTGGTCACCGTGAACTACCTATTCGAGCAGATTTTGTTGGCAAAAACATACCAACGTCGACAACGCAGTCAGTAAAGGTGATGCTCTCAGAGATAGATGGAGTAGACGATGTCCTTGTTTCAGATGGGGGAGCAGCGTGAAACATTTACTCTCAATTGCTGACTTAAGTAAGACAGATGCAATTAAAATCTTGGATACCGCCGCTGAGCTAGCCAGAGTAAGCGATACTCCGATGAAGAAGTTGCCCACTTTGCGAGGCCGCACAATCGTCAATCTCTTTGCTGAGGACTCGACCCGAACACGCATCTCTTTTGAGGCAGCGGCAAAGAGACTCTCGGCCGATGTCATTAACTTCTCTGCTAAAGGTTCAAGTGTGAGTAAGGGTGAATCTCTTAAAGACACAGCGCAAACGTTGCAGGCAATGGGCGCCGATGCCGTGATTATTCGTCATGGCGCATCTGGAGCACCTGCTCGACTTGCCGCCTGCGAGTGGATGTCGGGTACTGTAATAAATGCAGGAGATGGCACTCATGAACACCCTAGCCAAGCGCTGCTTGATGCCTTCACAATCCGTAAACATCTATCGCAAGGGCGAGAAGATCTTCAAGGGTTGCGAGTTGCAATCGTTGGCGATGTTCTACATTCACGAGTCGCGCGTTCTAATGTGTTACTGCTCACTAAACTCGGCGCACACGTCACACTTGTTGCACCACCAACACTTCTTCCAGTAGGCGTGGAGAGCTGGCCTGTGGCAGTTTCATATGATTTTGATCAGGTTCTTGATTCGCTCGATGCAGTGATGATGTTGCGTGTGCAGCAAGAACGAATGAGTGAACTTTTCTTCCCGAACGCCCGTGAATATTCACGTTACTTCGGATTGAATACTGCTCGACTCCAGTCGTTACATCCAGGTGCGATTGTTATGCACCCAGGGCCAATGAATCGTGGCTTAGAGATCACCGCCGAAAGTGCTGATAGCGCTCGTTCTGTGATTGTCGAACAGGTTACCAATGGTGTCAGCGTTCGAATGGCAATTCTTTATCTTCTCTTGGCTGGAGATACTTCAATTGAGGCGGGCATATAGTGGAAACTGATACAGAAAAAACTCTACTGAAGAACGCGACGCTACCTGATGGTCGAGTCTGTGATGTACTTATTGAAAATGGATTGATCCACGCAGTCGCACCTTCATTACATGACCCCGACGCTGTGATCTTTGAAGCGAAATCAATGATTGTGATGTCAGGCTTAGTAGATCTGCATACCCATCTTCGCGAACCTGGTAAGGAAGATTCAGAGACGGTTCTCTCTGGATCGCGTGCTGGTGTTAAAGGTGGCTACGTAGCACTTTCGGCAATGGCGAATACATCGCCTGTTGCAGATACCGCCGGAGTAGTTGAGCAGGTGTATAGATTGGGAAAGAGCGCTGGGTTGCTCGACGTCTATCCGATTGGCGCGGTGACGCAAGGCATAGAAGGCAAGGTTCTCGCCGAGATCGGTGCGATGGCAGATTCTGTTGCACGGGTGCGAGTCTTTAGCGATGATGGAAATTGTGTCAGCGATCCACTAGTAATGCGGCGCGCACTTGAGTATGTAAAAAAGTTTGGTGGAGTTATTGCCCAACATGCTCAAGAGCCGGCGCTCACTTCAGGTTCACAGATGAACGAAGGAATTGTGAGCGCCACCCTTGGGTTGAAAGGTTGGCCTGCAGTTGCTGAAGAAGCGATTATCGCGCGCGATGTTCTCTTGGCGGAGCATGTCGGTTCGCGTTTGCATATTTGTCATCTGACTACTGCAGGTGGTGTTGAGATTATTCGTTGGGCAAAGGCACGGGGGATTGATGTCACTGCCGAAGTAACTCCACATCACCTACTCCTGACCGATGAAAGCGCGAAGAGTTACGACCCAATCTTTAAAGTGAATCCTCCACTTCGTACCGAAAAAGATGTAATGGCGCTACGACATGGTCTAGCTGATGGCACCATTGATATTGTTGCAACCGACCATGCGCCACATCCTGGTGAGAGTAAAGAGTGTGAATGGCAAGAAGCTGCTTTTGGCATGCTTGGCCTAGAACATGCTCTCTCAATTGTGGCAGCGACCATGGTCGAATCAGGCCTTATGGATTGGGCAGGTGTGCAGAATCGAATGAGCGTTGCTCCCGCACGTATCGGCGGTTACTCAGATCACGGTCGTGAAGTAACTGTGGGAGCGCCAGCTCATCTGACTGTGATCAATCCCAATGCGGCCTACCGCGTGGATCGCGATCAATTGCAATCAAAGTCACGCAATACTCCATTCCATGGAATGGAATTCGCGGCCCGTGTTGTCGCTACCTTCTTTCACGGTCGTGCTGTCTATCAGGCAGGGGCAGGCACATGAGTAAAGCATTTCTAGTTTTAGATGATGGCCGCATCTTCGAAGGAAAGAGCTGGGGAGCTACGGGGCGAACATTTGGTGAAGCAGTCTTTCAAACCGGAATGACGGGATATCAAGAGACTCTCACAGATCCCTCATACCATCGCCAAGTCGTGGTTATGACTGCTCCTCATATTGGTAATACCGGAATGAATGCCTACGACAATGAGAGCTCGAAAATCTGGGTTTCTGGTTTTGTCGTAAGAAATCCATCCCCAATGACAAGTAACTGGCGTAGCGAAGTTGACCTTGTGGATGTACTCGTCGAACAGAATATTGTTGGTATTTCTGGGATAGATACGCGAGCCCTTACTCGCCATTTACGTGATCGAGGAGCGATGCGAGTAGGTATCTTCTCAGATCTAGAACTTTCTCGAGAAGAAATGGTGATAGAGGTACGTAAGAGCGGCCAAATGACTGGCTCGTTTCTTAGCGCTGATGTTTCAACTCCCGAGAAATACACAATTGCTGCTCAAGGAGAAAAGAAATTTACCGTCGTTGCAATCGATCTAGGAATTAAGGGTGCAACTCCGCGCGCGATGTCTGAGCGAGGAATTCAAACACACGTTCTCCCTTACAACGCTACCTTTGACCAAGTGATGGAACTTAACCCTGACGGAGTTTTTCTCTCCAATGGCCCAGGTGATCCATCAACAATGACCGAGACTGTTAGCCTGGTTCGAGAATTATTGACTGAGGAGATCCCAGTCTTTGGTATCTGCTTCGGCCATCAAATCCTTGGAAGAGCTCTAGGTTTTGAAACCTACAAGTTGCAATTTGGCCACCGTGGTATCAATCAACCGGTTATCGATAAGCGCAACGGTAAAGTCGAGATCACTTCTCATAATCATGGTTTTGCAATACAGGCCCCCACAGAAGGACAGTTCACTACTGTTTTTGGTCCAGGCCGCGTTACTCACGTCTCTCTCAATGATGGCGTGGTGGAAGGTCTTGAACTTCTAGAACGCGGCGCTTTCAGCGTTCAGTATCACCCAGAGGCGGCTGCAGGTCCGCATGATGCGGCATACCTCTTTGATCAATTTGTATCAATGATGGAGAAGTATCCACGAAAGGCAAGCGCTCACTAATGCCTCTCGACCCATCGATTAAAAGCGTCTTAGTTATTGGTTCTGGTCCGATTGTGATTGGTCAGGCCTGTGAGTTTGATTATTCAGGAACACAAGCCTGTCGAGTACTTCGAGCAGAAGGCATTCGCGTTGTTCTTGTGAATTCCAATCCGGCGACGATTATGACTGATCCTGAATTCGCTGATGCAACATACATTGAGCCAATTACTCAAGAATTTATCGAACGGATCATCGCCAAGGAACGTCCCGATGCAGTACTGGCCACGCTCGGCGGACAGACTGCTTTGAATGCAGCAATCTCCCTCTTTAAGGCCGGCACCCTTGAGCGCTACGGAGTTCGTCTGATCGGCGCCGATGTCGATGCGATTGAACGTGGTGAAAATAGAGAAATCTTTAGAACCATTGTCGAGAAAGTTGGCGGTGAGTCAGCAAAGTCTGTCATCTGTCACACGATGGAAGAAGTATTGGCAGCGGTAGCGATTTTGAATTATCCAGTCGTTATCAGACCGTCTTTTACGATGGGCGGTCTAGGTTCAGGAATCGCATTCAATGAGGAATCGCTGCACCAGATAGCAGGAGCAGGTCTGCGTCATAGTCCGACATCTGAGGTACTGCTCGAAGAGTCGATTATTGGCTGGAAAGAGTACGAACTCGAGGTAATGCGCGATTCACGTGACAACGTTGTGATTGTCTGTTCGATCGAGAATATCGATCCGATGGGCGTGCACACAGGAGATTCAATAACAGTTGCGCCAGCCTTAACGTTGACCGATGTTGAGTTTCAAAAGTTACGTAATCTCTCTATTGAAATCATCCGCGAAGTGGGAGTTGCCACAGGTGGTTGCAATATCCAATTCGCAGTAAATCCTGACAATGGGCGAATTATTGTCATTGAGATGAACCCGCGAGTTTCTCGTTCGAGCGCCCTTGCTTCCAAGGCGACAGGTTTTCCTATTGCAAAAATCGCAACCAAGCTTGCGATCGGTTACACACTTGATGAAATTCAAAATGACATCACCAAAGTTACTCCGGCATCTTTTGAGCCGACTCTGGATTACGTTGTGGTTAAAGCGCCACGCTTCGCCTTTGAAAAGTTCCAAGATGCCGATCCACGACTAACAACGACCATGAAGTCTGTTGGCGAGGCAATGGCGATTGGAAGATCTTTTCCAGAAGCGTTAATGAAGGCGCTGCGTTCTCTAGAGAGAAAAGAGTCGATCTTTACCTTTCCACAGGTAATTTCCGAATCTCGAACAGCCGCCCTGATGGATCAGATCGCAATTCCTACTGAATACCGTTTACAGCAAGTGCAACAAGTTCTGTGGGCCGGTATCAGCGTTGAGGAAGTCTATGAAAAGACAAAGATAGATCGATGGTTTCTTACCCAGATTGAATCAATCAACGCTGCAGCGCGCGAGATCGCACAACCCGGAGAGCTCACCGTCGAAGCGATGCGTTTTGCCAAAGAACACGGCTTTTCTGATAGCCAGATTGCCTTGCTGCGTGGAAGCTCCGAGGAAGAGATTCGCAAAACTCGAACGCATCTGAATGTAAGGCCTGTCTATAAGACAGTCGATACCTGTGCTGCTGAGTTTGAAGCCTTCACTCCATACTATTACTCGAGCTATGAAGAAGAGAGTGAAGTCAAGCCTCGCACTACGCCTGCGGTCATCATTCTTGGAAGTGGTCCAAACCGCATCGGACAAGGAATCGAATTCGATTATTCCTGTGTCCACGCCTCCTTCACCTTGCATGATGCTGGATTTGAAACGATCATGATCAACTGCAATCCGGAGACGGTTTCCACAGATTACGACACGAGTGATCGACTCTATTTTGAACCACTCACGCTAGAGGATGTTCTCGAAGTTGTTCATGCCGAGACTCTTGCTGGTCCAGTTCTCGGAGTTATTACTCAACTAGGTGGACAGACTCCACTAGGGCTTGCAGCAGGTCTTAAGGCGGCGGGAGTAACGATTTTAGGAACAAGCCCTGAAGCAATTAACTTGGCAGAAGAGCGTGGTGCATTCGGTGACGTTCTGGAATCGGTGCATCTGACCGCTCCAGAATTCGGTATGGCTTCATCTCAAATGCAAGCCCTTGATATCGCTCATCGCATTGGCTATCCAGTTCTCGTTCGCCCATCCTTCGTTCTTGGTGGTCGAGGAATGGAGATCGTCTATGACGATGCCGCACTTTCTAGCTTTATCGCGCGGGCTACAGATATCACTCCCGATCATCCTGTCTTAGTAGATCGTTTTCTAGATAGCGCGATCGAGATAGATGTTGATGCACTCTTTGATGGAGAAGAGTTGTTCTTGGGCGGCGTGATGGAACATATTGAAGAAGCCGGAATCCATTCAGGTGATAGTGCCTGCGTGCTTCCAGCCATGACAATTTCACAGTCACAGCTGGTGCTTATTCGCGAGGCGACCCTGAAGATTGCACAAGGTGTCGGCGTTCGCGGATTGATCAATATTCAATTCGCATTGGCCGCTGACACTCTCTACGTATTGGAAGCAAATCCGCGTGCATCTCGTACGGTTCCATTTGTTTCAAAGGCAACTGGGGTACCACTTGCAAAGGCTGCAGCGCGAATCGCAGTTGGTTCAACTATTGCGCAGTTGCGGGAAGATCACACTCTGCCTTCGGTAGGAGACGGCATCGCTAAGGGAATTTCAGTCAAAGAAGCTGTGCTTCCATGGAACAGATTTAGGCGAATGGATGGCAGGGGAGTTGACGCCGTGCTTGGACCTGAGATGCGATCTACAGGTGAGGTCATGGGAATCTCATCGAGCTTTGGTGCTAGCTATGCCAAAAGTCAGATCAGCGCATTTGGTTCGCTTCCAAAGTCAGGATCAGTCTTCATCTCCCTAGCTGATAAAGATAAGGAATCAGGTTTAGCTCCTGCGCAGTCATTGGCAGCTCTGGGCTTCAGACTCTTTGCAACATCGGGAACCGCCGATTTTCTAGCATCTCATGATGTAATGACCGCACGGGTTCGGAAAGCATCCGAAGGTTCGGGGCCGTACGGTGAGAAAACAATCGTTGAATTACTTAATGGGGGAGAGATAGATCTCGTGA
>Ga0164293_10002541_pt1 | contig 15486 bp, 8 predicted proteins | sample GEODES118metaG_FD_111487 | JGI IMG/M metagenome (GOLD analysis project Ga0164293, IMG submission 111487) | Eutrophic lake water microbial communities from Lake Mendota, Wisconsin, USA - GEODES118 metaG | ecosystem: Environmental > Aquatic > Freshwater > Lake | place: USA: Lake Mendota, Wisconsin...
CACGGCGGAGCTGTGGCGCTATCGCGTGGATACCGGCGAGGGCGTGCGGGTGCAGGAGAACACCAACGGGCTGCCGGCGCCGCTCGTCTCCGCCCCCCTCCCCGGCCCCTACGGCGCGTGGCCGTCCCCCGACGGGCGGCACGTCGGGTTTGCCTCCGTCACACCGCGCCCCTACGGAAGCCGCAACGGCGCCGGCAGCACCATTCAGCGCGTCCCCTTGGCGGGCGGCCCCGCCGAGTCCGTGCTGGTGGAGGGGACGCCCGCCATGAAGCCCATGCTCTCCCCCGACGGCGCCACGCTGGTATACGGCACCACGCGCGAGGGGCGCACGGGGCTCAAGGCGCGGACCCTCGCCACCGGCACGGAGCGGTGGCTCGCCTACCCGGTGGATCGCCACCAACTGGAAGCACGCGCCTCGCGCGACCTGCTCCCCACCGCGGCCTTCTCGCCGGACGGCCGCTGGTTGTACGCGGCGTTCGGCGGGCGCATCCACCGGCTCGGGGTGCGCGATGGCTCCGACACCATCATCCCCTTCTCCACCGACGTGTCCTTGGAGGTGGTGCCGACCATCCGCGTGGCGCACCGGGTGGACACCGGCGCGGTGCGCTCGCGCCGCGTGCAGCAGCTGGCCACCGCCCCCGACGGGCGCACGGCCTTCTCGACGCTGGGGCGCCTGTGGGTCACCGAGCGGGCGGGCGGCCCCGCGCGCCGGCTCACCGCCACGCCGCGCGCGCGGGAGTTCATGCCCGCCTGGTCCCCCGATGGCCGCTGGGTCGCGTACGTGACGTGGGACGAGGAGGGCGGCGCGCTGTGGAAGGCGCGCGCGGACGGCGGTGCGCCGCCGGTGCGTCTGACCACGGTACCGGCGCTCTGGATCTCGCCGTCGTGGAGCGCCGACGGCCGTACGATCACGGCCGTCACCGCGCCGCTCCGCTCCAGCCTTCTGGCGCCGCCGGGAGTGGCCCCCGCGGACGCGCAGCGCGCGGAGGTCCCCGCCGCGGGCGGTGCGCCGCGCTTGCTGGGGGCAGCACCACGCGGTCCGGCAGCGGGCGCCGGTGGCGCGGTGACGGCACCGCCAGTGCCCGGGGCCTCACCGCTGCCGGAGGTGTCGCTCCCGCGCGCGCAGGCCTCCGGCACGGTGGTACTGCGCGGCGCGACGGTGATCACCATGCGGGGGGACGAGCGCCTGCCCAACGCCGATGTGACCGTCACCAACGGGCGCATTGCCGCCATTGGGCCCCGCGGTACCGAGGCCGCGCCCGCTGGCGCGCGCGTGATCGACATGGCCGGGAAGTTCATCATCCCCGGGCTGGTGGACCTGCACGCGCACTGGTTCGCCTCGGGGCCGCTGCTGCAGCCGGAGTCGTCCAACGGCTTCGCCAACTTCGCCCTCGGCGTCACCACCATCCGCGACCCGCAGAACACCCCCGACTTCCTGGCGCTCGCGGAAATGGTAGAGGCCGACGGGGTGCCCAGCCCGCGGATCTACTCCACGGGCCCCGGCATCGGCTCGGCCACCAACTTCAAGTCGCTGGACGACGCCCGCCGCGTGGTGCGCCGCTACCGCGACGAATACGGCACCGCGTACCTCAAGTCGTACTGGACCGGCACCCGCCAGCAGCGGCAGTGGCTGGTGGAGGCGGCGCGGGAGATGGGGCTCATGCCCACCACCGAGGGGGGGTCCGACGGGAAGGAGGACCTCACCCACGCCATCGACGGCTTCAGCGGCCTGGAACACGCCATCCCCGAAGCCCCCATGCGCGACGACGTCGTGCAGCTGCTGGCGCGCACGGGGATCACCAACACCCCGACGCTCGTGGTGGCCTTTGGCGGGGCACTCCCGGTATACCGCCTGTTCGCCACCGAACGAGTGCACGAAAATGCCCGGGTCGCCCGCTGGTTCCCCGATGGCGCCGCGTACCAGAAGACCTCCAGCCGCCTCCTCTGGTTCCCCCAGGAGGACTACAACGACCGCGAGATCGGCGCCGGCGCCACCGCACTCCACCGGGCCGGCGGGGCGGTGGGGGTGGGCGGCCACGGCGAGCTGCAGGGGCTCTCGGTGCACTGGGAGATGCGCCTCCTGGCCGACGGCGGAATGCGGCCGCACGAGGTGCTGCAGGCGGCCACGATCAACGGCGCGCGGGCGCTGGGGCTGGAGCGCGACCTGGGCTCGCTCGAGCCCGGCAAGGTGGCCGATCTGGTGGTGCTCGACGCCAACCCGCTGGCTGATATCCGCGCCGCCGAGCAGGTGGCGTATGTGATGAAGGGCGGCATGCTCTACCGCGGGGGGACACTGGACCGGGTGTGGCCGTCGGCGGCGCCGCTCCGGCTGCCGTGGTCGCTGCGGCGCGATTCGCTCCCCCTCACCGCCGCCATCGACACCGCCGTGCGCCGCGCCATGGACACGTACCGCGTCCCCGGGATGGCCGTGGCCGTGGTGCGCCGAGGTGAGGTGATCGCGGCGCGTGGCTACGGGGTGGAAGAGCTCGAGCATCGCACGCCGGTATCCGATGAGACGATGTTCCAGTCGGGGTCGCTGGGGAAGCAGTTCACCGCGGCCGGAGTACTGGCGCTGGTGGAGGACGGACGTCTCGCGCTGGACAGCTCGGTGCGCCACTACCTCCCCCAGGTCCCTGCCAGCTGGCAACCCATCACCCTCCGCCACCTGCTCAGCCACCGCGGTGGCATCCCCGACTACACCAGCGAGGGGTTCGACTACCGCAAGGACTACACCGACGACGAAATGGTGGCGATGGCCTCGGCGTTGCCGCTGGAGTTCCCCGCCGGCGCGCGCTGGAACTACTCGAACTCGGGCTACGTGCTGTTGGGGATCATCATCACCCGCGTAACGGGGCGCCCGTACTACGAGTTCTTGCGCGAGCGGATCTTCACCCCCGCGGGAATGCCCACCATCCGGGTGATCACCGAAGCGGAGGTCGTGCCGCATCGGGCTCACGGCTATCTCCCCGTGGCCGGCGGCTGGGAGCACGCCGCGTGGGTGGCGCCGCGCCTGAACACCACCGCCGACGGCTCGATGCTCCTGTCGCTGCGCGACATGCTGGCGTGGAACGAGACGGTGCGGCAGCGGCGCATCCTGCGCCCGGAGAGCTGGGCGCTGATGCTGTCGGCCACCCGCCTCAACAGCGGCCGTCCCTACCCATACGGCTTCGGCTGGTTCGTGGAGGAAGCGGGCGGGCACCCCATGCTGCAGCACGGCGGCACGTGGCAGGGGTTCGTCACGCAGTACAGCCACTTCCCCGACCAGGAGCTGTCGGTGGTGGTCCTCGCCAACGCGCGCGCCATGGCGCCCCCCGCGCTGGCCATGCAGCTGGCGGCGCTGGTGGACCCGGCGCTCACGCCGGCCCCCACGCCCGTGACACCGATTGCCGACCGGGAGCCGGCGGCCACGGCGGCCGTGCGGGCCATTCTGGAGCGGCTGTCCGCCGGGCAGCTGGAACTGACCGACTTCGAGGTGGTACGCCAGACGGTGTTCCCGCGGATGCGCGCGGCGCTCACCGCCGCCGTACGCGGCAAGGGCGCCCCCACGCGCCTCGAGCTGATGGCGCGCCGCGAGGTGGGGGACGACGTGGAGCGGCAGTATGTCGCGTGGTACGGCGCCGAACGACTGCGCGTGGTGGTGTCGCTGGGGCCGCAGGGGAAGCTCACCGCGCTGCGCATCACGCCGGAACAGCCGTGAGTCACGCGCATGCGGCGATCAACGTGTCGCGTGTGGGCCAGCTCCGTCACCACCGCCACTCGCGAGTCCGGCTCCGCCGTGCCGGTGAACACCCCCGATGGCGTCCCGCCCACCGCGCAGGATGTACTTCTGGATCTTGCCGGTGGCCGTCTTGGGGAGCTCGGCCATCAGGGTGAACCCCTTCGGCACCTTGAACCCGGCCAGCTGTTCGCGGGCGAACGCACGGAGCGCCTCGTCGGTGGTGGCGCTGCCGGGGCGCAGCACCACGAAGGCGTGCGGTACCTCGCCCCAGTGCTCGTGCGGCATCCCCACCACGGCCACCTCCAGCACCGCTGGGTGGCGGAGCAGCACCCCCTCCAGCTCGATGGAGGAGATGTTTTCGCCGCCGCTGATGATGACGTCCTTGAGGCGGTCACGGATCTCGATGTAGCCGTCGGGGTGCACCACGGCGGCGTCGCCGGAGTGGAACCACCCGCCGGCAAAGGCGCGGGTGGTGGCCTCGGGGTCGTTGTAATAGCCGGCCATCACCACGTTGCCACGCACCACGATCTCCCCCACGGTGGCGCCGTCGTGCGGCACGGGCGCGCCGGTGTCATCCACCACCTGCACCTCGCCGGACGTGACCAGCTCCACCCCCTGCCGTGCCTTGCGCCGCGCGCGCGCGTCGGGCGCGAGCCCGTGGTCTTCGGGGCGCGGCTCGCAGACCGTGATCAGCGGGGAGGTCTCGGTGAGCCCGTAAACGTGCGTGATGGTCCACCCCAGCTCCTCCTCCACCCGCTCGATGGTGGCGGCAGCCGGGGGCGCGCCGGCGGTGAGCACCCGCACGCCGCGCGGGGCCTCCGCGCGCAACTCGGCGGGGGCGTTGGCTACGGTGATCAGCACCGTGGGGGCCGCGCACAACACGGTCACGCGCTCGCGCGCGCCGGTGCCGAATACCCCCGCCGCGTCCACCTTGCGCAGGCACACGTGTGTTCCCCCCACAGCCGTCACGATCCACGTGAAGGTCCAGCCGTTGGCGTGGAACATGGGGAGCGTCCACAGGTACCGGTCGGCGCTCGTCATGGGGTGGTGCACCAACGTGCCCACGGCGTTCACCCACACGTTCCGGTGCGTGACCATGACCCCCTTGGGGCGCGAGGTGGTTCCGCTGGTGTAGTTGATGGCGATGAGGCTGCCCTCGGCAATGGCGGGGCGCGCCACGTCGGCGTCGGCCGCTGCCAGCAGCGCCTCATAGTCCAGGCACCCCTGCGCGGTCCCTTCCAGCGCCACGACGTGCTCCACGTGCGGGAGCTCGTGGCGGATGGCCGCCACCTGCGCCAGGTAGTCCTCGTGCACGCACACCACGCGGCTGCCGCTGTGGGTGATCATGTACGCCCAGTCGGAAGGGAGCAGGCGGTAGTTGAGGGGCACGATAACCGCGCCAATCTGGGGCACGGCGTAGTACCCCTCCAGGTGCGCATGCGTGTTGGGGGCGATGTACGCCACCCGGTCGCCGGGTCCCACCCCCAGACGCTGCAGCGCCTGCGACCAGCGATCGACGCGGTCGAAGAACTGCGCGTACGTGAAGCGGCGGTCGCCGTCGACCACCGCCTCCCGGTGCGCGTGAATGGCGCGCGCGCGCCGAGCGAACTCAAGGGGGGAGAGGGGCGTTTCCATGGGGGCGCGGGACGGGTGGGGCGGGGGCGGTCAGTCGATCTGCCGCTCCCCTGACCCCATGAAAAGGTAGACCACGGCGCCCACCACCGAGATGGCCGCCGTAACAAGAAACGGGGCGGTGTAGCCGCCCGTGCGCTCCACCAGCCATCCGGTGACATACACGCCGACGATGCCGGGGATCGTCCCCGCGGTATTGCTGATTCCCCAGATAACGTCGGCGTAGCGCGGGGCAATGTCGAGGCCGTTGGCGCCAAACCCCGCCATGCAGCAGGCCAACGCCGCTGCGGCCGCGCACATGAGCACGGCGGCCAGCCCGGCGGAGGGGACCAACGGCATCAGCGAGAGGCAGGCGGCCCCGCCCAACAGCCCGGTGCACTGCAGTTGCTTGCGCACGAGGGTGGCCGACACCCCAGCCTTCAGGCGGCGGTCGGCCCAGGCACCGGCCGCGTTGGCCATGAGAAACGACGCCAGCCACGGAGCCGCCGACAACAGCCCGGCGTTGGCCAGCGACACGTTGAATGTGGTCTTGAAGTACGAGGGCAACCACGCCAGCAGCACGTACAGCGACCAGTTGTGGCAGAAGTGGTTGATGATGATGGCCCACACGGCAGGGGCGCTCAGGATGCGCCCCCAGGGGACGCTGCGGGGGGCCTCGTCCGCGACGTCCGGGAGCGCCGGGTCGCGCCCCTCGCGCACCAACCGGTACCACCCAGCTCCCCAAACGAACCCCAACGCACCGAACGCGTAGAACGCCATGGGCCAGCCATGGTCGCGGATGATCCACCCGGTGACCGGCAGGGCGAACACCGTGCCCATGGCCACCCCGCTGCTCACCAGCGCTACGGCGCGGGTGCGGTGGTCAGGGTGTACCCACCGCCCCAGCATGTTGAAGGAACCGGGGAACACTGCGGCCTCGCCGATGCCCAGGGCAATGCGAGCCGCGACGAGCGCGGCGAGCGACAGCTGCGCCGCGACAGGGGTGAGCAGGGTGAACAGCGACCACCAGATGACCGCCGCTCCCAGCACGCGACGCCCGCCGTAGCGGTTGGTCAGCCACCCGGCGCCAATCTGCAGCAGCAGGTACCCCACGAAGAACGACGACAGCACCAGCCCCTTCACGGACTCGGTCCACCCCAACTCCTGCTGCATGGGGATGGCGGCCACCGACAGGTTGCTGCGGTCGAGGTAGGAAATGAACACCGCGACGAAGCAGAGAAGCACCACCGTTTGGTACGCCGGCCAGCGGCCGGCGGAAGAGGCGGAGGGAGGAGTCATGTCGGCGTGATGGCAGATGGGAGGCGGGAGGGTTACGGCCCGTCGCGTCGGCGCGTTATCATAACAGTCGTTATAAAAACCAGCCACCTGTCCTGGACTTCTCCCTCATGAGCGTCGCCCCCGCGCTGCTCGATGCTGCGATCGACGACCTGCGTCGCCTGCTCGGTGATCGGCTGTCCACCAGCGACTCCGTGCGCGATCTCCACAGCCATGACGAGTCATGGCACGCGCCCCACCAACCGGACGCGGTGGCCTTCCCGGTGTCCACCGAAGAGGTTGCAATGGTGGTGCGCGTGTGCGCCGCACACCGCATTCCCGTGGTCGCGTACGGCACCGGCACGGCGCTCGAAGGCGGCGTGATTCCGGAGCACGGCGGGGTGATCGTCAGTCTCCAGCGGCTCGATCGCGTGCTGCGGGTGAGCGCGGAGGACCTCGACGCCACGGTGCAGGCCGGCGTCACGCACCGCACGTTGAACGCGCACCTGCGTGACCTCGGTCTCTTCTTCCCGATCGATCCCGGGGCCGACTGCTCTCTCGGCGGGATGGCCGCGACACGCGCATCCGGCACGAATGCCGTGCGCTACGGCACGATGCGCGAAAACGTGCTCGGTCTCACGGTGGTGCTCGCCGATGGCCGCATCGTGCGCACCTCCCGTCGCGCCCGGAAGTCCTCCGCCGGCTACGACCTCACGCGGCTGTTCGTGGGCAGCGAGGGGACGCTCGGCATCATCACCGAGGTCACCGTGCGCCTGGCCGGCGTACCCGACACCATCGCCGCCGCGGTCTGTTCATTCGATTCGCTCGACGGAGCCGTCAACACCGTCATCCGCACAATCCAGCTCGGCGTCCCCATCGCACGCGTCGAGCTGCTCGACGATGTGCAGATGGACGCCGTGAACCGGTACTCCGGGTTAGCGCATCCGGTACAGGACACGCTCTTCCTCGAGTTTCACGGGTCTGCGTCGTCGGTGCGCGAGGACGCAGCGCTGGTGCAGCAGATTGCCTCGGAGCTGGGTGGGGGCGCGTTCGCCTGGGCCGTCGGCCATGAGGAGCGTGGGCAGCTGTGGGCGGCGCGCCACAACGCGGCCTATGCCAACAAGGCCCTGCGCCCCGGGTGTGGTATGTGGGCAACCGATGTCTGCGTCCCGATCTCCCGTTTGGCGGAGTGCATCCTCGAGACCAAGCTTGACCTGCGCGAGAGCTTCCTCATGGCGCCGCTCATTGGGCACGTCGGCGACGGCAACTTTCATCTCGGGTTTCTCGTCCGGCGCGATGATCCGCGCGAGGTGGCCGAGGCGGAGCGGTTGCACGACCGGCTCGTGCTGCGCGCGCTGGCGATGGACGGCACCTGCACGGGGGAGCATGGCGTGGGCACGGGGAAACTGCGCTTCCTCGCCGCCGAGCACGGCGAAGCGCTGGAGGTGATGCGTACCATCAAGCAAGCGCTCGACCCGCTGGGCATCATGAACCCAGGCAAGGTGCTGCCGCCCTGATGAGGCACGTCGCGCAGGTGCATCGACCCGTTGTTCGATTGCTCTGCGCGCATCTACACGCCGGCCGAAGCGCGCGCGGGCGCAGGCCATGAAGAAGCTCGGGGTGGATGGCATCACGATCGGCCCGGGCACCCACCTCCACCACATGACATGTCTGACACGCTTGAACGCACACTCGGCGTACGCAACCTGACGTTGCTTGTCATCGGCAACGTCATTGGCTCCGGCATCTTTCTCGTACCGGCCGCCGTGCTGGCGCAGAGTGGAGAGTCGGTGCCGGTGGCGATCGCCGTCTGGCTGGTGGGTGGACTTCTCTCGCTGCTGGGAGCCTTGTCGTACGCCGAGTTGGGCGGCATGGACCCGGGTGCGGGTGGTCTCTATGCCTACATCCGCGACGCGTTCGGTTCCTTCCCGGCATTCCTCTACGGATGGACGCTCTTCTTCGTGATCGGGTCAGGCACGATCGCGGCACTGTGTGTGGCCGCGGGCGACTACCTCACGCAGTTCGCTCCGCTTTCACCGATGGCGAAGCGCCTGTTCGCGCTCTCGCTGATTCTGCTCATGGCCGTGATCAATGTGCGCGGCACACGTGAAAGTGCCGCTGTACAAAATGTGGCCACCGGCTTCAAGGTGCTCGCGATTCTCAGCATGAGCGCGGTCATGTTCGCGCTGGGCCACGGCAGTACCCTCCCGCCCGTCTCGCACGTGGTGCAGCCGCTCACCGCCTCGGGTGTTGGTCTTTCGATCATTTCGGTGTTGTGGGCGTACGAAGGGTGGCAATACGTCACCTTCGTGGCCGGCGAGGCGAAGGATCCGCAGCGATCCATTCCGCGCGCGATCGTCTGGGGTACCGTGGCGCTGATCCTCATCTACCTGATTGCCAACGTTGGCTATCTCGCCGCCCTTGGCGTGTCACGCATGGCGGCTTCCGATCGCGTCGCCGGCGAGGCGATCGCGCAGGTGATGGGGTCTGCGGCGGGCTACCTCATCGCCTCGGCGATCATCGTGTCGATGTACAGCGCGGCGCATTCGGCCGTGATCACGGTTCCGCGCGTGTACTTCGCGATGGCCAGGGACGGCGTGTTCTTTCCGCAGATGATGCGCATTCATCCCACCTTCGGCACGCCCGCATTCGCCATCATCACCAGCTGTGCGTGGGCGGCCATCCTCGCGCTGAGCGGGACGTTCGAGCAGTTGCTCACGTACGTGGTGTTCATCGGGTGGATCTTCTACGGGCTGGGCGCGGCGGCCGTCATCGCGTTGCGCATCAAACGGCCACATGCGGTTCGGCCGTTTCGCGTGCCGGGTTATCCCATCACGCCGATCGTGTTCATTCTTGCAGCGGCCGTCATTGTGCTCAACACCGTCATTTCTCGGCCCGGGCAGGCGGTGATTGGCATCGGGGCGGTACTGCTGGGCGCACCGGCCTACGTGCTCTGGCGCCGGCGCGCCCACCGGTAGCGGAGCCGGCGGTGGCAACGGCTTCCCTCAGACCCGACCACGCGGTGCTCGCGACACGGGGCACCCGTGGTCCGTGCTCAGCGCATCCCGATGGTCATACCGATCCCACGGAAACACCGACCGCCGTTCCAACCCTGATCGCCATGACCGCCCGCCTCAATCGCCTCCGTCGCACCGGCCACGCGGCCGCCCTGATTCCGCTCCTGGCCGGCGGTGCCGCTGCGCAGCCCCGTGAGCCCTTCGCCGGGCTCGACGCCTACGTCACCAAAGCACTCGCTGACTGGAAGGTCCCCGGCCTCGGCCTCGCCATCGTGCGCAACGACTCGGTGCTGTACGTCAAGGGCTATGGCGTCCGCAGCACCGCCACGCGCCAGCCGGTGGACGAACGGACGCTGTTCGCCATTGGCAGCACATCCAAGGCCTTCACCACCGCCGCGCTGGCGATGCTGGCCGACTCGGGTCGGCTCGCTTTTGACGCCCCCGTCACCACCTACCTGCCGGGGTTTCAGATGTAGACCCCGCGGTCACCCGCGAGATCACCGTCCGCGACGTCCTCTCCCACCGCACTGGCCTCACCCGTGGTGAACCCGTGTGGTTTGCCTCGGGGGTTCCCCCTGCCGAGATCGTCCGGCGCCTGCGCTATTTCCGCCCGACGTGGAGTTTCCGGTCGCAGTTCGGCTACTCGAACATCATGTACATCGTTGCCGGTGAGGTGCTCGCCAGCGCGGCCGGCATGCGCTGGGAGGAGTTCGTTTCCACGCGCCTCTTCGCGCCGCTGGGGATGACCGGCTCCAACACCACCGACCGCGACATGGAGCGGCATCCCAATGGAGCCACGCCGCACGCCGAGGTGGACGGCGTGGCGCGCCCCATCCCGTGGCGCCACATCGACAACGCCGGCCCCGCGGGCTCCATCAACTCCTCCGCCACCGACATGGCGCAGTGGGTGCGCCTGCAACTGGGGCTGGGGACCGTGGGCGGGCGTACGCTGTACAGCCGGCGCATGGCGGAGGAGATGCACACCCCCAACACCGTCATCCGGATCGACTCCGCCGCCCGGGCCTTCAACCCCAATACCCACTATTCGGCCTACGGGCTGGGATGGTTCCTGGAGGACTATCGCGGGCGCTCCGTGGTCCAGCACAGCGGCAGCACCGATGGCTTCTCCGCGTACGTGGCCATACTCCCGGAGGAGCGCTTCGGCGTGGTGCTCCTCACCAACATGAGCGGCACCGGGCTCCCCGCGGCGCTGGCCCGCAAACTGTTCGACCTGCAGCTCCAGGCGCCGGCGCGCGACTGGTCGGCCGACGCGCTGGTGCGCGCGCAGGCGCAGCAGGCGCGCGCCCGCGAGGCGCAGCGACGCGCCGATTCGCTGCGCCCCCCCGCTGGTACTCCGTCGTTGCCGCTGGCGCGGTATGCCGGGCGCTACGTGGACAACCTGTACGGCACCATTGAGGTGAGTGAGGCGGGCGGCGCGCTGCGGATGTCCCACGGCCCCAACCTCGCCACCGCGTTGGAGCATTGGAGTGCCGACAACTTTCGCGGCAAGTACGACTCCCCGTCGCAGCTCCCCTTCTTCGTGAGCTTCCGCGTGACCCCCACCGGCACGGTGAGCGAGCTGGTGGCGGAGATGGCCGGGACGCCGGTCACCTTCACCCGTGCGGCGCCCCCGCGCTGATGCTCGCCGGCGGGGGCGGCGTGATGCCGACCTCGCCCTCCAAAACCTTGAGTCCCCCCGCCCCCCGACCATGCCCAGACTCACCGCCCTCTTTCCGCTGCTGACGGCACTCGCGCTGCCCACCACCGCCGCCGCGCAGGCGGTGCCCCCGTACGACGTGGTGCTGGCCAACGCGACGATTGTGGATGGCACCGGCGCGCCGCGGCGCGCGGGGCATGTGGCCATCAAGGGCGGGAGGATCGCGGCGGTGCGGGCGACACCGTTTACCGCGGGGAGTGCGCCCCGGACGATCGACGTGCGCGGACAGGTGGTGGCGCCGGGGTTCATCGACCTGCATGCGCACCTCGAACCGCTGCTGGAGCTTCCCGACGCCACGAGCGCCGCGCGGCAGGGCGTAACCTTGGCGCTGGGGGGACCGGACGGCGGCGGGCCGTATCCGCTGGCGGCCACCATGGACTCGGCCGCCGCGTTGGGGGTGGGGATCAACGTCGGCTACCAGGTTGGGCACAACACCGTCCGCCAGCAGGTGATGGGGACCGCCAACCGGGCGCCCACGGCGGAGGAGCTGGCCCGCATGCGCGCGATGGTGGCGCAGGGGATGCGCGACGGCGCGTTCGGGCTGAGCACCGGGCTAATCTACATTCCGGGCACCTACTCGAAGCTGGACGAGGTGCTCGCGCTGGCGGGCGAGGCCGCGCGCGCGCGGGGGATCTACACCTCGCACCTGCGCGGAGAAGGGCTGGGGCTGTTGGACGGCGTGGCCGAGGCGCTGGAGATCGGGCGACGGGTGCGGATCCCGGTGGTGCTGACACATCACAAGGCGGTGGGGCCGCAGATGTGGGGGCAGAGCGTGACGACGCTGCGGATGGTGGACTCGGCGCGCGCGGAGGGGACCGACGTGATGCTGGACCAGTATCCCTACACGGCGGCATCGACGGCGTTTGACGTGTTGCTGCCGCCGTGGGCGCTGGCGGGGGGGGCGCGACTCGTTACGGGCGCGACTGGCGGTCCCGGCGCAGCAGGCGCTGATCGCGCGGGAGATCCTCGCGCTGTTGCAGAACGACGGGGGCGGTGGCGATGTGCGGCGGGTGCAGTTCGCCAGCGTGCCGTGGGACTCGACGCTCAACGGGAAGACGCTCCGCGACTGGGCGGACCAGCGCGGGGTGGGGGCTGGGCTGGAGGCGGTCGTGCCGCTGGTGATCGAGGGGTACCTGAACGGCGGGGCCGCGGTGGTCCTCCACCTGATGGACGAGGGGGACGTGCGGCGCATCATGGCGCACCCGACGACGATGATCGCCAGCGACGGTCGCCTGTCGGTGCCGGGGAACGGCGTGCCGCACCCGCGCAACTACGGTACGTTTCCGCGGGTGCTGGGGGAGTACGTGCGCGAGCAGCGGGTCCTCACGCTTGAGGAGGCGGTGCGGAAGATGACGTCAATGCCGGCGGCGCGCCTGGGGCTGAAGGACCGCGGGTGCCTGCGGGCGGGGTGCGCGGCGGACGTGGTGGTGTTCGACCCCGCCACCGTGCGGGATCGGGCGACGTTCCTGGCGCCGCACCAGTATGCGGAGGGGATCCCGTGGGTGTTCGTGAACGGAGTGGCGGTGGTGGCAGATGGCGTGCCGACCGGGGCGCGACCCGGCGTGGTGTTGAGGAACGGGCGTGCGCGAGCAGGCGACAGGCGAGGCGCTCGAGGTAATGCGCATCATTAAGCAAGCGCTCGTCCCGCTCGGCATCATGAACCCGGGGAAGGTGTTGCCCCCGTAGTCAGGCCCAGTGCCACTGCCGGCGCGCAACGAATGCGGGCCCGCTTCGCCGCGCAGCCGAATTACAACATCGCGGCGATCGCTCGCCCCACGTCGGCGGTACTCGCTGTGCCACCCATGTCCGGTGTTCGCGGCGCCTGTGGGTCGGCCAACATCCGTTCGATGGCTTGCAACACTCAGCCGCCGTCTCAGCGTGGCCAACGTGCTCGAGCATCAGCGCACCCGACCTGATCATGCCGATCGGATTCGCAATCCCGCGACCGGCGATGTCCGGCGCCGATGGTGCACACGGCCTCGACGACCCGCATACCTTCCGGCAGAACTTCGACGCCGATGCCGTCGCCGGGAATGCGGGCCACTACTCGCTCGGCGTTGCCTACTTCGCCGCGCGAATCAGCCGCTCCTGCACACGACGCAGTGGCAGCGAGGGCTCGCCGCTGATGTTCCACGCGTTGAACACCACCACCATCTCCTGATCAGGAAACGCCATCGGGAATTGGCCGCCGAATCCGGACCCGGACCAGATGAACGCGTCCTTCTGGACCGGATTGCTGTACAGCCACCACTTGTACCCGTACTGCGGGGCGCCCGCGCGCGTGCTGGTCGCGATGTGTGGCGTTACGGATTCGCGCACCCAGCGTTCCGACACGACGGTCTTTCCCTGCCAGCGGCCACTCTGCAGCCACAGCTGCCAGATCTTTGCCAGGTCGGTTGCCTCGAGATACAGGCCCCCCTCGGTGTCGATGGCGCCCGAGGTGGTGCGCTTCCAGTGCCACTGGGTGATGCCGAGCGGCGCGAAGAGATGGCGCGCCGCGTACTCCTCGATATCGACGCCGGTGGCGCGAAAGAAGATGTGCGCGAGCAGCGCGCTTTCGCCGCTGCTGTAGTTGAACTGGGTGCCCGGCTCGCGCATCATCGGCCGGTCGATGGTGAACTTGACCCAGTCCGGGCTCGCCTCGAGCGCGCCCGCCGTGTTGCGCGGATCGCTATACGGAATGCTTTCGTTCCAGTCGAATCCCCCCGACATCGTGAGCAGATGGCGGATGGTGATGCGCCGCTTGCGATCGTCGAGATTCGCCACGGTGCTGGTGTCCCAGAACGTGAGAATCGGCGTGTCGACGGCGGGGAATTCGCCACGGGTGACTGCCGCCCCGATGACCGCCGATGCCACCGTCTTGGACACGGACTGCAAGGTGTGCAGCGTGCCCCGCCGATAGGTCGGGTGCCACCACGGGTTGAAGTAGTTGAAGGGCCCGGTGGGGTCGTGCGAATTGTTCAGCGACGAACTGGCGCGCGACGAGTCGCCGTAGAGTTTGTCGTAGTCACGCGGATACTGCTTGTTCATCACGATCCGACCGCGACGAATGACCAGCATGCGGTCGATGTTGCCGTACTTCCCCGCCGTGATTTCGGCGTCGAGGCTGTCGAGGACGGCGGCATTGAGACCGACCTTCGATGGGGTCGAGGTCGGCCACGTGAACGTCGCTGGCTGGGCGCCGAGCGAGGAAGCCGCAAGAAACGCGAGCGCAGCGGCGGAGAAGGAGAGGCGTCGTGTCATGGCCGTATTTTACTGCGCGGCAGTGGCCGCGGTGAGGGCGCTCGCCGTGGAATCAGCGCGTCCACACTGCGATGGCGCCGCACCCGGTCATGCCCATACCAAGCGCCGGTGGTACCTGACCGGATGCATAGATCTCCATGGCCAGCACATCGTCAGGGCGCACCATGGCGTCGAGATCGGCGAACGAGAAGGGCGCACTGCCGAAGTCGGCGAGGAACATCGCGAACCCGTTCAGAAACAGTGACGGCAGACAGCGATCGCTGAACAGGCCACGCATCGCGACGTTCTGCTGTAGGCCCACACCGCGCGAAACGCGAACACCGGGCGTTGTCCACAGCAGGTCCGAGAGAAAGATCGGCCGGCGGCGCTCGATATCCTTTTCGGTGATGAAGCGACCGATACCCATACGCTGACGCTCCGCCAACTCTTGCCGCAGCGAGTAGCGCTGGTAGTTGGCCAGCACCTTCACGGTATCGAGCACCGACCGGAAGCTGTGCAACCCGACCTCGACCCGCGGGGCACCGTCGATGGCGTTCACCAGCAGGCGCTCGGGGTAAAAGCCCATGGCCCGCACATCGAGAGCGCGTGAGCCGCCCGGGACCGCGTCGAGCAGGAACTCTCCCTTGGCATTCGTGCGCACCGATGGCCCGTCCGGGACACTCACCGTGGCGTTGGCGATGGGTTTGTTGCTGCCGTCTCGCGTGACTACACCGGCGACGCGCATGACGGTGGCCGAACCGAGATACAGCAACTGGTGATTGAGCGCATCACCCACGAGCCGCACGTCCACACGGTCGGTGCTGTCGTTGGGCGTGTGGACCCCCAGCTGCACCACCCCTTCGCGCGGCACATCGCACACGCCGTACCACCCATTGGCACCGGTCACCGTCCGACGAAGCACGCGG
>Ga0164293_10002543_pt1 | contig 15480 bp, 11 predicted proteins | sample GEODES118metaG_FD_111487 | JGI IMG/M metagenome (GOLD analysis project Ga0164293, IMG submission 111487) | Eutrophic lake water microbial communities from Lake Mendota, Wisconsin, USA - GEODES118 metaG | ecosystem: Environmental > Aquatic > Freshwater > Lake | place: USA: Lake Mendota...
ACGGGGATGGAGTGGAGGCAGCCAAGGCCGGTTTCGGTTCCATTCACCATGAGCGGAAGACAGCGTGCCTTGATGGAACTGGCCTCCGCGGTTCGGGGTGAGGCAGCGACCTGCTACACGGCTTCGGATATCTTGCGATCAAACCAATTGGGCCTTGCGAGTGCATGGTCGGCTGTGAATCAGGGGCGAGTTGTGGGAATAGCAGAGGTGCCTGATGATTTTGTGGTTACGGGACGGAAAGGAGATTTGTTTGCGTGAAGCGGGCGGTTTTTTTTCGGGCTGATGCCTCGCCTGAAGCTGGTTTGGGGCATGTGCGGCGGTGTGCGGTATTGGCGCAGGCCTGTCAGCAGTTAGGGGCTGAGGTTCATTTGATTGTGCGGTGGCGTGATGTGGCGATCGAGTCCGCAGGGGACTGGACGGGGGCGAAGATTCATGAGTTGCCTTGGGAGTTGACGCCGGACGAGGATGCGGAGTGGGTGGTGAACGTGTGTCAGGAGTTTGGCATTGGGAAAGGCGTGCTTGACCACTATCGGTTGTCTGGAGCCTATCAGGAGAGGCTTGGAGAGAGTGAGTTGGAGTGGATGCAATTTGGGAACACAGGGCATGCACATCCTCTGTTGGGACGATGGGTACATGATGCGAGTCCCGGGGCTGAGATGACGGGTTATGAGGGGCGTGTGATCGGAGCTGGGACGGAGTTTTTGCTGGGGCCCCGGTATGCGTTGGTGGGTGAGGGCTTTCGGAGTGTTCGAGCGTTGATGCCGGGGCCGAAAGAGGAGGCTGTCGAATCGATCTTGATCACGTTTGGTGGCGGTGACGATCGCGGGGCGACGATGCGGGTGCTGGGTTGGCTGGATCGGCTGGGGTTTGAAGGTCGCAGACTGGTATTGACCGGGCCGTCCAATAGAAGTTTGGGAGCCCTTTGCGCGGCGGCGGAAGGGTCGGGGAGTTTGGAGGTGCAAGTAGGGAATTGGGAGCCAGCTGAGGCGATGGGCGGGTGCCAACTGGCGTTTTGTGCGGGAGGAACTTCTTTGCATGAGCTGGCGTGTTTGGGGCTTCCGGCAGTGATCCTGACGATTGCTGACAATCAAGTGGCCCCGGCTGAGGCCTGGCAGCGGGCGGGTCTTGGGAAGAATCTTGGGGCTGTGACTGAGGTGAAGGATTTGGCAGCGTGTGAGGTGATTGACTCGGTTTTAAGAAGGTCGGAAGAGCGATTGAGGATGGCTGAGAAAGCTTGGGGTAGTCAAGACGGTCTTGGGTCGCAACGTGTGGCGAGGAGAGTTCTTGGCCTGGCGGAAGCTGACGCCGATTGACATGGGGAGCACTTTCCGGCATTCGTCTATCCTGTGTCTATGTGTTCCATTGCCCTGATTTCCGCCCGAGGGGTAGGGCGAAGAATACCTCAAGTTGTCTTTGAAGAATTGCCGGATTGCCGGTGTGGTGCACCCTTCGTTTTCGAAAGAACACCCGTGCGGAAAACTCATTCCGACACCGATTTACCGGGTGCACCCCAAATCAGCAAAGGAGGGGATGTTGATTTATCAGATTAACTTTTTAAGGATTGCCTCATCAATGATGCTCTGTTTGCACTCTTCGATGGACTGATTTAATGAGTTCACTTCGAATTCGCCGGGGCGGACGGGATCAAACACGCCATCGACACCGGTCATGCCCTTCATTAATCCAGCAGCGGCCTTGGCATACATGCCTTTCACGTCGCGCCGTTTGCATTCCTGAATGGGGCACGTCACAGCGACAAGGAGAAGTCGCTCGGCTGGGATGATATTCATGGCCAGTTCACGCAAGGTGACGGTTGGGGTGACCAGAGAGACGATTGTCGCAAAACCGGAATCCATGGCCAGTTTGGCGAGATGGGATGTCCTGCGGACATTCTCCGTTCGATCCTCGTCGGAAAATCCCAGATCAGCACAGACTCCCGAGCGCAACAGATCTCCATCCAAGCCCAAGGCCGGGTAACCCTCCTGCCGCGCCCAGTGAATCAATGAATTGGCCAATGTGGATTTTCCCGAACATGGGAGGCCGTAGAGCCAAATGACAAAACCGGGGGTTGCTTCCATCTTTAAGGATACTTATTTTGGGGTGACTTTCTACTGACATGCTTTCTGCGTCAAAGCCAGGAAAATCAACAATTCATCGGACTTGAAGGGAGGTGTTAAAATTTGCATTCGACATTTTACCCACCTTGCCCTAACCGATCGGAAGGATATGACCGACCTCCAGAAATTCTTTTCTTTCTCACAACAAATCGCGGGCAAGCGAGTTGTCATCTTTGGAGCCGGGCGAAGCGCCGCACAGTTTTTGGCAGAGCTGCCCGTTGTGCCCGAGTTTTTCATCGACAACGACCCCAAGCGCGAAGGCGAGGAGTTTCTCGGCCGGCCCGTGCGAGCGGTTCAAGCGCTGATGGATTTGCCCAGTGAGGCCTTGTTTGTGGTGATATGCACCCAGGACTTTGAGGCTGTGGCATTGCAATTGTCGTCTTTAGGGCTTGTTCCAAATAAGCAGTTCGTCGAAGCGCCCCAGTTTCAGATCAATGATCAACCCGAGTGTGAGCTTCTGGTGTCGTGCATCGGTGATCACGGAGGGATTTATCGTGTCAATGCCCTTACCAAGCAGGCTGAACATGTTTTTCAAGGTGATGTGCGCGGTCTTTCCGTGGGAAAAGACTCGATTGTTGCGGTGCTTGAGCACGAAGGGTTGGTGCGGTTGGATTTCGATTTCAAGGTGGTGCAGCGGCATCCGCCCGTGCCGAAGTTGGACTTCCACGGAATCGCGCACAACGCTGAGGAGAATGTTTACTATGTGACGGAAACTCAGTTTGACCGCGTGGGCATCTATGATGGACAGACTCTTGAACGGACCGGCGAGTTTGTTCTGGCGGGGGAACCCGGCAGTGGAAGGGATGCTCATCATGTAAATGACACGTGTTTCCACCGGGGTGAACTCTATGTTTCCATGTTCTCCCGCCAGGGAGTCTGGCGCAACGAGGTTTGGAATGACGGCACCATCGTGGTGCTTGACCCGTCAAGCGGCCGGATCAAGCGCACCCTGATAACAGGATTGCAGCAACCGCATTCGATCCATTTTGAGGGCCAGCATCTCTGGTTTTGCAATTCGATGAACTACGCTGTCCACCGCGGCACGACGGAGGCTTGCACTTTTTCTGGATACACGCGCGGCTTGGCGCAATTTGGGAAGTTCATGTTTGTGGGGCAGAGCAAGGTGAGGCGTCTGAGCCGTTTTTCGAGTCGATTCAACAACATCTCACTGGACTGCGGTCTTCATGTCTGGCACAAGGAGAACAAGACCTCCAGCTTTATCCCATTGGCTGCGGGCGGGGTTTTCGATATTGTGGTATTGAATCAACCGAGCGTGTGATATGCGGGAGCTGACCCAGCTCAGGAGGTGCCTGGCCAGTCGCAGAGAGGGGGGGATTTGCGCGAATCGGGAAAGGAGTGGTTGAACTTGGGACGAACGCTTTTATGAAGTGCAACAGCATGACGCCTACAACCGACCCATTCCGCCGAGTGGCCATCATTCCGGCGCGAGGTGGGAGCAAGAGAATTCCGCGTAAAAACATTCGACCCTTTGGAGGTAAGCCAATAATTGCCTGGTCGATCGAGGCAGCGTTGGCATCCGGACTGTTTCGGAAGGTGCTGGTTTCGACTGATGATGAGGAGATTGCAGAGGTGGCGGCCGCTCATGGGGCGGAAGTGCCGGCATTGCGTCCTCGAGGACTGGCGGACGATCACACAGGTTTGCGAAGGGTGATGAGTCATTGCGTTCAACAGCTGGCGGAAGGAGGCGAGGAGATGCCGACGCAGGTCTGTTTCCTGCTGGCGACCGCGCCATTTGTGGAGGTCGACGACCTTCGGCGGGGGTTGAATCTGCTTGAGCAGCATGAGGCTAGTTTTGCCTATTCGGTGGCCAAGTACCCGTATCCCATCCAGCGTGCGATCCGCATTCGCGAGGATGGACGGGTCGAGATGCTGCAGCCGGAATACCGGCTCACGCGATCCCAGGACATGGAGGAGCGATATCATGATGCCGGTCAGTTTTACTGGGGGAAGGCAGCCTCATTTTTGAACGGGGAGGAGTTGATTGCCTCACCTGTTTCGGTGCCGGTGATCCTCCCTTACAGGCGGGTGGTTGATATTGACACGGAGGAGGACTGGGTGCGGGCGGAGCTGTTATTCAGGATGACAAGGGAGGGTGAAGTCGAGACTGGGGAATCATTTGGCGGGCCTTTGATGGAGCGTGTGACCCCGTGAAAGAACACAGTGGACTAAAATCGATGCGATCATGAGCAAAACGATACTTATTGTTGGCGGAGGGTATGGACAGCTGCCTGCCATTCATGCGGCCAGGGTGCTGGGGTGGCGGTCCGTCGTGGTGGATCGCAGTCCGAGAGCGCCCGGCATGGCCATTGCGGATGAAGCTCATGAGATTGATGTTTTAGATGTGGTGGCGGTGGTGAAACTGGCGCGACAAGCGGGGGTGGATGGCGTGATGACCCTGCAGAGTGACATTGGAGTGCCGACGGTGGGGGCGGTGGTTGACGCGCTTGGCTTGCCGGGGGTTGGAGAGGCCGTGGGGCGGCGATGCAGCAACAAGATTGAGATGCGTCGCTGTTTTGCGGAAGCTGGGGTTCCCCAACCTGGCTTCCGTGTTGTCCGGACGGTGGTCGAGGCGGAACGTGCAGCATCGGAGTTGGGTTTTCCTTGTGTGGTGAAGGCCCCAGCCAGTTCGGGAAGTCGCGGCGTAGTCAAGGCATGCGCGGCTAACGAAATGCCTTTGGCATTTGAAGAAGCGATGAGGCATGCCCCGGGAGGTGAATTGCTTGTAGAGGCATTTATCCAAGGCATGGAATTTGGTGCGCAGTCATTTAGTTTCGGCGGACGGTGCCAGTTGGTATTGCCGCACAATGACACTCTTTCGGAGCCTCCTTACATGGTTCCGATTGGGCACTCTTTTCCCGTTGATCTGAGAAATGAAGCACGAGCCAAGTTGGAGGAAACCGTTGCGAGGTGTGTTGAGGTATTGTGCATTGGGGTCGGGCCAGCAAACATTGATTTGATTGTGGATGAGGCTGGTGAGGTTCGGATCATTGAGGTGGGTGCGCGAATTGGGGCGACCTGCCTGCCGGAATTGGTGCAGTGTTTCACCGGCATTGACTGGGTCAAAGAAGCCTTGCGAGCGGCGGTTGGTGAGAAGCCTGACTTGACTGTTCGACGCATTCAACCTTGCGCGGCGAGTATTCTGCAGGCCAAGAAGGACGGAATCTTGGTGGCGTCGCGGGTGCCACAAGAAGTAATGAGCCTTGCGAACGTGTTGGAGGTCGAGGTCACAGCCCATGCGGGGGATGTGGTGAGTCGCCTGCGGAAGGGGACAGACAGAATTGGGAAGGTACTGGTCCAAGGTCCTTCCGCTGCAGAAGCGGAAATGCTGGCTTCGCGGATGTCTGATCTGATTGAGTTTGAGATTGCCACGGATCAGCGTGCACCGGAGTCTTGAAATGTGGCAGCCAAGGCCTTCGAACTGTGCCGAAAGGAGGGTGGGGCGAAAAGCGAACTTGCTTCAATGCGGAACGCTGGTTAGACCTGAACGATGGTCATACAAGGAGTCTCCATCGGTCGGTCCTGCCGTCCGTTTGTCATCGCTGAGCTTTCAGGTAATCACAACGGTTCCCTGGACCGAGCACTGGCTTTGGTTGAGGCGGCTGCGGCGACGGAGGCTCAGTGTGTTAAGTTGCAGACCTATCGGGCGGACACGCTGACTTTGGATGTGATGGAGGGGGAGTTTGTGATTTCGGATCCGAGGTCGCTTTGGAAGGGGCGGTCGCTGCATTCGCTGTATGACGAGGCGCACACGCCGTGGGAGTGGCATGAGCCGATCATGAAGCGGGCGGCTGAGTTGGGGATGGTGTGTTTCAGCAGTCCGTTCGATGAGACGGCGGTGGATTTTTTGGAGATGCTGGAGGTGCCGGCCTACAAGATTGGGTCGTTTGAATGCACGCATTTGCCGCTGTTGAAGAAGGTCGCGGCGACGGGCAAGCCGGTGATCCTGTCGACGGGGATGGCGACGGTGGCGGAGATTGATGAGGCGGTGAGGACGCTGCGGGCGGGGGGATGTTCTGAGCTGGCGTTGTTGAAGTGCACGAGCACGTATCCGAGCACGCCAGAGAACTCGAATTTGGCGACGCTAGCGCATTTGAGGGAGATGTTTGGATGTGAGGTGGGGATTTCGGATCACACGTTGGGGATCGGGGTGAGTGTGGCAGCGGTGGCGCTGGGGGCGGTGATTATTGAAAAGCATTTTACTTTGGCGCGGGCGGATGGAGGGGTGGATTCGGCCTTTTCGATGGAGCCGGAGGAGATGAAGGCGTTGGTTGTGGAAACCGAGCGGGCATGGCAGGCGCTGGGAAGGATTCATTACGGGCCGACTGAGGCAGAGAAGGGGGCGGTAACGAGGCGGAGGTCGATTTATCTGAGTCAGGATGTGGGGGCGGGTGAGGTTTTGAGTGAAGCTAATTTGAGAGTGGTGCGTCCGGGGCATGGGTTGGAGCCGAAGTTTTTAGAGGTGGTGACGGGTAGGAGGCTTGTGAAGGATGCAGTGAAGGGCACTCCATTGAAGTGGGATTTGCTGCTGGAGGAGTGATGGATTGATGTTACTCAGAACTGCTGGTTTATGGCGAAATCGATTCGATGGTGTTAAAACAACGTAAAGAAAAAGGAATGAAGTTTAAAATACTGAGTGGGAGCCAGCTTCGGGAAGCTTACCGAGATGGCCAGAACATTGCGGCCCTCTTGAGGGAACAGTCGGGTGGGCAGAACTCTGCCGAGATTATTGAAACGGCCTATGACCTGCAAGCTGGGAGTTACGTCCGGAGCCAACGTGATCCGAAACGGTGTGCCTTCCGGGAGACGTACGCGGCCGAGTTGGAAAAAGTTTTTGCTGAGATTGGGATGCCCTCAAGTGTATTGGAAGCTGGGGTAGGGGAAGCAACAACGCTTTCTTACGTGTTAAAAGCCATTGGCAAGTCTATGCCGGCGATGGGTGTGGATATTTCGTGGTCCCGAGTGAATTGGGCGAGGCGTTGGTTGGGGGAGCAGGGGATAGAGGGTGTCAAGTTGGCCCTGGCGGATTTGGAACATTTGCCACTCTCTGATAATGCCATAGATGTGGTCTATACGTCTCACAGCATTGAGCCGAATCGGGGCAGAGAGAGGGAGATTTTGGCTGAATTGTATCGTGTGACCGGAAGGTATCTTGTGTTGCTTGAGCCAGCTTATGAGTTGGCCGGAGAGAAAGCCCGTGCGCGCATGGATGAGCATGGCTACTGCCGGGATCTGCCGGGGCAGGCGGAGGCTCTTGGAATGCGGGTGGTGGTGCATCGTCTCTTTCCGCTAAGTGCGAATCCAGAGAATCCGACGGCGCTGACCGTGATAGAAAAGGCTACTGATCACAAGCCCGATAATCTCGACTGGCATTGCCCAGTCGCGGGGGGACTATTGGTCGAACGTCAAGGGTTCTGGTATTCTGATCAATCGATGCTTGCCTACCCGGTCTTGGGAGGCCTGCCTTGCTTGCGTTGCGAAAAGGGAATCATCGCTTCCCAATATTTGGATGACGGCTTGTGATTTGACTTCGCTTGGAGGGTGTTAGGCTACATTCTCTCGTCATGATTAAACGACGACTGCTCATTGCTCAGGGTCCACAACAGTTGTTGGTGGGTCTGGCTTGTTTGCGGCAGCGGGCTGGGGAGGTGGGGGATGGGGTGGTGTTTGAGGATGTGCTGGTTTTAGGGGATTTTATGGCGCCGGAGGTGGCGGAGGAGGTGGATGTGACATGTCGGGTTTTGGCGAAGCAGCATGATTTTGTGAAGGTGTGCAGCACGCATGATTTGGATGCGCGATTGTATCGGCGGGAACTGTCGTTGCCGGGTTATTTTGCGGGGGTGTTGCGCCGGATTGGGTGTCGTTCTTTTGATGAACTGATTTGCGCGCGAAACACGCAAACGCTGAATGAGGTGGTGATGCATGCGTTTGGTTTGGCGAGGCGAATCACGGTGGGGGATGGGTTGGGGGTGATTGACAACAGCAGTGTGCGGTTTGCGGAACCGATTTTGCCGACGGGCTATTTGGCGGTGGATGAGTTGCAGTCGATTTTGCCGATCGAGTCGGAGCCGGGTTTGTTTGGTGGGCTGGCGGTGGGGAGGATTGAGGCGGGGAAGTACGTGGATGTGGTGCGGCGAGGGGCGGAGGCGTTGGAGGTGGAGGCGATGATGCGGCGGTATGATCCGGAGGTTTTTGAGAAGCCGTCGGTGGTGGTGTTGCTGACCAATCTGACTGAGGCGGGCTATGCGGCGAAGGCGGAGGATGAGGTGAATTATTTTTTGGCGGCGGTTTTGCCGTATTTGACTGCGGAGACGAGGCTGTGGATCAAGGGGCATCCGAGGCATTGTTTTGGGCAGCCAGGAATGCTGGTCGAGCGGCTAGGTGAGTTGGGGTATCGGGCATTTCACAGTGTAGAGATTGATCGGGTGCCGGTGGAGTGTTTGGCGGTGAGTCTGGTGAAGTCGAGGTTGCTGGCGTTGCATTCGAGCAGTTGCACGACGTGGCGGTTGTTGAATCCTGAAACGTCGATTGTGCTGGGGGTGCCGGAGGCATTGGGGGCCAAGTGGCTGTGCAAGTTGATTGGGGTGCCGGTGGGGTTTACAATGCGCGTCGTGCAGACGGCGATGGTGGGGATGGGGAGGTTTGAGTCGCTAAGCCGGGCGGCGATACAATCGATGGTGGGGTCGAGCACGCCATTGGTGATGGAGTTGGGGCCGGCTTCGGAGCCGATGCAGGCAGAGGTTTTGGGGTGGGTGGAGATGGCGATTGAGGCGTCTCGGCGCGAATTTGCGGCAGCGGGTGAACGGGCGCCTGTGAATACTCATGCGAGGGCGAAGGCGAGCAAGCATGAGGAGGCGATTTTGGGGGTGTTGGGGGTGGATTGTTGTTCGGGTGAGCGGGCGGGGTTGTTTGAGCAGATTTTGGCGGTGCCGAGTGCTGGCAATGGAAATGCGGAGAAGTTGCGGGTGGAACGGGACAAGTTGGAGGCCCGGGTGGGGCGGTTGACTGAGGAGTTGGAGGGGATTCGGGGGACGTGGGCTTGGGGTTGTCTGAGGTGGTTGTTCAAGCTTGAACGCGCGATTCGCTGCCGTAGTGGTGGGCGCAGACCTTAGCCAATCTCCTCTATCAATGCCGACCCTTTCTGAACTCGAAAAAGAAGCCCACCGTCTCCTCAAAGGGGGCAGCAACATGGCGGCGCTGCGTGTGGCGGAGCAGGCGGCGAAGGAGCACCGGACAAGCCCGGGGGCGCATCATTTGCATGCGCGGATTCAGGAGATTTCGGCAAGGTATGAGGAGGCGTTGAGCAGTTATCGCGAGTGTGTGCGGCTGGGCGGGCATGGGGATGCTGAGAAGCGGGTGGAGGTTTTGCAGGCGGCGTTGGAGCGGCCCAAGATTGAGCATGTGCCGACGGGGTTGCGTTCGTGGCGGAGTGGGATGCCTTTGGCGGCTTTGACGAGCATTCAGAATGCGCTGCACAACTACAAGTACAAGGACACGCCGCTGCAGAAGAACCCGTTTGATTATGCGCTGTATCCGATGCTGCTGTGGCAGTTCAGGCCACGGACGATCATCGAGATCGGTTCGAAGGAGGGAGGGTCGGCGCTGTGGTTTGGGGATTTGTGCGATACCTTTGGATTGGATTGTCAGATTCACTCGGTGGACATCGTGCGGGTGGCGACGGTGAAGCACAAGCGGGTGACGTTTCACGAGGGGGATGGTCGCAATCTTGGGGGGACGTTGACGGAGAAGGTGCTGAAGCGGTTGCCGAGGCCATGGCTGGTGATTGAGGATGCGGATCACAGCTACGAGACGACGCATGCGGTGCTGGAGTTTTTCGAGGATCTGATCACGACCGAGGACATGGTGGTGGTGGAGGATGGGATCATCAGTGATTTGTCATCGATGGAAGAGGGGGCGTCGGGGCCGCATCGGGCGTTGAAGAAGTTTTTGCATCGCAACTTTGCGGAGTGGGAGATCCTGCCGGAGTGGTGTGATTTTTTTGGTTACAACTTCACTTGGAGCAGCAACGGGTTCTTGAAGCGGACAGGGCTGAAGAAGTTGGGGACGGATGTGGCGCCCGAGCAATCGCAGGCGTTGGGGTTGGTGCGGGGGAAGGATTTTGCGGGGGCCTTGGAGGCGTTGAACGGGGCGGGGAGTTATGGGGCGGGGTATTTGCGGGCGTATTCGCTGTGGCGTTTGGGCCGGGTGGAGGAAGCGAGGGAGGAGGCTTTGGCGGAGGTGAAGCAGTTTGGCGGGCACCGGCAGGCGCAGAAGCTTTGTGAGTTGTTAACGGCGACTCTTGAGGGGACGCGGATGGAGGTGGCGCTACGGCCGCGTGCGCCGCTGGCGATAGGGGGGGCGGACGGGGCTTTGCCGATGGTGAATTTGGGGTGTGGGCATCATTTTCGCGCCGGGTGGGTGAATGTGGATGTGGTGCCGGCGGATGCGTCCGTGCATGCGCATGATTTGACGCAGCCGTTGCCGTTTGCGGACGGGAGTTGCGGGGTGGTTTATCACAGTCATGTGCTGGAGCATTTGCCGAAGGATGCGGCGCCGCGGTTTGTTGGGGAGTGTTATCGGGTGCTGGCGGAAGGCGGGATTTTGCGGGTGGTGGTGCCGGATTTGGAGGGGATTGTGCGGGCTTATTTGAGAGAACTGGAGGCGGGTGTGGCGGGAGATCAGGGGGCGGTGAAAAGGCATGAGTGGATGACGCATGAGCTGGTGGATCAACTCGCGCGGCATCGGTCGGGTGGGGAGATGATGAAGTATTGGAAGCAGGATCCGATGCCGGCGGAGGATTTTGTGTTTGAGCGGGTGGGCTGGGAGGTGCGGCAGTTTTTGGAGCCTTGGAGGGCGTCAGGGAAGGTGGAGTCGAAGGCTGTGAAGCCGGAGGCGAATGCGGTGGGGGCGTTTCGGTTGGGGGGGGAGGTGCATCAGTGGATGTATGATCGGCTATCGCTGGGGAGGTTGCTGGCGGAGGCGGGGTTTGAGGGGATCGAGGTGAAGTCGGCGGTGGAGTCGGGGATTGCGGGGTTTGCGGGCTATGAGTTGGATGCGGATGAGGCGGGGCGGGTGCGGAAGCCGGACTCGCTGTTCATGGAGGCTCGGAAGCCAAGTGCATGAGGAGTTTGATTGTCAGCACCAGTGACATTGGCGGCGGGGCGGCGATTGCGGGGTATCGGTTGCACGAGGGGCTGCGCCGGAAGGGGCGGGACAGTGGGATGCTGGTGCGGGAGAAGTTGAGTTCGGATGAGGCGGTGGTGGTGTGGGGTGAACGGAGTGATGCGGAGGCGGCGGGGTGGGATGCGTTGACGAATGATTTGAGGCTGCGGGCGAGGACGGCACTGAGCACGACGTATTTTTCCCTGCCGTGGCCGGGTGAGGATGTGGCGGGGCATGAGAGGGTGGCGGCGGCGGCGGTGATTCATTTGCACTGGGTGGGGCATTTTGTTTCGCCAGAGGGTTTGCGGGCGTTGTTGCAGACGGGGAAGCCGGTGATTTGGACGCTGCATGATGAGCGGGCCTTTACCGGGGGGTGTCATTATGCGGCTGGGTGTGAGGGGTTTTTGCAGGGGTGCGAGGCGTGTCCGCAATTGAGGGCTGAGTGGCGGGTGATTCCGGAGCGGGCGCTGGCGTTGAGCAAGGCGTGTTTGAGCGGGGTGCCGAAGCCGGTGATTGTGGCGCCGAGTCGGTGGTTGGCGGAGGAGGCGAGGCGGAGTGCTTTGTTTTCGGAGTGCCGGGTGGAGTGCATTCCGTATGGGCTGGATCTGGAGGTGTTTCGGGCGTCGGATCGGAGGAAGGCGCGGGCGTTTTTTGGGTTGTCGGAGGAGGCTTTGGTGATTTTGATTGGGGCGCAGAGTTTGGCGGAGCCGCGGAAGGGGTTTGATTTGGTGAGGCGTGCGATTGACATGGTGCTGGCTGATGAGGCGATGGCGGGGGCGGTGAAGGCGGGGAGGGTGGTGTTTGCGGCGTATGGGCAGAGTGGGGAGACGCTGAGGGAGACGCGGTTGCCTTTGGTTTTGCTAGGGGAGCAGGCGACGGCGGAGGAGATGGCGCGGGTGTTGAGTGCGAGTGATTTGTTTGTGTGTCCGAGTCGGGAGGACAATCTGCCGAATACGGTGATGGAGGCGATGGCGTGCGGGGTGCCGGTGTTGGGGGCGGATGTGGGGGGGATTCCGGACATGATTGAGGACGGGCGGAATGGGCGGTTGGTGGTGCCGAATGATGGGGAGGCGCTGGGGGCGGCTTTGTTGGAGATGATTCGGGAGCCTGCGATTTGGGCGGGATGGGGAGTGGAGGCGAGGCGGAAGTGTGAGGCGGAGTATGGACTGGAGCGTCAGGCGGCGGCGTATGCGAAGCTTTACGAGGAGGTGGTGGCGGCTGGGAGTCGGGGTGGGGTGGATGAGGTGGGGTCGACCATTGAAGAAGCGCGGGTGGCTTTGAGGAAAGCGTGTGAGGAGGGGCGGGTGCTGCTGGATGAGGAGGCGGCGGAGCGGGAGCGGGTGAAGGAAATCTTGGGACGACAGGAGGTGAAGCTTTCGGCCAAGGATGAGCTGAAGGCGGTGGAGGAGCGGTTGAAGAAGATTCGTCGGAATCCGCTGTGGTTTTTGTTTGGAGTGAATCGGGCGGTGAGACGGAGGCGGGATGCTTTGAAGGCGGAAGTGGCGGTGATGAAGGCGAAGAAGGCGAAGAAGGCGAAGAAGGCGGAGGGCAAGGTGAAGGCGAAGGAGGAGACGGTGGCCAAGGCGGAGGTGGTGGAGAAGCCGAGAGCGGAGGTTTTGTCAGAAGGAGTGGGGGTGGTGGGGGCGACGCTGATTGTGACAGCGGCGGAGATCAATGAGCGGCATGGGACGGGGGTGCTGTTGGAGCGATTGTTTGGGGATGGGGCGGGGATGATTCATGTGCGGAGCATGAATTTGTATGGGGGGAAGACGCTGGGGGCGTTGCAGATTTGTTTGCCTCCGGGGGAAGTGGGAGGCTTGGATTTGGCTGGGCTTTTGAAGGGGAGTGAGGTGACGCGTTTGTTGTCGGTGCCGTATTGCGGGGGGGATGTGGAGAACACGCTGGCGTTGCAGGCTTTGACGGGGGCGCCGTTGGTGGTTTGGTTGATGGATCATCATTTGGGAGATGGGCCGCATCAGATTCCGAGGGCGTTAATGAAGCGGTTGTTGGATGGGGCGCAGTTGCGGTTGGGTATCTCGCCGGAGTTTTGCGAGTTGTATGAGAAGGAGTTTGGGCATGCGGTGCATTTTGTGCCGCCGATGGTGAATGCGGCGCTGGGGCAGCGGACGCTTTTGCATTTGCCGCCCGAGGCTTTTTTGCCAGCGACGGGGGTGTTGTTGGGGAACATTTGGAGTCAACGGTGGCTGAAGAAGTTGGCGGCGACGGTGGAGGGGGCGAAGATTGCGTTGACGGCGTTTGGGCATAAGTCGCCGGAGTGGGTGAAGCATGGGGCGCTGGAGTCGAGTGTGCAGTTTCGGGGGTTTTTGCCGGAAGAGGAGTTGGTGGCGGCGTTGCGTGGGCATCCGTATGCGGTGGTGCCGACGGGGACGATGGATGAGGAGGATGATTTGCCGGAGATCGCGCGGTATAGTTTGCCGTCGCGGACGTTGTATTTGTCGGCGGTGGGGAACCTGCCGATTGTGGTGACGGGTCATGCGGAGAGTGGGGTGGCGAAGTTTGTGAAGCGGCATGATTTGGGGGTGGTGGTGCCGTATGAGGGGAAGGCGTTGCGGCAGGCGGTGCAGTGGATTTGCAGACCGGAGCAGCAGTTGCGGTTTAGGCGTCGGGCGGCGGCGATGGCGCCGGCGTTTGCGTGTGATGACGGGGTGGAGTGGCTTTGGAAGTCTTTGGAACTGGGGCGACCTTGCGATGAGCGGTGGTCAGAGGCGGTCTTGTCTGCTAGCAATGAGTGATTTTCGTTATGCCTTCTCTTCGTCAACTTTTTGGATTGTCCCGCAACGACTCAGGCAAGGCGCTTGCTGCTGAGGTGAAGAAGTTGACGCAGGTGATTCAGGAGGAGAGCAAGCGGGGGAGGAAGGAGACGGAGGCTTTGCGGAAGGCGATGGAGCAGCGGCTGGGGGCTTTGGGGTCGGCGGTGGAGGCGCGGGCGGGGACGATGGCGGGGATGTTGAAGCGGCTGCATTTGTCCGGGGAAGATCCGAAGACGGTGATTGATATTGGGGCGTCTGACGGGCAGTGGACGAAGCTGGCGTTGGAGTGGTTTCCGCGCAGTGAGTATCTGCTGGTGGAGGCGCAGCCTTGTCATGCTGAAGCGCTGGCGAAGTTTGGTGAGGGGCGGGCGCAGGTGCAGGTGGCGATGGCGGCTGCGGGGAGGACGAAGGGGGAGATTCACTTCAATGTGTCGGATCCTTATGGGGGTTTGGCTTCGACGACGCCTTTTGAAAAGAATAATCTGGTGGTGCCGGTGACGACCCTGGATCATGAGATGGCGGCGCGGGGATTGAAGGGGCCGTTTTTGATCAAGTTCGACACGCATGGGTTTGAGGTGCCGATTTTGGAGGGGGCGGTGGAGGTCTTGAAGCAGACGCGGGTGATCGTGATGGAGTGCTACAACTTCAAGATCAGTCCGGATTGTCTGACGTTCCCGGAGATGTGCGCTTTGCTTGCGGGGCATGGGTTCCGGTGCGCGGACATGGCGGATGTGCTGCACCGAGAAAAGGATGGGGCGTTGTGGCAGATGGACATTGCGTTTGTCCGGGATGATGCTGCGGTGTTTGCGGATAATCGCTACACCTGAAGCAGGTGCGGCCAAGACACCCTTTTTACACGATCATGCTTAACTCTCTGAAACGTCTATTTGGTCCGCCGAAGATCAGTTTGCTTCATGCTACGCGGACGCGGGTGGGGCGGGCTTTGGCTTGCAAGAAGCTTTGGATGGAGGCGGCGGAGAAGCCGGAGCGGGTGGAGCATTTGTTTGCGATCGATCCGGATGATGCGGAGTCGGCGGCGGGGTTGGTGGGGCACACGGTGGTGACGGTGAAGGAGGAGGGGAAGGGGTGCGTGGGCGCGTGGAATCTGGCGGCGGAGTGTTCGACGGGGGATATCTTGGTGCAGTTGTCGGATGACTGGCTGCCGTTGCCGGGTTGGGACACTCTGTTTGAGCAGCGGTTGGCGCCGGTGAAGCAGTCGAAGGTGCTTCGCATTAGTGATGGGCATCGGGAGGATGATTTGTTCTGCATGGCGATCATTACCCGGGCACGCATGGTGCAGGAGGGCTGGTTTTTGCCGCCTGCTTACACGGGTATTTATTCGGATGATGAGTTCAGTTTCCGCGCCTTTGAGGATGGGGTGGTGGTGGATGCGCGGGACTTGGTGTTCGTGC
>Ga0164293_10002544_pt1 | contig 15478 bp, 12 predicted proteins | sample GEODES118metaG_FD_111487 | JGI IMG/M metagenome (GOLD analysis project Ga0164293, IMG submission 111487) | Eutrophic lake water microbial communities from Lake Mendota, Wisconsin, USA - GEODES118 metaG | ecosystem: Environmental > Aquatic > Freshwater > Lake | place: USA: Lake Mendota...
TCGGTGTCGGCGGCCAGCGCCCAGAGCCCCGGGAGGTCGGCGCCGGCCAACGCAAGCGCAAGCAGAAACTCGCTGCAGCGTCCGCCCCGACCCCGGCCTCGAACCGTGACCGTGCACTCCCCCCCGGAAATGAGCGCGACCGGCCGGGCGAAGGGCTGGCCATGCCGAACAATCTGGCGGGCGATCGCGGCGTGCACCTCGGCCACATCCCGCGCTTCGCCCGTGATGCTGTCGCTCAGAATGTGCGCCTCGATCCCTGCGCGGCGAAACACCTCCGCACCCGCCTCGAGGCTGCGCTGAGCGCTCGCGATCAGCCGGTGCTCGACCCGCTGGAAGACCTCGTCGCCCGGTTTCGGCGTCTCATCCACGCCTCCGGCGGCACCTCGACGCAGCCAGGCCAGAACCGAATCAGGGGCCGCCACCGAATGGCGCTCAATCACCTGGAGCGCATCCCCGTAGGTGCTGGGATCCGGCGCGCAAGGGCCGCTCGCGATCGAGGACAGGTCGTCGCCTGCGACATCGGAGATCACCAGCGCGAGCACCCGCGCGCGCGTGGCCGCGGCCAATCGCCCGCCCGCCACTCGCGAGAGATGTTTGCGCACCACATTGATCGATTGAATCGGTGCCCCGCTTACCAGCAGTGACTGCGTGACGGCCCGCAGGTCAACCATCGGAATCTCGGACACCGGCAGGCTCAGGAGGCTGGAGCCCCCACCCGAGAGCAAAACGATCAACAGGTCGGCGGGATCGGCGTCTTGCGCGATCTGAAGCAGGCGCTCCGCGGCGAGCTGACCGGATTCGTCGGGCATGGGGTGCCCGGCCTGGACCACCTCGACCCGACCGCAGGACAGGGCGTGCCCGTAGCGGGTAATCACCAGACCGCTCAGCGGGCAATCCGAGGGCCAATGTCGCTCGAGCGCCGCCGCCATGCTGGCGGCTGCCTTGCCAGCGCCCACCACGAGGGTTCGTCGGTAACCCCGGAGGGTCTGCTCGTCGGGCACATGACGGGCAAGCACCCGGGCTGGGTCTGCGGCAGCGACAGCGGCCTCGAAGCTGCGCAACAACAGCGCCGGCGCCGACCGGGGATCCGTCCAATCCGTCACGACAGGACCTCCACCGGGGCGCCGACCATTCAACTCAAACCCGCCACTCAGTCCGCAAAGGTGCCGGCCTTCTTGATCAGGGGCTCCCAGCGCTTGATCTCGGACGCAAGATGGTCACGCAAGGCCGCCGGGCTTGCCTTGGCCTGAGATACCGGCTCGGTCCCCAGATCGGCAAAACGCTTGATGATCGCCGGGTCCTTGAGCGCGGCCTTCAGCGCCGCTTCGAGCTTGTCGATCGCGGCCTTGGGCGTGCCCTTGGGCGCATAGAAACCATGCCAGATCGACACACTGAAGCCCTTGAGGCCAGCCTCGTCGAGCGTGGGCAGGTCGGGCAAAACGGCCAGACGCTGGGGCGAGGTCACCGCCAGTGCACGGACCTTTCCACCCTTGATCGATGGCACCGTATTGGTGGTCTGGTCGCAAAGCAGATCAACCTGCCCACCCATCAGGTCAGCCAGCGCCTCTGCCGTGCCCTTGTAAGGAACGGTCACCATATCGGCGCCCAGCGCACTCATGAACAGCAAGCCGCACAGATGCGAGGCCGCCCCGATCCCGGCGTTGGCCATCGTCATCTTCGGAGCATTCTGCTTGAGGTAGGGTAGAAGCTCGCCAACGCTTTGCACCGGCAAGGCGTTTTTCGCCAGCAGGGTCATCGCCACTTCGTTGATCAGCCCGATGTGCTCGAAGTCGTTCACGGGGCTGTAAGACAGCTTGCGGTAGAGCGTCGGGGCCGTCGACATGCCGATGTGATGGATCAGGATCGTGTAGCCGTCTGGCTTGGTACGCGCCACTCGAGCCGGGGCAATCGTACCGCCAGCGCCCGCAACGTTTTCCACGACGATCTTGGCGCCGCCCATTGCGCGGCCCATCGCTTCGGCCATGCTGCGCGCAACGATATCGGTGGGACCACCCGCCGTAAAAGGCACGACCATCGAAATCGGCCGGCTCGGATACTCCTGAGCCTGAACGCCGAAAGCGGAGACGGCCAGCGCAAGCGCGCCCGCCAAGTGTGCAGAAAACTTCATCGTAAGTGCTCCTGAAATTTGGAACGAAAAGAAAATAGTCCAACCAGACCGCAATGCTAACCCGAGACGACCTGAGCGATCGCCCGCCCGACATCGCCGGTGCCCGCCGTGCCACCCATGTCGGGGGTGCGCGGCCCCTCGGCCGTCACGGTTTCGATCGCGCCCAGGATGGCGTCGTGGGCCGCACCGAAGCCCAGATGGTCCAGCATCATGGCCGCGCACCAGATCTGACCGATCGGATTCGCCACCCCCTTGCCATAGATGTCGGGCGCCGAGCCATGCACGGGCTCGAAGAGCGAGGGGAAGCGCCGCTCGGGATTGATATTGCCCGACGGGGCGATCGCAATCGTCCCGGTGCAGGCTGGCCCCAGATCCGACAGGATGTCACCGAATAGGTTGCTCGCCACCACCACATCAAACCAGTTCGGGTTGCGCACGAAGTGGGCCGTAAGGATGTCGATGTGAAATTTGTCCACAGCCACGTCCGGGTATTGTGCGCGCATCGCCTCGACCCGCTCATCCCAGTAGGGCATTGAAATGAAGATGCCGTTCGACTTGGTGGCCGAGGTCAGCTTGCGGCGCGGACGGCGGCGGGCCAGTTCAAATGCGTACCGGAGCACCCGGTCGACTCCGGTGCGCGTAAACACCGACTCCTGGAGCACAAACTCCCGGTCGGTGCCTGGGAACATCTTGCCGCCGACCGAAGAGTACTCACCCTCGGTGTTTTCGCGTACGACGTAGAAATCGATATCACCGGGCTTGCGTCCGGCGAGCGGGCAAGGCACGCCCGGCATCAGGCGGACCGGCCGGAGATTGATGTACTGATCGAATTCTCGCCGCATCTGTAGCAGCGACCCCCAGAGCGAGACATGGTCGGGCACCGTTGCCGGCCAGCCGACTGCACCGAAGAAAATCGCGTCATGCCCACCGATGCGATCCTTCCAGTCAGCCGGCATCATGGCGCCGTGCCGGGCGTAGTAATCGCAACTGGCAAAGTCAAAATGGTCGAAATGCAGGGGGATGCCAAAGCGGGTGGCCGCAGCCTCGAGCACGCGCAGGCCCTCGGGCACCACCTCCTTGCCAATCCCGTCTCCGGGCAACACGGCGATACGATGCATCAGGAACATCCTCTTGAATCGGGAAAGCCCTATCCTACCGTTTTCGGGTGCGGCACCCCTCGAGCAGGCGGACGCGCGCACCCGCGAAAGCCCCCATTGAATCCCGGCTGATTGTGCGTACCACGCAAACACCCTTACACTCATTTACAAGCTTCGCATTCGCGAAGGCCCGACCCACTGGAGACTGACTCATGCTGAAAAAGCTTCTGAAGACGCTTGCCGTGACGGCCGTCGCCGCGGCCCCTGCGATCGCGCTCGCCGGTCCCACGCTTGACTCGATCAAGCAGCGTGGCGCCCTGCGCTGCGCGGTCAATACCGGTTTGCTCGGTTTCTCCGCCCCTGACTCGACCGGGAAATGGACTGGGCTCGATGCCGAGTTCTGCCGCGCTGTCGCCGTTGCCATCCTCGGTGATCCTAACAAGGTCCAGTTCGTGCCGACCACCGCACAGAACCGCTTCACCATCCTGCAGTCGGGCGAAGTGGACATGCTGTCGCGCAACACCACCTGGACCGCATCGCGCGACTCCGGCATGGGGTCGGTATTCGCCGGGACGCTCTTCTACGACGGCCAGGGCTTCATGGTCAACAAGAAGCTCGGTGTGAAAAGCGCCACCGAGTTGAACGGCGCGTCGGTCTGCGTGCAGCCCGGCACGACCACCGAACTGAACCTGTCGGATTACTTCCGCTCCAAGAAAATGACCTTCAAGCCGGTCGTGATCGCCGACCTGAGCCAAGTCGAGCAGGCCTTCTTCGCCGGTCGTTGCGATGTCTACACCACCGACATCTCGGGCCTGGCTGCCACCCGCCTGAAAGCCCCGAACAAGGACGACTACGTGATCCTGCCCGAGGCCATCTCCAAGGAGCCGCTGGGCCCCATGGTTCGCCGGGGTGACTGGGAGTTCTTCACCATCGTCAAGTGGACGCTCTTCGGTCTGCTCGAAGCTGAAGAGTACGGCGTGACTTCGGCCAACATCGACAAGCTCGCCGCCGAGTCCAAGGACCCGGTGATCATGCGACTGCTGGGCAAAACCGGCGACCTCGGCAAGGGCTTTGGGCTGGACAACAACTGGCTGCACAAGGTCATCAAGGCGGTCGGCAACTATGGTGAACTCTATCAGCGCAACATCGGCCCGATCGGCATCGCGCGCGGCGTCAACGCCCAGTGGCGCGATGGCGGCCTGATGTACGCCCCGCCCATCCGCTGATTGCTCTGCTAGGGCTCGGCGATTGGACCCGTTGCGAGCGCCTTGGGCTCGGGGCCTCTGCCCCGCCCGGGGGCCCAACGGGCTTCTCACGGCCGTGCGTCCGGCAATCGGACAATCGGCCGGTGAGCGGCTAGACACAGCCGAAAACGGGGTTCGATGCCCTGCACCGCAGGAGCACGAAGGATGCTGAATAACGAGCGTGTACGAGGCATCGTCTGGCAGGCCCTTCTGATCGCTGCGGTGGGCGGCATCGGCTGGTATCTGTTCACCAATACGCTCCATAATCTTTCGACCCGCCAGATCCAGGTCGGCTTCGACTTTCTGGGCCGGGAAGCCGGCTTCGAGATCGCTGAAAAACGGATCGAGTTCGATCCTTCCATGTCCTACGCGCGAGCCTTCGCCGTCGGCATTCTCAACACCCTCCACGTCGCGGCGATCGGCATCGTGATCGCCACCGTGATCGGGACCCTGGTCGGCATCTCACGACTCTCATCGAACTGGCTGCTCGCACGCCTTGCCTCCGCCTATGTCGAGGTGATGCGCAACATCCCGCTGCTGCTGCAACTTTTCGTCTGGTATGGCCTCTTCACGATGCTGCCCGGGGTCCGCCAGTCGATCTCAGCCGGCGAATGGCTGTTTCTGAACCAGCGCGGGCTGCGCGTCGCCTGGCCGGCGCCGCATGAGGCGTGGACTGCCATGCTCTGGGCTGCCCTGGCCGCAGTGGCTCTGATGTTGTTTTGGCGACGCTACGCCCGCAAACGCCAGGCGGCCACCGGTCAGCCACTGCCGGTTTTCTGGCCCTCGATCGCCCTGATGGCCGGACTCCCCGCGCTCACCTGGGCGCTGATGGGCGCGCCCACCAGCATTGAATACCCCAAGCTCGCGGGCTTCAATTTTCAGGGCGGTATCAATGTCACGCCTGAGTTCACGGCGCTCCTGATCGGCCTATCCACCTACACCTCGGCCTTCATCGCCGAGGTGGTGCGCGCCGGCATCCTGGCGGTCGACCGCGGACAGGGTGAGGCGGCCATGTCGCTGGGCCTACGCCCCGGACAACGGCTGAGGCTCGTGACGCTGCCCCAGGCGCTACGGGTGATCATCCCACCCATGACCAGCCAGTACCTGAACCTCACCAAGAATTCTTCGCTGGCGGTGGCCGTGGGCTATCCGGACCTGGTATCGATTGCCAACACGACGATGAACCAGACTGGGCAGGCGCTCGAGGCGATTGCCATCCTGATGGCGGTCTACCTCGCGATCAGTCTGGCGATCTCGTTCTTCATGAACTGGTACAACCAGCGCGTGCGACTGGTGGAGCGCTGAGATGGCTGCAATTGCCTGGCTGCGGATCCACCTCTTTTCGAGCGCCCTCAACTCGATGCTCACGATCCTGATCGTGGCCGGGCTTGCTTGGGTGCTGCCGGGTATTTTCAGCTGGCTGATCTGGGACGCGGTGTGGGGGGCCAAGCTGCCTGCGGCCTGTGAAGCCGCGCGTGGCGAGGGGGCCTGTTGGAGCGTGGTCTGGGCAAAGATCCGCTTCATGATGTTCGGCACCTATCCGTTTGGCGAGCAATGGCGTTCGGGCGCAACGATCTTTGTGCTCACAGGATTGATCGTCGTCTCGGCCATCCGCTGGTTCTGGAGTCGCTGGCTGGTTGCCATCTGGATCGTCGGCATTGCGCTCGCGTTCTGGCTGATGGGCGGTGGGCTCGGGCTGACCCCGGTCAAGGCCGAACAGTGGGGCGGGCTCCCGGTGACGCTGATCCTCGCGATCTTCGGCATCGGTTTCGCCTTTCCACTGGGCATTTTGCTGGCACTCGGCCGCCGCTCGCAATTGCCGGTGATTCGGGCCTTTTCGGTGATCTACATCGAGGCGATTCGTGGGGTGCCGCTGATTACCGTGCTCTTCATGGCTTCAGTCATGTTTGCGCTCTTCATGCCCGAGGGCATGCGCATCGAGCAACTGTTGCGCGCGCAGATCGCGATCATCCTGTTCATCGCCGCCTACATGGCCGAGGCCGTCCGCGGCGGTCTTCAGGCCGTGCCGCGCGGTCAGTACGAGGCGGCCGAAGCACTCGGGCTCTCCTACTGGCGCGCAATGGGGCTCATCATCCTGCCGCAGGCGCTCAAGATCTCGATTCCGCCGATCGTCAACATCTTCATCTCGGTGTTCAAGGACACCTCGCTGGTGGTCATCATCGGCATCTACGATTTTGCCTACGCGGTCAAGAAATCGGTCGAGACCGACATCGCCTGGCGCAACTACATCGTCGAGGCCTTCCTGTTTTCAATCCTGATCTACTGGGTCTACTGCTTCGCGATGTCCAAGTACAGCCAGTGGCTCGAAGGCCAGCTCGCCCGCGGCGAGCGCCGCTGACCCACCATTCCGGAGCCGCCATGTCTGCAAGCGCCCCTGCCCCAAGCTCTGCTCACGAAGCCCTCGCGATCCGGATTACCGATCTCGACAAGTGGTACGGGGATTTTCATGTGCTGAAGCACATCAATCTCACGGTGGCAAAAGGCGAGCGCATCGTGGTCTGTGGCCCCTCGGGATCGGGCAAGTCGACCCTCATTCGCTGCATCAACCGGCTCGAGATGCATCAGAAGGGCACGATCGTTGTCAACGGCACCGAACTCACCGACAACCTGAAAAACATCGATCAGGTCCGCTCCAACGTCGGCATGGTGTTTCAGCACTTCAATCTCTTTCCGCATCTGACCGTGCTCGACAACTGCACGCTCGCGCCGATCTGGGTACGCAAGCAGCCCAAAGCCCAGGCCGAGCAACTGGCGATGCAATATCTCGAACGCGTACGGATTGCCGACCAGGCTCACAAGTATCCGGGTCAGCTCTCTGGTGGCCAACAGCAGCGCGTGGCGATCGCCCGCGCGCTCTGCATGACGCCGTCCATCATGCTGTTTGACGAGCCGACTTCAGCACTCGACCCAGAGATGGTCAAGGAAGTGCTCGACACGATGATCATGCTTGCGCGTGAAGGCATGACGATGTTGTGCGTCACGCATGAGATGGGTTTCGCGCGTGCCGTGGCCGACCGCGTCATTTTTATGGATCAAGGCGAGATCGTCGAGGAAAACACGCCGGATGCCTTCTTCGAGTCCCCGAAAAACGAACGTAGCCGGCAGTTCCTGAGCCAGATTCTCGATCGCTGAGTCATCGCCGGCCAGAGAGGGTCCCGCAAGAGACCAGTTCCCGCATCCGCTCGGACAACTTCTCACTCGCAGGCAACAGAATCAAGCCGCCGGAGGCTCTTCGGCCGACTGCGCCTGAGCCGCCCACATCGCCGCGTAGACACCGCCAAGCGCCAGGAGTTCGCCATGCCGGCCGCGCTCGACGATCCGGCCGGCCTGCATCACCAGGATCTGGTCGGCGTCTGCGATCGTCGACAGTCGGTGGGCGATCACGAGTGTGGTCCGCCCCAGCGCAGCGCGGGCAAGCGCTTGCTGGATCGCCTGTTCGTTGCGACTGTCGAGCGCGGAGGTTGCCTCGTCCAAAATCAGGATCGGCGGGTTTTTCAGCAGGGTCCTTGCAATCGCCACGCGCTGCTTTTCTCCGCCCGAGAGCTTGAGGCCCCGCTCGCCCACCGGGCTCTGATAGCCCGCGGGCAGCGCGGCGATGAAATCGTGCAGCTGCGCGGCGCGAGCGGCATCCTCAACAGCCTGATCCTCGGCTGCGGTATGGCCGTAGGCGATGTTGTAGCGGATCGTGTCGTTGAAGAGCACGGTGTCCTGCGGCACGATCCCGATTGCGGCCCTGAGACTTGCCTGGGTGAAATCACGAGCATCCGCGCCATCAATCAGAATGCGGCCGCCCGTCACATCGTAGAAGCGAAAGAGCAATCTCGCGAGCGTGGATTTGCCTGCGCCACTCGAACCCACCACGGCGGTGGTGGTGCCTGGGGCAATCGTGAAGTCGATGTCATGGAGAATGGGGCGCGCCGCATCGTAGTGAAATTTGACCGATTCGAACCGCAGCTCGGGCCCGCTTTCAAGCGCGAGCGTGCGCGCCGTCGGAGAATCGGCAATCTCGCGATCGGCATTGAGCAGACGGAACATCTTTTCCATGTCGGTGAGCGCCTGCTTGATCTCGCGATAGAGCACACCCAGAAAATTGAGCGGAATGTAGAGCTGAATCATGAAAGCATTGACGAGCACGAGGTCGCCCAGCGACATCTCGCCTGCGATCACGCCTTCGGTGGCGCGCCACATCAAAAGCGAAACAGTCACCGCGATGATCACGGCCTGACCGAAATTGAGCAGCGCAAGCGAGGCCTGTGATCGGATCGCAGCCTTCATCCGCCGGCGCAACTCGTGGTCGTAACGCTCGGCCTCGAAGCCTTCGTTGCCGAAATACTTGACCGTCTCATAGTTGAGGAGCGCATCGATTGCCCGAGTGCTCGCGCGCGAGTCCTGCTCGTTCAGTTCGCGGCGAAAGTGCGTGCGCCAATCGGTGACCCGAATCGAGTACCAGACGTAGAGGACCAGCGCGCAGAGCGCAATGAGTCCAAATGACAGCTCGTACTGCCAGAGCAGGTACCCGATCACGAGCGAGACTTCAATGATCGTGGGCAGGATGCTGTAGAGCGTGTAGGAGATGAGGCTCGACACGCCCTGAGACCCCCGCTCGATGTCGCGGGTCATGCCGCCCATCTGCCGCTCGAGGTGAAAGCGCAACGACAAATCGAGCAGGTGCCGAAAAACTGAGAGCGTGATGCTGCGCGTTGCCTCTTGAGTGACGCGCGAAAAGACGATTTCGCGCAGTTCGGTAAAGAGCGAAACGCTCAACCGCAGCAGGCCGTAGCCCACCAGCAAGGCGACCGGGACCACCAGGAGCGCACGCGCGTCGCCCGGCTGGACATTCATTGCATCAACGATCGCCTTGAGCAGCAGCGGCACCGCGACATTGGCGAACTTGGCCATCACCAGGCACGCGAGCGCAAAGATCACCCGCCATCGCCAGATCCAGAGGTAGGGCAGTAATCGCCGCACGGTCTGCCAATCGCCTCGAACTGAAGGCTGGCCCGCAACGGGCGTTGGGCCGGGCACGGCGGCAGAGTGAGGTCTCATGGTTCAGGGATCCGTCAGATTCAGAGGCAAGCGAGAGGGTGGGCAGGGCACAGGGTCAGGGCCGAAACGCGGAACATCGACGCCGCGCCTCCACGCTTTGTTTCCGCCCCCTACAGGCGACATTCGCTCGTTGAGGAGCTCCAGTCGGCGAGCGGGCCTGCGAGATCCACCCCACGCCGCACGGCAATCATTTCCGCAGCGATGGCGAGCGCGATCTCTGGCGGGGTCAAGGCGCCGATCGACAATCCGGCGGGTCCGTGCAGGCGCGCAATTTGCTCGGCGCTGAGATCGAACTCAAGCAGCCGCGAGCGGCGCTTGTCGTTGTTGCGACGCGAGCCGATCGCCGCAATGTAGAACGCGGGTGTCTTGAGCGCCTCGATCAGCGCCAGGTCGTCAAGCTTGGGGTCGTGCGTCAGACAGACCACCGCGCTCGAGGCATCCAGTTCCATCGCAAGCACCAGGTCGTCGGGCATCTCTTCGGACAGCGTGATCCCGGCGCGCGACTGCCAGCCGTGTCGATACTCGGGACGCGGGTCGCAGATCGTCACCTGGAAATCGAGCGCGACGGCCATGTCGGCCAGATAACTCGACATCTGCCCGGCACCGATGATCAGCAGACGGTGGCGCGGCCCATGGATCGTGCGAAGTCTCTGACCATCAAACTCGAAGCGGTCGGCTGGGCCTGCGCCGTGCAGACTGACCGCTCCGCTTGCCATGTCGAGCGTACGGCATACGACTTCGTGAGCGGCGATTCGTGACAGCAGTTCGCCCAGGACCGAACGCTCGGAGAGCGGCTCAAGCACCACCTGAACCGTACCCCCGCAGGGCAGGCCGAAGCGCTGCGCCTCCTCGGCGGACTCACCATAGGTGGTGGTGAGCGGCCGCTCCGAGGCGAGCTCACCCGCGCGCAGACGCGCGATCAGATCATCCTCGATGCAGCCGCCCGACACCGAACCGGCAATTTGCCCGTCGTCACGGATGATCATGAGCGAACCCGGAGGCCGCGGCGCCGAGCCCCAGGTTCGCACCACGGTACCGAGCGTCACCCGATGACCCGTCGCCTGCCAGTCAAGCGCTGTGCTCAGCACCTCGTGATCGATCCCACTCATCGCGCCCTCCGGCCTGACCGCCCGATCGGGTCGGTACACAAGAAGGGGCTTGCCGCGCCCGCTCAGCCCCCACGACCGAAAGGATACGACAGATCACAGGGTGAGCACGGCGGAGGGGCTGCGCGGCACGTCGCACAAGGCCCTCACTCGACCCGAACGGCATGACGGCGCGCCCGCTCGACCTTGGGCAGCGTGAGCGTCAAAAGCCCATCCTTGAATTGCGCTTTCGCCCGGCTACCATCGACCGCGGCGGGAAGCGCGATCGTGCGACAGAATGCACCTCTCGCAATCTCGCAGCGCACGTAGTCGCCCGCATCTTCCTTGTGCTCGCGCTCGACTTCACCCTTGACCGTCACGCTGTCTTCGCCGACCGAAATATCGAGGTCCTTCTTGTCGATGCCGGGCACTTCGATCTTCAATTCGATATCGTCCTCCCGATCCAGCACGTCTGCGCGCGGCACCCTGACATCGGGCCAGTCGAGATCGAGTGACGTTGGCCAGTCGGCACGCCAGGGGCGCATCCACCCCCGACGCGCGAGCAGGCGGTCAAATAGCCGATCCATATCGCCAAAGGGCGAGACCGGGCGCAGGGCAGAGGGCTCCTTCAAAGCTACGGCTTTTTCATCATTCATTTGAAATCACTCCTGACTGAGGGTTGCTGCCAGCCGCCGACCAGCCTGGCCCTTCGATCACCGACCCAGACAGGTGACGCAAAGGCACCGATCGGCGCGTCTCAGCTACGATGCCATGGCATCGCCTGCTCAGAGTTGTTGTGGCTCAACCGCGGCGCCGCCCGATCGCTTCTCCGCGATCTCGGTCATCGTCGCCTCGGTGAGCAGCAGCAGGCTCGCAACCGACACCGCATGCTCGAGCGCCACGCGCAGGACCTTGGTCGCATCGATGATCCCGGCTTCGGAGAGATCGACATAGCGTTTTTTCGCGGCATCGAATCCGACCCAACCTTCTGTTTCCATCAGGCGTGCAAGCACCGCCCCGCCATCGACTGCGGAGTTGTCGGCAATCGCACGTGCGGGCGCACACAGGGCCCGCGCGAGAATCTGCATGCCGGTTCGCTCATCGCCCTCCGCTTGGGCGAGCGCCTGCTCGATCGCGGGGATGGCACGCAGCAAGGCCAGCCCACCGCCCGCAACGATCCCCTCGGCTACGGCTGCGCGGGTGGCCGCAATCGCATCATCAAACGCATCCTTGCGTGCATTCATTTCCGCCTCGCTCGCGGCCCCCACCCGAATCACCGCGACACCACCGGCGAGCTTGCCCAGACGCTCCTTGAGCTGCTGACGATCGTAGTCGCTCGAGGCCTGATCGACCCGAGTGCGCAAATGCGCAATCCGTGCAGCGATCCTCTCCCGCTCGCCGCCTCCGCCGATGACGGTTGTGTGCTCGCGCGAGACGACGATTCGACGGGCACGACCCAGCTGCTCAAGCCCGACCTTATCCAGGGAGAGCCCAAGCGCTTCCGAGACCAGCTGAGCGCCAGTGAGCGCGGCGATATCCTCAAGCATCTCCCGTCGCCGCTCGCCATAGCCCGGCGCACGCACCGCACAGCTGTGCAGCACAGCCCGGATCTGATTGACGATCAGCGTGGCGAGCGCCTCACCCTCGATGTCCTCCGCGACGAACAGGATCGGTCGCCCGCTTTTGGCAACCTGCTCCAGGACGGGCAAAAGCTCGGCGAGCGCAGCGATCTTGCGGTCGGCAAGCAAAACGAATGCATCCTCGAGCACCGCCTCCATGCGCTCGGACTGCGAAGCAAAGTAGGGCGAGAGCCAACCCCGATCAAACTGAAGACCCTCGACGATCTCGAGCGTCGTTTCAGTGGTGCGTGACGCTTCGACCGTGATCACGCCATCGGTGCCGATCCGGTCCATCGCCTCGGCCACCTGCTCGCCGATCGCAGGATCGTTGTGGGCCGAAATCGTCGCAACCTGTGCCCGCTCCAGTCGCGAGGCGACGGGTCTGGACTGGGCCTTGAGCGCATCGACTGCCACGGCCAGCGCACGATCAAGCCCGCGCTTGAGATCGATCGCGCTTGCACCTGCGACGACATTACGGATCCCGTCTGCGAGGATGGCGTGCGCCACGACGGTGGCTGTCGAGGTGCCGTCACCAACCGCCTCACTGGTTTTCTCTGCGGCCTGGCGCAGCATGCGCGCGCCCAGGTCCTCCTCGGGATCCTCGAGCTCGGTCTCGCGCGCAATCGTCACGCCATCGTTACAGATGATCGGAGACCCCCAGCGGCGGTAGATCAGCACCGATTTGGAGCGAGGCCCCAGTGTCACGCGCACCGCGTCGGCGAGTTGCGTGGCCCCAGCCAGAACCTTTTCACGTGCCTGCGATCGAAACAGAATCTTCTTTGCTACCATCAGCCGCTCCCGAGTTGCCTGAATGACGATACCGAGGCCATCGCGTCCCGGCTTGACGACGGGCAAGCGCCTCTCGGGCGACATTCATCACTTCCCCTTAAGGTCACGACCATGTTGGATCAATCGCTGGCTGCGCTGTTTCCGGACGGGCTCGGCAAGGAATGGATCAGCGCCCTCTCGACGCTGCTGGTGGTGGTCGGCGCAGTCATTCTGCGCAAGGTCATGCTGCGCGTGCTGGGCGGTTTCTTTGGCACCCTGGTGCGACGCTCCGATTCGGCCGAACAGCAGCGCCGGATCGAGACGCTGGGTCGAGTGGCCCGTCACACCCTGTCGCTCGTGATTGTGGTGGTGACCATTCTGATCGTCCTCAACACGCTGGGCATTTCGATCGCGCCCATCCTCGGTGCGGCAGGGGTGGCGGGCGTAGCGATTGGCTTTGGCGCCCAGAGCCTGGTCAAGGACTTCTTCTCCGGCGTATTCCTGCTCCTCGAAAATCAAATCCGGGTCGGCGACGTGGTCGAGGTTGCGGGCAAGAGTGGCGTGGTCGAAGGCATGACGCTGCGCCGGATCCAATTGCGTTCGGTCGACGGTGCAGTGCACTATGTGTCAAATGGGCTTATCACGACGGTCACCAATTTTTCCACCGAGTTTGCTTACGCGGTCGTTGACATCGGCGTGGCTTACAAGGAAGACATCGATCAGGTCTTCGAGGTGATGCGCCTCACGGCGAGCGAAATGAAATCGGTCGAACCGTTTTCGATCACCGTGATCGGTGACCTGGAGATCCTCGGGGTTGACCATTGGGCGGAGTCGGCAGTCATGATCCGCTGTCGCATGAAGACCCAGCCACTCCAGCAGTGGGCGACGCGCCGCGAGTTTCTCAAGCGGCTCAAGCGCGCCTTCGACGAGGCCGGCATCTCGATCCCCTTCCCCCACCGAACGCTGGTTCAGGATGGCGGCGCGCCGCGCACGGCGGCGAATTCATCGGCGACGCAAGCCGATTGAATCCCGCTCGCGGCTAGCTTGGGCGGTGAGCGCTCGCTCGGCGTGCGAGCGGTCCGAGCGCAGCTTGCGTGGCGTCGACCACCGCACGGCCCGTCGAAATGAACACCCGTTCAGCCCCAGTCGGCCGGACCCGCCAGCCACCCGTCATCGCACCGAAGGCCGGGATGACCAGCGAACGTTCACGCAGCCAGAAACAGGGGCGCACCAGCGCGTCAACCCCCGCAGCGATCCGGACCGTGGGGTGCACATGCCCGGCGATCGTGAACCCGTACGCCTCATCGCCGTCGTCATGCCTGAGCGTCCAGGCACCCAGGCTCAATTCGGTACCGGCGGCGCGAACGCCACAGGACTCGGGAAGTACCCCCGCCTTCCGGTCATGATTGCCGGTGAGGAGACTCACCTCGAGGTCCGGGTAGGCGTGCCGCCAGGCCGAGAGCCGCTCGAGGACCGCCGGGTGGCGGGCGCGAGCATCGTGCAGCAGGTCACCCAGGATGAAAAGCGCCGCAGGTTGGTGCTGGTCGAGCAAACGCGCAAGCCGCTCGAGCGTAAGCGCAGTGCTGCCGGCCGGCACATTCAGACCCTGGGCCCGGAAGCTCAGCCCTTTGCCGAGGTGAAGATCGGCCACCAGCAGACTGCGCGTCGCCGGCTCGAGGACGGCATGCTCCGGGAGCAATTCGAGTTCACCATTTGCGAGCGCGAGCCTCATGCGCCGCGCTCGGCTTGCGCCAGCATTCGGGCGATACGCTCGCCGAGCGCTTCGGTACTCAGACGCTCGCGCAATCGCTCGACCATCAGCGGAAAGGCGAAGGGCGTGGGCCGCTCGATCGGGACGAAGTCCACCGGCTGACCCGACAGCGCCTCGAGGCAGGCGCGGATGCGGGGCGCATCGAGCTCGCGCTCGAGGACTTCGGCCCGCGCCTGGGCAAGCAGGCGATTGTCGGGATCATGGCGGGCAAAGACATCATGAAAGAGCCCCGCTGAGGCCTGGAGCGCACGAGCCGAGCGACGCTCGCCGGGCCGCCCCTGTACCAAGAGGCCGGCAATCCGCGCCGTCTCGCGAAACCGCCGCTTGATGAGCTCTGCGGCGTTGATGGCAGCCATCAGGTCCGGCTCGAGATCGTTCGGGCTCAGCAACTCTCCCGAGGTAAACGGTGCCGGATCGAAGGGCTCGGCCCCGAGCAGCTCGAAGCCATAGTCGTTGACCGCGATTGAATAGGTTGCGGGCTTGCCGCGCGCCAGGCGAAACGCGAGAAGGCTTGCCAGACCCAGATGAGCCGCGCGCCCGGCAAACGGGTAAACAAACACGTGGTGGCCCTCGCGGGAAGTCATCTGCTCGATCAGCAGACGTGCTCGAACGGGAAGCCGGGAGCGGCGCGCCTGTAGCTCGATCAGGGGCGCGATCGCATCGAGCTCGCGCTCGAGGACTTCGGCCCGCGCCTGGGCA
>Ga0164293_10002545_pt1 | contig 15477 bp, 24 predicted proteins | sample GEODES118metaG_FD_111487 | JGI IMG/M metagenome (GOLD analysis project Ga0164293, IMG submission 111487) | Eutrophic lake water microbial communities from Lake Mendota, Wisconsin, USA - GEODES118 metaG | ecosystem: Environmental > Aquatic > Freshwater > Lake | place: USA: Lake Mendota...
AATGCAGCCGCCGCCCTGGCCTTCTGTTCACTGGCTCCGGTCAATGGAACGGTTTCAATCACCGGCGCTCCAGTGATTAAGATGATGGGTGTAGCCGACGTCATAAACAGCGGCCGGTTCATCTATGCCGGAGGTGGTTCGGTCAAAATGACCCAGAGCGGCAAGGCTATGGTCTCGATCACCGTGAAGAGATTTAAGAACCTCACCACCGCTGCCGCTGTCGCCCTGAACGTGTGAGCAGCCTGGCCGACATCCTAAGCGCAACAGCCAAGGCCTGTCCGATGGTGATCGGGCTCCGCATGGTGCCCTTTACTGTCGGCCACGCAATCCTGCTGCATCGGCTGGGATCCCCCTTCGTCACCGGAGGCCGGGCCACCGCTAACGACCTGGTCGAGGCTGTCGTCGTGTGCAGCCAATCTGCCGAGGAGTCGGTCAAGACCATGGCCTCAGTCTTCCGGTGGGTGCCGCTCCGGCTGATGCGCAAGAAGGTCAGCAAGTCCGACATAGTGAAGGAGTGCCACACCCTCCAGGAGTGGATCGGCGACAAATCCGACTGTCCCGAGGTTCTGAGGCAGCCCGGTGCAGGATCCAGGGAGGCGGCCATGCCCTGGCCCGAAAGGCTGCTGGTTGGCCTGGTCGACATTGGATTCACCGAGCAGACGGTTCTAAATATGCCGGTGAGCGATGCCGAAAGATTCTTCCTGACCAATGCAGAAATGCACGGTCAGGTCGAGCTGTGGAACGATAAGAACGATGCCCTCTGGCGCCTGGGTCAAGAACGGGAGACAGTAAGGAACTAACAAATGGCCATTTTCTCACTCATCGCAAAGCTCGGCCTGGACGGTTCGGCCTACGAAAGCGGCTTGAAAAAGGCTTCGAGCACGACCGACAAGTTCCGGCAATCGGTAGGATCTCAGCTCGGTGCGGCGCTATCTGTTGCTGCCATCGGCGCCTTTGTCTCCAAGGTGATTCAGACAGTCGACGCCATCGGCGACCTGTCCGAGCAACTCAACATCAGCACCGACGACGTCCAGCGCCTCCAGGTGCTGGCAGGCCAAACGGGTGTTTCCTTCGAGGCTATGGCTAAGTCTATCACAGCGGTCAGCCAGGAGCGCCTCAAGGCTATTGAGGAGGGAGGCAAAGCCCGGGAATACTTCAAGACACTAGGATTTTCAGTCGCTGAACTTAACGATGCGAGCATCTCTAACATTGACCTGATATCGAGAATGGGTCAGGCGCACAAGGATGCAGGCAGCAGCGCACAGACTCAGGCTGCCATGATAGCCATCCTAGGCGAGAAGGCATTCAAGGCAGCCGGAGCAATGTCTAAGATAAAAGAGATGGGTCCAATTGACGTAATTTCTAAAGAACAAATTGATCAGGTTGGAAAATTAGCAGACCGCATGGATGAGATACAAAGACGTGGTACTGTTGCTGCAACACCTTTAGTCACATACCTTGGAGATCAACTTGAAAGTGATTTTAAAGAAATTATAAATACACAACAGGCTTCCAACGAGCTTTTTACAAAGTATAGAAAAAACAATGAACTTTATAGAACTGGCTTTGGAGGAGCGCTAAGGCCATCTGAAGGTGTTGGTGGAGGTTTAGATGCATCGACAATGCCGCGCGGAACCATCGGCACAATAGACAGCAGGGTAAAACGCGAGACCTCAATGTTCTCAACGGAAGCGCCTCCTGGATGGGTTAACACCCTGGTGGGTCAAATTAAGATTCAGACCAACGAGACCCGTGCGATCCGAGTAAACACCGGCAGAACAGCTCAGGCTGTCGAATAACATGGCAACACTCCAAGGCTCACCAAACCCAAACAACTTCGAGTATATCGAGGTCAGCCGCGCCTACGACAACAACGGCAACGGCCGGGTGGTGCAGTTAGTTTTCCGCGGCGACAAGGACACCCTCCGCATCGCATCGGCCCAATGGGTGGCCCTGGGCGCCAAGTACAGCATCCGCGAGGACGGCCCGTATTCCGAGGCCACCGTCACAATCGGAGGAAGTTCCTTCGACCCGGGTACACCAATCCAAGACCAGTCGGCACCGATTCCTGGAGAAATAGCAGACATCCGCTACGAGTTCCGAACCGACTACCTCGATGTGTCGGTGTTTGCTCTACCGGCGGTCGACCGGGAGGCCAACAGCACGGGTAATCCAAACCTCTACAAGACGGTCATCGAGACCGCAGCAAAGAACGGTGAGCTTCTATCGCAGAGCGAGACCAACCTGGGCAACGCAACCACCTTCCCGATGGCCAACAAAGTCTGGCAGATGCTCTACCGAGGCCAGGACACCTTCCCGATTGCTCGAGTGAGTCTGACCAGAATAGCCACTTTCTCAGGCAACCTAGGCCTGCCTCAAGTTCCCAACGGAATCCCGCCTGTCTACACGCCCGAATCGTTTGCTGTAAATTGGAACCTGCCATTTGCGGTGACGAGAATGCTTCCTAAAGTTCCAACCGATCCGGCCACGGGGCAAATATTAGCACCCTTCGGCACCGTGTGGGGCTGGAAGCAGACCAACTTCTCAACTAGCCTGGTCAACAAAACTAACCAGGTTGAGCAGGTCATCGCATGGACTTTCGCACCTTACGACACACTAATCTATCCGTTCTTCTAACATCTACCCACTAACACTATGGCAGACGAAATCCAACTAACGGCCCGGCTGTACGCCTCCAAAAACGGCGCTTTCCTACCCTCGGTCACCTACACCAAGAGCAGCACGATGGTCGGCACCGACATGGGCAGCCAGACTCAGGTCATCGGCCTGACGGTCGAGGCCCTCGATGTCCCGGTCGACGTGACCAGCCCCTACAAACTCCTGATCTCTAATCTGGACACTACCAACTATGTCGAGATGGGATTCGTGTCCGGCACCTACACGATGCGGATCCCGGCCGGCGAGACGCTGCTGATGCCCTATGTCAGCGCCACGCTCTACCTCCTGGCCAACACCTCATCGGTGACCGTCCAGGCCACCTTCTGCGAAGTTTAAACCACCAACACCATGGCTAACGAAGTCGAGATGTCCGCGCGGCTTTACGCCTCCAAGGGCGGCGCCGTAATCAACTCACTGTCCTATAGCGCGATTGCCAACATGACCGGCACCGACATGGGACAGCAGACCCAGGTGGTCGGTACAAGCGACGAGACTCTGGACCTCACCGCTGACCTGGGGACGCCCTACCGCCTCCTGGTGGTCAACCTGGACCTGGTCAACCCGGTCTCTATCGGGCCTTCCTCACCGTACTCGTTTCAGGTGCCTGCCGGGCAGTTCATCCTGATCCCATGGGTCGATGCCACCATGTACGTCAAGGCCTCCAACAGCCCCGTCAAGATCTTTGCCCAGTTCTGCGAGATCTAACCAGCCATGGCCATTCAACTGCCCTCCAAACTGGCCGAGACCGGCCTTAAGGCAGACCATGCCCGGGCCATTAACCAGCTCATCGAGGCTGTTCGACGGGTCCAGCTCGTCGCCGGGCCTGGCCAACGGGTCGAGCAGAACGCCAACGGCACGACCCTAAAGACCCCGGTGATGTCGACAACGGTGCAGACCTCCGAGGAGTCCTGGTTCTACTGACCCATGCCCTACGCTACCGACAGGAAAGACAAGATGTTCACGGCCTACAACCTGAACACCTTGTACAGCCGGTTCGACGCGAAATGTCGGGCAGCGTTGAATGAGATGGGTCCGCTGTGGGCCCAATCGAGATTCCAGCCCTTCGATCAATGGTCGGCGCCGTTCCCTTACGGTGTGTGGTATGTCTACCGGAACGATCCGCAGACGGCCATGCGCCTGCATGACGACGGAGGAGTGCCTAACCCGTCCATTCCTGGCATCGGCTACTACCGCGACGAGCACAGCCAACAGGCAGCCAAGATCGCCCTGTCGAAGCTGGAGAACAAGTACCTGGACACAGCCGGAGGCCAGGTCTACGTCGACCACCACAGCACATCTGGCGATCCTTTTACAGCCGACGTCGGATCGATTCACTACAGCTTCGAGCTGCTGCGCCGAGAGGTGGCCGGCATCCAGTACGACGTGCACCTCGGCTGGGATCCTCAGGCCGGTTCAGGCCTGACGTCCTATGTCCGAGGCAGCCTCGGGCCTTCCGACCCCACACTGCCTCCTGGTCGGATCCACAAGCACAAGCTGGCTGTCGCCGAGATCGCCATCGAGGGCCTGACCGTCTTTCGTATCCTCAACACCTACCAGCGTTACGACTGCTGGCGGGTGCACAACTGCGGCACCACCACCGTGCAGGTGCTGCTCCAGCTACCCGATGGCAACGCCGATAGGGAGTTTGTAGGCCCAGGGCAGGTCCGAGCATTCCGACGCCGCAAGGACGGCACATGGGCCACGCGCTGGCCTAACGGTGGCTTCTGTTACCATTTCTTCCCGTACTTCCCGGGTGACGTGCCGTATTTCGCCGAGGGACCGCCGAGCTGGCAGATACCCAACACCTCGCCGTTCCTGGCGCTGGAACGGTCGGCCCAGGCCAACAACGTGGCCAACCCGTTCATCATGTTCGACTGGCTGCACACGATGGGCGCCCAGATCGATCCGACGGTGCAGCACGACATCCGGCAGGTGTACCCCCAGACCTACGCCGACCCCGGCGACCACAGGCAGCAGCTCGGCGACCTGGTGTTCACCTGGGGACGCGCACAAGTCAGATACACCATCGACCCAAATGGCACCAATCCGACCTATGAGGATCGCGAAGTCAACTTCCCGGGTGTTGGGAGCTTAGTCCAAAGGCTGGAGGCGCTTGGCATTACTGTCGTCCAAAACCCGACCAGCATCACCCTCACCAGCCGCCGCGGTTACTTCCAAATCACACCCATCGACTGCAACATCTTCAACAACGGAGAGAGTCCAGTCTGGGAGATTAGCACGACACCAATAACAATTTCGACGGTCTACCCTCCATCCAGCGGCACCAGCTCATTCTGGTCTGCCGGCAATGAGGCAACGATCTTTGACAAGGCGCTGGATGTGCGCCGAAAGCTGGCTGTTGAAGCTGGATTCCTTGCCAACTACGACGACGTCCACGACATCACCGAGGATCGGGTCGGCCTACTCAGGCTTACGCCCCAGGGGCTGGCCTGTAGCGTAGGAAGCCCGATAGGCATCGACGGTAATCTGCTGATTGATTTCGAAGCCTACGCGACGTCTACACAGCTTTACGTCAAAAGCCGCAACGCGGGATATGGCGTCGGTGCATGGACCAACTTCTATTTCGAATCAAAAACCGACACGGTCCTGATTGCTCCATCGAGAAATTCAGGAGCAACATCTCCTGGGATACCGTGGCAGAATATGTTCCCCACCAAGATCGGGGACTCGATTCCAACCTCGTCGACAATCTTTCAAGGGGCCATCAATGCGGCCTACATCCCACCAGGAGGGCCTTGGGGATTCAGCTCAGGCAACTACGACAACGAGCTGATGCGAGCCACCTATGGCGACCCTGACTATCAATCAAACAGTGGCTACGAGGCCGACTTCTGGGTCAACAAATGGGGCGGTCCAAACGGTGTGGATGCCTCGGTTCGGATCCTAGGTAGTCCAAACAAAACTCCGAAGTTCGCCGTCAAACCCGACGGGCCTAATTCCTCATTTGTCACCGTGGTTAAGGTCGCCGTCGACGACGTGTTCAGAGATCGACGAAATGCCCGGTTTGCTTCGACACTTCCGCTTTCAATGGCTTCGCCGGTCAATGCAAACGCTGATTATCTGACGTCCATCAAGTTTGACTGGGAAGGTAACACCTACATTTTCGCGATACCCTATGTCGCCCGTAACCTTTTAAACGGCGGACCAGGCTGCGGCCCATTCTTCCACAAGATCCCGAAGAGCGCCTGGTTGTGGAACCTGCTGCAATGGCGCCTCGATTCTTGGACGCAGTCGCCGTGCTTGTGCACGCAGAACTTCGCCCCGGGCCTGCCTGCATTCTTTGGCACCGGGTACGAGCCCGACTTCGACCTGGATGCCTGGTATCTCGACCAGGCCGGCTACGATCTTCTAAGCGGCTACGGCGTCCAATGCTTCCGAGGCGAGGACAGCTTTTCGACCGAGTATTTCTTTGTGCCGCCTGAGAACTTGCAGACCTGGTGCCGGAAGTTCGGCTTCACGTCGGGCAACTGGCAGACCGAGAACGGGCAGCCGACCGAGTTCCCTGCGGTGGTTGCGACCCGAGTCAAAGACTACCGGAGCTACTCGCAACGAGAGACGCAGAAGGTCATCTCCTACTTCGACGCAACGGCCAACGCTCAGGAATACATGACCTTGAGCTTCGTTGATCTTAAGGGAATTTGACCCCTGTTTGACCCCTGTAAACATTGGGTTTTCTCTCAAATCTACAGAAAAACAGTTTTCTCTGTAGACGAAAGGCTGGGCATCGCCCATCTTGATCACGTCGAAGGCAACAAAAACAGCAAACCAAAGCAAAACATGAGCAAGATCACCGTCCGATACGAAAACACCCCCACCACAGAAGAGCGCACTGCAATCGTTCTTTTAAAAACTGGTGCAGACCTTGGCGAATTGACCCGCCAACAAGCCGCTCAGATTCTGCGAAATGCAGTTAACTCGGCTTACGTTCACATTGGTGGCGGTCACATTGCACTCTGCCGCGGATGGGATCGGGTGGCTCTTGTGACCAGCAACCATCCCGATTGGAACTAATTCAATTTACGCCCGGGTGGGGCGAATACCACCCAACCAGGGGCGCGACTGGCCAACGCGCAAACAACCACCACCAAAGCAAACAACAGCAACACCATGAGTAACATCCTCTTCCAACCCACCACCTGCATCCACTGCCAAGGACCGCTGCCCGAAGACCGAGAGATGGGCAACTTCTGCTCGATGCCCTGCTTCCAGGCATTCGACCATTCCAACGGCGACCTGCACGACTACAAGTCGGGGATGTACATCCGGCCGGCGACACTGGTCGAGGCCGAGACTAGCGCTGTGGTAGCCATAATCGACGGCGGCCACGGCATCATCGTGGTCGATGGAATCTCCTGCTACGTCCAGCCATGAACCTGACCAACCTCATCACCGCCCTGATGCTGGTCGAGAGCAGCAATAACGACCTGGCCATCGGTGACCAAGGCCGCGCCATTGGCTGCCTCCAGATTCACAAGGCCGTTGTCCTGGACGTCAACCGGATCACCGGCAGCCATTACCGGCACCAGGACATGACCAACCGGGTGGCAGCCCGAGCAGTCTGCCAGGCCTACCTGACCCACTACGGCCGCGGCGCCACCACCGAGCAGTTGGCCAGGAGATGGAATGGGGGCCCGACTGGCGACCGCAAGGCTTCGACGGTGGCTTACTGGGCGAAGGTGCAGAAGGTCATCAAATGATTTTCCGAGGCTCGGCTTGGCGTAGCATGGCCTGGCACGGCTTGGCTCGGCATGGCGAGGCAATACGTCACCTGGTACGGCAACCAGGACAATTTTTCAGGGTCGGGCTCGGCACGGCTAGGCACGGCGCGGCGCGGTGTGGCACGGCGCGGCAGCGCGAGGCAACAACGCCTGCCGGTGGGCGGTATCACCGGACACTTTCGGTAAACAACAACAAGGCAACCAAAGCAAAACAACATGAAGCAAATCAAAGTCAAACTCACCGGGCTGCGGCCCCTCATCATGCACAACGGCGACATGGTGGATCACAAAAACCCTTATGTCGTGGCGATCAAACGGATCACCGTCAAGGGCAGCAAAAACATGACACCAAGCGATCATGACGAACGCGACCGCCTCGAATGGGAGGCCGGCCTTTACTGGTCAGACATCGAGAACGGCATGGTCCTTCCGTGCGACAACATCGAGAAGTGCCTCAAGGACGGCGCCAAGAAGGCGCGACTCGGCAAGAAGTTCGACGCCGCGGTGCTCCTATCCGAGGCAGAGGTGGTGATTCACCATCGCAAGATGGGCCAGACCAAGGAGCAGATTTACTCCGACCCAGCATTCACACTGCGAAAGCGGGTCGACCTAGGAATCATTCGAGTCCGGCCGATGGTTCCTTCCGGTTGGTGGGCGACCTGCACCATTGAGTTTGACGAATCGGTTGTCTCAAAGGAGCAGGTAATCGACGCAACACGCGAGGCTGGCGGATTGGTCGGCCTGGGCGACTGGCGACCGAAGTTCGGCCGGTTCACTGTCGAGGTGGTTTGATTTTCTCAAGGCTGGGTATGGCTAGGCGCGGCGCGGCCAGGCTCGGCGCGGCCAGGCAAGGCAACACGCGACCCGGCGCGGTATCCGGGACAATTTTTTAGGGATTGGCGCGGCAGGGCGCGGCTGGGCTTCGCAGGGCCGGGCATGGCCAGGCAACACGTCACTGGGTACGGTAACTCAGACAATTTTTCAGGGAGCGGTAGGGCGTGGCTTGGCAGGGCAGGGCTCGGCTCGGCTTGGTAGGGCAACAACGCTTTCCGGTGTGCGGTAACACCGGGCAACTTTCACAACATGGAAACACAAGACATGATCAACGAAGAAGAGGTCCGGCGCCTTCCGCTCTGGAAGGACTGGATCGAACGCAACGAGCACCGGCTGGCCTATGGCCTGACCGTGACCACCGAGGAGATGGAGGCAGCACTAGAGGAGAAGTTCGGAAGCGTGGAATTTAACATGGAAATCTTGAACATCCGGATGGTGCTGCGGCACCGAGGAATGAACTTCAGCCAGAGGGGTCTCCGCGGGGCTGGCTTCCATATCGCGCCTCCCAATACCAACGCCGACGAAATGGAGCGCATGAACCGCGTGGCAGTAAACAGCCTTAAGGCATCGGTAATCCTGGGCACCAGGACGAACCTTAACCTGCTGTCGGAATGTGAAAGGAAGAGGCACGAGGCTGTGACCGAGAAGATGGCGCACCGTGTAGCCCTCCTGGGCAGAACATCATCCAGCCTCGGCCAGGAGATCTCTAAGCAGCTTACCCAATGAACAAGCCTAAGACCATCAACGTGACACCAACCACCCACCAAAAACTGCGAGCCTACTGCCTCGTCAACGGCCTCAAGATTCAGGCGGTGGCCGACCATGCAATCTTAGCCTGGCTAAAGAAGGCCGCCCGATGAAACGGATCTTGGCCATCGACCCAGGCATGAGCGGCGGCCTGGCGCACTTCGCCGGCAACCGGGTCACCCTGGAGCCCATGCCGACGACCGACAGGGACATCCGAGATGTCCTGGTCAACTTCCTGAGCCAGTCGGATGTGGTCTACATCGAAAAGGTCGGTGGTTACATCGGAGGCAAAGGGGCGCCGGGTAGCGCCATGTTCAACTTCGGTCGCAATGTCGGCTTCCTGCATGGCCTCATCGCCAGCATGAACACCAGGTGCATCGAGGTGACACCACAGCGGTGGCAGCGGACTTTGGGTGCAGGCACCAGCAAGACGCATGGAACGCGCTGGAAGGGCCATCTGAAGGGCTTGGCGCAGCAACGGCAGCCTAGCCTCCACATTACGCTTAAGACGGCAGATGCGGTGCTTTTGTTGGAGCACGCCTTGATTGCGGAGGGCATCAAGTGAGCGCACCAATCAACGACGGAGGACCAGCGTTTCCAACACCAGTCGGAGTACAGCACAACGATGGCATTTTAATGCGCGACTACTTCGCTGCGGCGGCGTTGCCAGTAGCGTGGAAAGTATACGAGTCTTGGGATGTTAATGCTATTTCCAAAGCCACCTATCAACTAGCCGACGCAATGCTCAAAGCGAGGGAGAAGGCGAAATGAAAGAATATGCACCGTTAATAATCCCATGCGTCATCTTGGTTATCTTTGCATGCACAGTGTCAAACCTTTGCGGAGAGGTGAGCGGAATTGACAATATGAAGCAGCAAGCAGTCCAAGCAGGCCATGCCGAGTGGGTGGCCGACACAAGCGGTAAAGCTCAGTTTAAATGGAAGGAATGCAAATGAACGATACAATTATTCTTGATAGACACAAGTGCAACGCAGAATTACTCACAATCCACGCCGATGGAACAATCACCGCAGCCGAGCATCTTAAACCTACGGAGACAGCAGCGAAGGTGTTACAAATCATGCGAGAAACATGGATGGACGACGCACAGGCCACCAAGATTCGTGAGCAAGAGGAGCGCATCAAGCGGTTGGAGGAGGATCTAATGGACGCGAAGAACCAGTACGCAGTGTTAGTCGCTGACGTTGCGTTGTACGAGGACAGGGGCGAGCGCATCAAACAGTTGGAGGAAGCGTTGTGGTTGAAACAGCCAATTTCCACAGCCAAAGAGGACAAGCCGTGAGCGTAGAACAACGAATCTTGGACCTGCCGGCTTTTGCCGATTACAACGACCGCCGCCAACTCCGCGCAATCGCTCTCGATGTCCGTAAGCTGGAGGATCGGGTGAAACAACTGGAGCAGGAGAACGACGCAATGCGAGCGGATCTGCTGCTCTGGCGGGAGGACAAATAGCGTGAGTGATACACCCTAAACCATGAACCAAATAAAATGAAACACCTTCACGAACTGCCGGAAGACCACCGGCTGCGGAACGTCGCAATACAGGACATCGATGTCAGAATCCGGTGCAGACACACTGGAACGACTCGCAATCCTAAACTCTGGAAGATCAAGCACGACACCTACAATCGCCTGGGCGACTCTTGGAAAACCAACTTCGACTTCATTATCCAATGAAAGACTTTGATGTAGCCTTCACAATGATCGAATATGGCGGGTCATTCGTTCGCAAACTAGGCGCCGCGGCGCTCGTGGCAGACCCAGAGAATCTGGCGAAGATCAAGGCGGCCTGGCCTGAGTACTGGTCGCAGTATGACAGAATGGCTAAACAGCTTTCGGAGGTTGAAAAGCAATCCTCTAAGTAACAACAACACAACACAGCAACAACATGGGAATCACAGTATCAACAAAACAAACAGGCGGCACCTTTACACCGTGCCCTGAGTACACCGGCCGCGCGGTGTGCGTCGACATCACACCGCTAAAGACCTATGAGACCGAGTATGGGCCAAAGCAAAAGTTTAAGATCGCGTTCGAGTTGGACATGATCGACAAGACACGCAACCCGGTGCAGCCCTGGGTGGTCATGACGGCGCCGATGACCGCCAGCCTGCACGAGAAGGCCGGCCTGACCAAGTTCCTTAAGGACTGGCACGGTCGGGCCCTCACTGCCGAGGAGACCACCAGCCTCGACCTGGACAGCCTTATCGGCCGACCGGCTACCGTGGTGATCGTCCATGAGCAGAGCCAGGACGGCACCAAGACGTTCTCGAACATCAAGCTGATCATGGCTCACAAAAACGGCGAGCCGCTCAAGCCCTCGGGCCTGTGGGTACGGATGGAAGACAGGCCGCCCAAGGATGACGACCAGGTGAAGACGATCACTCCTGACGGTTCAACCAAACGCTCGCCTGACCTAAGCGCCACCCAGGTACACGTCGGCAAGTTCAAGGGTGTGCCGATCTCGGAGCTGACCGACGACGCTGTGCGAGGCCTGGCCGAGCGCTGGCTGCCTAAGGCTAAGATTAGCCCGGGCAAGACCCAGGAGGACATCCAGCTTATCGCTGCCATTACCAAGCGCATCGATGAGATCAACGCCCAGGAAGATCCCACCGATTCAGACATTCCATTCTAAAATGAAAACCCGAAAGCCCTACGTCAAACTGGTCGACAAAGTGCCCGAGGTGGTTCGGATGCGCTCCGAAGGCAAGACCCTCGAGGAGATCGGGCAGCACTTTAACCTGTCTCGCCAGCGCATTAAACAGATCGAGCAGTCGGCCGAGATGCATGAGGAGATCCTGCGCCAATGGGGATTCCCGTTTACGGTCAGGACGTTCAACACCCTCGAAAGGCTGTGCGTCAAAAGCCGCGACGAGGCCTTGCAACTCTACAACACCGGCCACCTTCGACCAGGAGCTGTTCGCGGATTCGGTTGGGTAAGCTACTTCGAGATCTGCGAATGGCTTGAAGTACCGACCACCCGGGAGCCAATCAACTTCCTCGTTTGCCCACATTGCGGCAAAAAGATCTGACCACCTTCCGGCAGCCTGTTGCTGTCGGGGACTCGTAGTGCCGGGGGCGCGCATCGGCCGACAAACGCGCAACAACTCTCAACAACTCTGACAAATGCCAGCCAATCCAAACATTTACTTCGACATAGAGACCGGGCCTCTACCGCTCGAGCAGCTCAACATCCCAGCCTTTAACCCGGCCGACGTGAAGCTCGGCAACATCAAGAACCCCGACTTGATCGCCGAGAAGCTCCAGAAGGCCGAGGAGAGCCACACGGCCGACTACATCCGCAACGCCGCCCTGGACGCCTTGTCGGGCCAGGTGCTGTGCATCGGCTACCGGGTCGACCATCAGGAGCAGAACATCCTCTGCGCCGATGCCGACGGCGAGGCCCACCTGCTGCGACAATGGTGGGCGCTGCTCAACTATTACGAGCGCCAGCCTCAGCTCATTGGCTTCAACATCAAGGCCTTCGACCTGCCCTTCCTGATCAAACGCTCCTGGCGCCACAAGATCATGCCGCCCTACTGGTTGCGGAACGGCCGTTACTGGTCGGAGCTGGTGGTCGACCTTCGAGAGGTGTGGCAGCTCGGGGACAACCGGGCTCACGGCAGCCTTGCGTCCATCTCGAGGCACCTGGGACTCGGCGAGAAGTCAGGCAACGGCGCCGACTTCAGCCTGCTGTGGAACACCGACAGGCAGGCGGCCATTAACTACTGCTTGCAGGACGTGAAGCTGACCCAGGCGGTGGCCGACATACTGATGCCGGCTTACTAAGCGGTGGACATCCACAAGGACAGCAGATAGATAGAGACCGTCAGCGTGAGCCGTGAGAAGTGAGCGCCGACACTACAACCAGAACCCATGTTCAACCCACTTTTCCCCACCCTTTCCGTGTTACGTCGCGTTGGTTCTGCGCGAGTTCTCACCTCGGACTGGGTGGGGTTTTCCGTTTGAAACATGAAAGAAGAGAAGAAAACCCGTAAGGCTCCAGCCTTCCAACTTTACACCGACGACTTCCTAGCCGGCACGCTTGATATGTCGCAGGCCGAGGTTGGTCAGTTAATTCGTTTGCTGTGCCACCAGTGGAACCGCGGTTCAATTCCGGTTGAAACCGAAAAGCAACAGCGGTTGGCCGGCGGTTGCGTGTCGGTTGACGTCTTGGCTAAGTTCGATGAATGCGAAGACGGGCTTCTTAGGAACATCCGACTGGAATCCGTAAGGACGGAAAAGGGTAAGTTTCTGCAGAGCCAATCGGTAAAAGGTAAGTTATCCGCGGAAAAACGCAGGTTGGATGCTTTAGAACGCCAAAAGCAGGTCAACCAGAATCCAACCGCGGTTCAACCGGTGTTGCAACCGGATGATCAACCGGAATTCAACTCTCCATCTCCGTCTCCATCTCCTAAAGAAGATACAAAGAAGGAGAAGGCCTTGAGTCCTGACCTTGAAGCCTTCCGCCTACGAATCGGTGCTATGGTTCGCCGTCGCCACGACACCCGCTGGAGCTCAAAGGAGATCAAGGCCTTGAAAGAGGTCTTTGAGCTCAACACACCGGAGGATGACATCCTACTTGTCGAAGCACGCTACAAGTCGAAGGACCCATATCTTCGACGAGATGCTATGGCTCTGCTGAACAACTGGAACGGCGAGGTCGACAAGGTTAGAAGCGGTCTTCTTCCTGGTATCGGTGAGTCCCGGGCGGGCGGAACACTCAGTGCAGACCTGAATGACTATTTATGAGCGACCCCTACTTTGCCGAGGACGACGAGTTCGGCCTCCTGGGCGCCTGCCTATCCGGTGGCTCCGATGTCTGCCACGAGGTATTCGCCAAGATCCCGAGCGAGGCTCTACAGGACAGCGATCTGTACAATGTGTTCGAGATTGCCAAAGGCCTCGTTGCCAAAAGCGATCCGGTCAACATGACGACCGTGGTCAAGGAGTGGAAGCGCACGATGGGCCAGACTCCTGTGCCTTTCGAGGCTCTAAACAAGTGCGACGAGATCTGCGCCAGCCCGTCCAACCATCCCGAGTTCTCCAAGGCTGTCCTCGAGGCCCATCACCGCCGGCAGTTACGATTCGCCGGTGACCGTCTAATTCGCGATTCCGCTGTCTCCACCCTGTCTGTGGATCAAATCGTCGCAAATGCCGAAGCAGGGCTCACCGTTGAGGCATCCAAGGAAGAGGTGCAACCCTGCAAGTCGGTAGTGAGTCGGTTCATCGACTCTACCCAGGAGCGGTTCGCCAGGAAGGGCCACTTGTCCGGCATCACCTCCGGCTTCCGGCGCCTGGACGCAATGACCGACGGCTTTCAGTATGGCGAGCTGGCCATCATTGCGGCCAGGCCAAGCATCGGAAAGACCGCCATCGCCATCGCAATAGCCCGGGCAGCAGCCATCGAGCACCGGGTGCCGACCCTGTTTATCTCGTTGGAAATGTCCGACGAGTCTATCGTTCGGAGAATGGTCTCTACTGTAGGATCCATTCCAATGCAGGACATCAAGACCGGCGACCTCGATGAAGGCGGAATGAAGTCTATGGCCAGTGCCTCCGCTAAGGTGGCCGGCAGCCCGATCTACTTTGTCTCCGGTTCCGGTGTGTCCGGCATCGCCACCATCACCGCTGTGATCCGTCGGGCTGTCCGTAAATGGGGCGTCAAACTCGTCCTGGTCGACTACCTCCAGAAGATCCACGGGAGCAAGGCAGCCGAAAAGAAAACCTACGAGATCGCCGAGGTATCCGGCCGACTCAAGGCCGTGGCTCACGACACCAAGACCGCGGTGGTCGCCCTGGCTCAACTCAACCGGGAGAACGAAAAGGACAAAGGCCGGGTGCCTAGACTCACCGACCTGGCCGACTCAGGACAGATCGAACGTGACGCCGACTTGGTGCTGCTGCTCAACCGGGAGCGCAACCAACCCAACGGCGAGGCCATTATCGCTGTCGCCAAACAACGAGACGGCGAGTGCGGCCTCGTGCCCCTCTGGTACGAAGGCCAGTTCTGCCGGTTCACCGACCCATCACCATCCTTCCAATGAAAATACCCTACGACCTCGACCGCATCAAACTCCTGCACGAAGCCCCCAACCTGGTTGCCCTGGCGATTAAGCGTGGCTGGATGTCCTACCCTCGCAGCGTCAAGCTCAGTGCCTTAGGCACGCCCGTCGTGGTGCTCGAGGAGGAGGAGGACTACGAGATCACCGCAACCGCCCAGGATGTCGACGTGTGTCGCAAGGCCTACGACCTACGGGAGCGTGACCTAAGCCTCGACGATGTAGCCAAGGCGTGCGGTGTTGCCCGTGGTTCGGTGGCTTACATCATAGCGAAAGGCCATGAGATGTATTTAAGGCAGCAAAGGATAGAGCATAGTACAATAGACACCTCTGTTAAACCTGCAAATATGTAAGGAATCTTTTGCCATATCTCCAATAACAGGTGAACGCGAGAC
>Ga0164293_10002546_pt1 | contig 15477 bp, 9 predicted proteins | sample GEODES118metaG_FD_111487 | JGI IMG/M metagenome (GOLD analysis project Ga0164293, IMG submission 111487) | Eutrophic lake water microbial communities from Lake Mendota, Wisconsin, USA - GEODES118 metaG | ecosystem: Environmental > Aquatic > Freshwater > Lake | place: USA: Lake Mendota, Wisconsin...
AGAGTATTGTCTGTACAACAGTCACAATTCTCACTTGCTCGTACAACCCCAACAACATTCCCAGTAACCTTCCGTTTACTACCAGATGCTAGCTATGCTGGCTCTGAGTACGGTAAGATTATTGACCGTGTTCTTGTAGCATAATAATTTAATTTAGTAGCTACTCTACAAAGCCCCTAAGAAATTAGGGGCTTTTGTGGTTGTATTAGTATATTTCTTTTAGTATAATGTTTATGAGTAGATCCTAGGAGGACCTAAATTGGCAACAACAGTATATGACGTAGAAGAGGTACAGCTTCAAAACGGGCAGACCGTAAAGCTAAAGCCACTATCAATTAAAGAGCTTCGTAAGTTCATGATAGCAATCAAGAAAACAGGAGAGTCACAGACAGAAGACGAGACTCTAAATATTCTAATTGATGCATGTGCAATCGCATTAGAAAAGCAAGTACCAGAGCTAGTAGCTGACAGAGAAGTGTTTGAAGACGCATTAGATGTTCCTACAATGAATCGCATCCTTGAGGTATGCGGAGGAATTAAACTTGACGACCCAAACCTTCTAGCGGCAGCGGTTCTGGCTGGTCAGAACTAGATTTAGCCGCTTTAGAAGGAGAACTTTTCTTACTAGGTCATTGGAAGAACTACGAAGAACTAGAAGAAAATTTATCAATGCCAGAATTAATAGCTACTTTTAAAGCTTTAAAAAAAAGGGAACACGAAGTAAAAAAGTTCCAAGCATCTTTAAAGGGAGTAGATTTAGGTGAGTACGACGAAGACAGTAAGAAGGGTTCTAGTTTTGAAGAAATAGAATTGAGGGCAGCAGGAATCACAACAAGCCCCAATGATGTTGTTTCACTTCAAGGAAGATTTGCAGCGCAGGCTGGTTTCGGAATTGGTGAAGGACTAGGATACACTAAGGAGTAACTTGGAAACAAATGGCTGACGAAACAATTAGTACCCGCATAGTCGCTAATGCTGACTTCTCAGCCCTTATTGCAGATGTGCATAAGGTTACGGCCAGCCTATCTCGTTTACAGGAAAAACTAGCAAGCTCTAACAAGATGTTGGCAAATCAAATTGCCGTCATGAATAGATCTTTTTCAGATACCGTCAGAAGTACGGGACAATTTTCCACCCACTTTGTAAGCTTAACTTCAGATGTAGAAAAGTTTGGTAAGAATCTAGATGGCGGAAAGTTAAAGTTAAATCAATACTTTAACGCCTTTAGAGATCAGACTAAAACATCTGGCGGGCTTATAAGAGACTTAGCAAAACAACAGGTAGCCCTACAGAATGCAGTATTGCAGCCACTAGGAAGAAATGCACAGGGACTGATGCAGTTCAATGTGCATGTTCCAAGAGGCCTAGATACAGTAAAGAATAAGACAGCACTAGCAAGAACAGAATTACAGATCATGAACAAGGTTGTTCAAGATGGTGCTGCACAGGTAATTAACTTTGGTAAAAATACTCAATGGACAGGTCGCCAGCTAACAGTAGGCTTGACCGTTCCTTTAGTTGCGTTTGGTAATGCAGCAGCAAAGGCATTTAGAGAAGCAGATCAAGAACTAGTTAGATTGATGAAGGTTTATGGCGGAGTGGCTGGATCATCAGCGGTAGAGCTAGGTAAAGTAAGAGACGATGTAGTTAAAACTTCAAGAGAAATATCTGCAGCAATGGGTGTATCTTTTAAAGAAACAATTGGATTAGCGGCTGATATTGCAGCAACTGGAAAAACTGGCGATGAGCTTCTTGGATCAATTAAAGAAACAACTAGACTTTCAGTACTTGGTGAAGTAGATCGCCAAGAAGCAATGAAAGCTACGCTAGCAATTCAATCTGCATTTAAACAAAATACAGAAGAACTTTCACAATCAATTAACTTTCTCAACGCAGTTGAAAACCAGACTTCTACAACTCTTAACGACTTAGTAGAAGCAATTCCAAAAGCTGGTCCAATCATTCAAGGATTAGGTGGAAGTATTGAAGACTTAGCTCTTTATATGACTGCTATGAAAGAAGGCGGAATTAATGCATCAGAAGGTGCAAACGCTTTAAAGTCTGCTCTTGCATCATTAATTAACCCAACAGATGTAGCGGTTGGGAAGTTTAAAACACTTGGCATTGACTTACTTGGAATAGTAAATAATAATGCTGGTAATCTTACTGGAACTTTAATGGCTCTTCAAGAATCATTAGACACCTTAGACCCACTTAAGAAACAACAGGCTATTGAGCAGCTATTCGGTAAGTTTCAGTTTTCAAGACTGAATGCCTTGTTCGAAAACTTAGGTCGTCAAGGTAGTCAGACTCTACAGGTTTTAGACTTAATGAAAGCTTCTTCAGAAGAGTTAGCAACAGTGGCAGGACGAGAATTAACAGCAGTAACTGAATCCGCATCTGGTAAATACCGCAGAGCGCTAGAAGGACTCAAGGCATCTTTGGCTGAAGTTGGAGAGCAGTTCTTAACAATTAACACAGTTTTAATTAATGTCATAGACAAAATAGTTCAGTTTGCAATGAACCTACCTGGTCCAGTTAAGCAGGTGCTTGCGCTTCTTGGCGGAGTTACAGCTATTGCTGGTCCTCTGATCATGTTAACTGGTTTGCTTGCAAACTTTTTTGGTAACATGGCAAAGGGTATCTTCCATCTAAAGGCATTCTTTAAAGGCGGAGAAGGATTTAAATATTTAACTCCAGAAATGTTGGCGGCACAAAAAGCTGGAAAACTAGTAGAAGAATCATTCTACAGCGATGCTAAGGCAGCATCAGTATTACAGCAAGCACTTAGAAATTTAATTGATGAATTTTCAATATTAGAAGCAAAAGCAAAAACTGGAGCAATGTCGGTAAATCCAGCAGTTTCAACAATGGCTGGAAATTTAGTTATGTCAGCAGGCGGCGGAAGAATAGTAGATCCTGCACATCCATTAGTTGGTCCAATGGGATCTCGTGCAAGTTCTCATATGGTTCCACGTTCTGGAATGAGCGATGCTCAAAGAATGCAGCAGACTATGTTTGGAATGGTTCCAGGATCTGGTCCAGTAAATCAAAAGATTGGTCAAAATCCTCAGATATACATGGATCAACAACTTCCTAATGTTCCTGGACTAACTACAATAAATGGAGTTTCAACAGGAATTGTTGCAGCTGAAGCCGCAAAGCATCACGCAATGATGGCAACACTTGCAATGCAGTCTAAAGAAGAAATTGCACAAATGAAAAAGCAGATGGTTGCAACTGGAACAGTAAGCAAGGATCTTATGCTTCAGTTTGATGGAATGCTTCCAGTAGTTTCTCAACTTACTTCAAGTGCTGCTCAACAGTCCGCAATGATTGTTGCGGAGTTGCGAGCAGGAACAATTAATATAGAGCAAGCAAGAGCAAGAATTATACAATTGAATTTAGAAATAGAAAGAATGATGGCGCAGGCTGTACAGGCTCAGGCAGGCTCTATGGGAAGAACAATAAACCCAACAATGATTCCTACATTAAACCAGCCAGTAGTTGACCCTACTGGTAAATCTAATATGAGAGAGTTGTTTAAAAAGGGAAGCACAAGAGACTTTATCAATAAGGTCGCAGGAGCCCTTGGAGTAAGAACTTCAGGCGCAGGATATAACATTGAAACAACAAAGCCTAGACGAATGGCTACTGGTGGAATGGTTTATAGGAAAAGGGGTAGCGAAGGACCAGAGTTTGCTCCAATGGGAACAGATACTGTTCCAGCAATGCTTACTCCTGGAGAGTTTGTTGTTAAAGCCAGTTCCGTAACTCCAGAGACTTTACCAATTTTGAAACAAATGAATGAGGGTTATATTCGTGGACCAGAAATGGAAACAGTTCAAGAGCCACGAACAACAATGAGTCCTTCAGAATTAAAAACATTAGATCCGTCATTTAGAGGATCAAAGCCTTCTTATCAAGTTAAAGGAACATCTGGTCTTTATGTTGGAAATATAACAGATCCAGCAATTGTTTCAAAGCACCCAAACCTTGCTAAAAACGGAATGATTACAAGAGAGATGATTAATAAGGCTTTAGAGGCAGATGTTCCTGGAAAACAGTTACCAGCAGAAGTAATGATAGCTGGAATTGCTGCCAGATCAACTCCTTACAGAAGCACCACAGAACAATTTCTTTATGAGCTTGCAGAGCAAGGACAAATAACTAAAGCTGATGCAAGAATGGCCTCCAATGATATTCATAACCTTTATGAAAAAGCTATAAAAAATAGATTTATTATAAATGATAAATCTAACCCTCTTTACGGAGTTTCTAACAGCGTACTTCAAGCAAAATTTGGACACAACGCAAACTTAATGAATTTATGGGGACAGTTCTCCTCTTCTATTGGTGCTCATACACCTAAAGGTACTCCAGGATCTAGAAGAAGTACAACCGCAAGAACCTTGGGATTAACGGCATTAGATGGATCTAAGGTTAAAATTTCTAAACTTCAAGGTAATAAATCAACAACAATGGTTCATGCATCAACCCCAAGTCCTCTTCTTAAAAGAATATCTGGAGCTGGTATAACTAGATCTGTTGCACGTGCTTTGCCGTTTATGTTCTCTAGAGGCAGAATAAGAATGGCTAACGGAGGCATGGTTCCAAATGTTCAATATTTACAAGAGGGTTCCGAAGAGCCTGTAAGAAAATCAGCAGGCATGGGCGGAATGGGATTCATGATGGGCGGAATGGGTCTTCAGATGGCTGGCCAATCAGTAGGTGGCGCAGCAGGATCAATGATGAGTAGTGCTGGATTAGCAATGAACTTTATGCCGATGCTTGGCATGCTGCCTAAAATTGCAGCAGGAACAAATGTAGTAAGTGGAGCATTTAAAGGATTAACTGGAATGATCGGAAGGGCTACGGCGGCGGCAAAGATGTTTGCCCTATCTAACCCATATCTTATAGCAGCAACTGTTGCAATTGCAGGAGTTATTGCTATTATTAAAAAGATGAGAAAAGATTCCGAAGATACAAAGAAAGAGCAGATAGCGTTATTTGGAGTTTCAGAAAAGGGTGCAAAAGAACTAGGCATTCAGTATGTGTCTCTAACTGATAAATTAAAAGCTGTTCGAGAGGAACAGACTCTTGCAGCAGATAAAGCAAGAGCCTATTTTGAGTCATATACTTCATCTGGTACAAAAGGATTAACTTTAACAATTCAACAACTCAGAGAATTAAAAGAACGTGTAAAGGCAGATATGCCAGAAACCTTAGAGATATTAAATAATATTGATTCTAGCAAAATTAATGACTGGGCTGCAAACTTAAAGGCTCAAATGATATCTAGTGGTAAAAGTGTAGAAGATGCAACTAATTTAATATACGCTTTAATTGAATCTTCAAATAAAGCAGGTATGGGAATTGCTGGAATAACAAGTAAAATATTTACTGCTATCCAAGGACAATCTTCAGCAGCAAGCTTTATAACTAAAAATCTATCTGAAAATTTTGATAAGGTAAATCAAATTAAGGGAGAGGCGTTTGCAGCTAACTTAGATACAGCAGTTTCTTCTGTAGAAAATGCAATACAGGCGCTCATCGGAACTAAAAATGCTCAAGGAGATGTAATTGATCAGGCAGAGGCATTATCAATAGTCTATAAAGAAATAGCTACTAGTGGAAATGGAACTAAAAAAGTTTCACAAGATGTGCTTTCTGTAATTCAAAAACAAAGACCAGAGCTAGCGGCAATTTTAAATCAAAGCGATACTATAGGTTCTATGCTTGCAAAGTGGAGAGTTTATCTTTCTGGAGCAGCCATGGACCTTAAGGATGTAACCGCACAACAAGCAATAATGATGGCAGAGTTTCAGGCAGGATTAACTGCAGCAGGAGAGTCGGCCTTGGTGGCAGGAACAAGCATAAGCGGAATGTCTAGCGTAGCTAACACTTTAAAGAAAGTTAATGACGACCAAGCAGCTGCTGCTAAAAAAGCAAAACAAGCTGGTGATGGACAGCTAGGAGCAAATAAGGCACTTTTAAAAACTTACCAAGACGAAATAAAATTAATTAAAGAACGTGCCGATGCTAAGAAACGTGCCCTAAGAGAAACTTTTGATAAAGAAAATGCTGAACTAGAATTGCAACAAGCAAAACTAGATTTGCAATCAGCAGTTGCTCGTGGAGACAACGAAGGAATGGCTTCCGCACAAATCAAAATTCAGCAAACACAAAAACAAATTAGCTTAGACGCAGCAGTAGCAAAAGCTGATGCAGATGAAAGAAAAGAAACAGCAAAACAGCAAGCTCTATACGATGCAGAAAAAGCAAAAGATGATACTGCTGCAAAAACTGGGACTTCTAGCACAAATACGGCTACTAAGCTAGGTCAAACTTCTGCAGAAATAACAAAGTTTGCTAATCTGTATACTGGTATAGCTGCTCAAAAAGCTCAAGTAGATATGATGCCAGTAGGAAGTGTTGAGCGTACAAAGGGTGATGCTGCCGTTAAACTTGCTTTTAGTAATTTCATGAAAGATCTTTTAGAAAGCGCTAATAAAAATAAAGACGTTGCCGCAGCTTTTGATCCACTAATGAAAAAAGATCCAAAGACTGGAAAGTTTGTAGAAGATCCAGGATTTAAATTAAAAAGAAGTGGTCTGCAAATTGGAGGAGCTTTTGGTACGTTAAATTCAACCGCTGGAAGCATGAGCGATTTTGCTGTCAGCTTAATGGGTGGACCAGAAGGAACCCTTTCTAATGTTGTTAAAACGCTTAAAGAAGGATTTAAGCTTTCCTCTAATAAGCCAGGCGATAAAATGGAAACTTTAAAATCAACAGTTTTAGGTGGGGGACGTGCAGGAGCAGTAACAGTTACAACTGTTTCTGCTGCTGAATTAACTCAAAGAGGCATATCATTTGCAAAAGGGACGGTTTTCCAATCAGGTAAAGATAGCTATGAAGTTACATCTGATTCTCCAGATAGATCAGGAACTGTAAAGATAAAAAGAAAGGCAATGGGTGGCTACATAACTCGTGCCGCAAACGGGATTACTGGAATGACCACTTCGCAACCGTACCTTGTAGGAGAGCGTGGCCCAGAACTATTTGTGCCTTCTTCTGGAGGACAAATTATTCCAAATAGCATACTAGGACCAAGTTATAATATTGATCGTGGAAGTCCTAACTCAGTCCAAGGCGGGGTAAATAGTTCATATAATAATAATGTTTATAATATTGATATAGCTTTAAATGGCACAAATGTTAATGTAAATGATATAATAAAAACAATGAAAGCTGAGATGGCTTTAATTGGCGCTAAAGAAGGAAGAGTTAGAAACTTGGGAGGTAACTAATAATGGGAATTGGAATTTTACCTAGAGGATCTATTCTTTATATTGAGGCTAAAGACTTATTGGCTAGTCCCGCTGGAACCGTCAAGACTTGGAATAAAGTTACAGAGCACAATAGAAGTGCCCTAGAACTAGGAACAGAAAGAATTGAAAAGATAGTCAGAACCTCAAATGGCACACTACGCAAAAACCATATTGCAGATAAAAGACAATTCCAATTAAATTGGGAAATGTTGCCTGCATACCGAACCCTAACAGTAGACGGAGGCTGGGGAGCGGAAGACCTAAGATCATTTTATTATGGAGACGAAGGCAAGCAAAGTTTTAATATAAGAGTTAACCTAGCAAAAACGGGCTCAGATCAATCCTCAGCAGGTTATGAGTCATATACTGTAATCATATCATCCTGTAATTTTACAGTCGTTAAGAGAGGCTTACAGCCCCATTTTAACGTATCTCTGACTTTAGATGAGGTCTAATGATTCCTTTAAGCCCAACTGCCAAAGATACTATTGAGCAAAATACCTCTGTAACATACAGAACCTCTCTTGTATTTGAATATAATATGAATTCAATGATAGACGGAATTACCGTTACTGGTGCTACTATAACTAAAACAGATTCTTCGGGTGCGACGTATACCCCATTTAAAAAACTATTTCCAGTAGATTCAATTATTAAACCATTTAGACCAGTAGGCGCAGGATTAAAATATGCAATATCTGGAGATGTTGATTCTGGCTGGAAGAATCCCAAGTCACTAGACTATGCTCCAAACTTTAGAGTTTATTATCCTGGAGCGGACACATGGTATAAATATTATGTATCTGCTCAAAGCACTGGTCTAGATGTTACAGCAACATATCCTAAAACAATATTAACAAATAAGATCGTGGCTAAATTTGAACTAGCCCATTCCACACCTACTACATGGACAATTTATGGGAATGGGTCAGTTCTTGCATCTGGGACCAATACAGATATTGTTCCATTTACTACAAGCGGAATTAAGAATTATAATGCTGGAACAGTAACTATTTATTACAATGGAACCTCATGGGTAAAGACAGAGCCATCTACAATTTCAGCTCCAGTTAGTCTAACAAGCACTAGAATAACAACTGGTGCAGTATCTGGTAAGTATATTGGTTTAATTGAACTTTCTCCTAAATGGGTAGTAGATGCCACAGATCATTTAGTCTCATTTAATATATCAAAAGAATCTTCTACAAGCTCTGAAGATCTAATGCCTGTAGGCAAGATATCTGCAAACTCGATTTCTATGTCTCTTATATCATATGAGTCTACTAGAAAGATGATATCATTTGATAAAGCCATGACTCTATCTTCTAGTAAAATTTATTTGTATAAACAAATGGAAATTAGACCATACATACACTTATATAATTCAGGCGGATCCTTAACTGACTCATTAGGTAAATACGATAAGATAATTCAAGGAACATTCTATGCCGACACTTGGTCATTTTCTGAGTACGGAGATATATCTTTAAATGCTTTAGACGGTGCAAAGATACTGCAAGAAACAGTTGCAACTAAATTGCTATGCGAAAACTTTTCAGCAACAGCAATTATTAGAAGACTATTAGATTCAGTAGGATTTACTAACTACAAGTTTAATATAAAGGATACAGACAAGTCTATTATAACCCCGACATATTGGTGGACAGATAGTAATAAAACTGTGTGGGATTGCTTACAGGAACTATGTAGAGATACTCAAATGACTGCCGTGTTCTCATACAATAATGTTTTAAATTTCTATAGCAGAGAGTGGATATTTGACTCTGCTAGAACTTCTAATTGGGATTTCAGAAGCGAGACTTCTGGGGCTAATTTGTCTAATATACTTTCTTTTGATAAGAATGATTTGCCGTCTGCTAACCAAGTTAAGGTATTTTGGAATAGCGTTTTAACATCTAACTATATTCAAAGCGCCCAGGCGCCATGGGTTTCAGACTCCTACTTCTTAGCAGCATTTACATTAAACCAAAATCTTTTAGCATCTCATACTGCTGGTCAGTACATGTATCTTTCCCCAGCTGTTGTTAATGAGGAAGAGCTTGGAATTACAGCATATAACTATACTGGATATCTAGCAGTTGGATCTGAGATTGTAGAGTATGACGCAGTAAATTTTGAGTATGTTGATTCGAATGGCACTAAGCAATTTGTTGATTTAATTAGCAAAACAGATAACAACAAGTACTTGGGTCTTGGACAACAAGGAACATTAAAGCCAAGTGGTAAATATAGAATTAAAACACGAGGAGCATTTGGCACTCCAGTATCTAATCATTACATTGATGCACAAGACATCGTAGATTCTTGGAATGGGTATCAGGTGGCCTGGACATGAGCCCTTGGATTCCAACTTGGTATATGACTGATGGAGGATACACTCCTCCAACTGCTACAGTACCCGCAAGCTATGCCCTACCGTTTCTTTCTGCAATTGTAACTTCTCCAACAGAAGTAACAATAGTAGCTGGAACTCCAACAACTGTTCCAGGAAGCTATTCTGGAGTAGCATCTACGGCAGGAAATTTTAGCGGCTTTAGCGCCATTGACCACAGGCCGTTTGTAGACACCGACGGTGTTGTATTTTTAACTGGACTAATTCCTGGAACAAAATATTATTTAAGAGCACAGGCACATAGTGGAGCAGGTGCAACTGGTACTTATGGTGAATATTCTTATGAATCATTTACTATGCCTAAAGCTGGTAGTGTTGCAGCTCCAGGTTCTAGCACAACAACCACAACAACCCCTGGTACTACTACAACAGGTACAAGCGAAGATATTGATTTGGGTAATAGAACAACGAGTGCGACAGAAAGTATTGGAACATCTACTGCTTTTTCTGGAAATAGGCAGCTACAGAGATCATATCTTAAAATTCAAAACACAAATAAAGATTTAAACTCATACGCCTTAGCAGTCAAAAATACTCTTATATCGACAACCTATAAAAAGTATTCTTTTGGCGCAGGAATACTATTTGCAAGCACTCTAAATGAACCCACCTCTGGAGGAGGAATAGGGTTTTTCACAAATTCTGTTGGAACCAATGGTTACTTTATTGAGCTACAGACAGATCAAAGTAATAAAGACTTAAAAGATAAATCCCTTAAAATATATAAAGTCATAAATACAAAAAAGATATATCTTCAGGATTCTCAGGATACAGACTCTGGAAAACTATTAGGCGGAGTATTAACTTCAGCCCTTTATAAGTTAGATATAGATGTTACCATTGATACTGGAGTTACAGTAATTGATGTTTATGTAAACAATTTTAAAATTACTGCAGTTGACACTGATGTTGCTGGTACCACAGATCCTAAAAAGAAAGTTATAGCGCCAACACCAAATATAGCACTATTCTCAATATTGCATACAACAGCGTTTGATTATGTATACGCAAATCCTGTAAGCGCTACTCAGGTAACAGACACTTCATCTAGAAGAATTTACGATGGCCAATATTCAAGCTCAACAATAGATTTTACCTTTGGAGAAAAAATAGCACGAGACTTTAATTCTCCAGACAACAAGCTTTCTTTCCTAGAAGAGTTTGGCAAGACTGTTAGAGAAATAAGACACGTAAAGGCAAACTTCTCTCAGCCTGCTGCTATACCCCTATATGCAAGCACTGGAATAAATAAATTTGCTACAATCCTTGGGTCTAAATTTTCAAACCACTCCGCAGAGATATTCGTGATAAATAATGCAAGCTCATTTATCCCGTTGGCAAACGGCAATGAGCAGCAGTTCTTTGTTTTAGGAAACTATGTGGACAATGGATCACAGCATGAATATACCGAGACGGTGTCTGATTCTAGTCTAATTGAGCCAGCAACATTTCAATCAGTATGGATTCAGTCGGAGGCCGACGCAAAGGCTCTGTATGGATGGATTAAGGATCAGTGGTCTAAGCAACAGCAGTCTATTAATATGGAAATATTTGGAAATCCAGCAATAGAAGTTGGAGATATTATAACTGTTAATTATCCAAAGAATGATTTAGACGGGACCAAGAAATTTCTCGTAACAAATGTAACAACATCCTTTGAAGAGGGGGTATCTACCAGCATTACAGCTAGATCTATTTATAGCTCATAAATGGTATAATAAAAATATGGCAAACAAAAACCCAAGAATATCTAAATCTGGTGTAACAACTACTGGAAGATTCCCTCTTTATTCAAACTCTCCAGAAGTTCAGGATGCCGATCCGTCTCTAGTCAGGTTCGTAAGAGGTAATTCTCTATCAGCCCTATATCTTTCTAATGGAAATTTAGGAGCAGATGATATAGAGATTGTAACAGAAGAGGTTACTGATGGAGATGGTACTGGAACAGGCACTGGGGGAGAAGGATCTTTTAGAGGCGGAGTCCCTAATTCGTCAGACATATCTATAGTCTCTAATACTGTTGTATATGATGCCGCTGGAAATCCAAGTGTAACTCTTATATTTAAAGTAAAAAATTCAAGTGGGGAAACTCTAAAAGGAATGAACGCAAAGGTTGAACTATTATGATAACAAAATTTGGAAAAAGATTTTTAACAAACTATCTAGCTGGAAACGTATCTTTTACAGAAAAAGAACTAGCCCTCGGAATAGGAAATACTGCAGCTAATGTAGACGGAAATGATACACGGCTGCAATTTGAATTTTATAGAGTTCCAGTAAAGTTTAGCAGCATAGATATTTCTGAGGTTGGCGGAGCATTTGTATACAAGGCGGTATTTGTAGCAACAATTCCTCAAGATGTTTCTGGAGTTATATCTGAAATTGGATTATACCCATCAAGCAGAACTTCCATCAATAACTTTGACAGCAAGTTTATTAGCTCATTTGAAAATAATATCTTGTGGGAAGACTCTGTGGGATCTAACCCTAGCATTCAATTAAATACTACAACATTTTTATCTAAGATTGGCGAGAACATGGTTTTGTTCCAGTCTCCATCATCTACTGCAAAAGAGTACAAGAGTGCAACTGGTACAATTAATCTATCTGGATATAGCGTAAATGATAGTTTATCAATTGCATATAAAAAAGCAGACGACAATGTTGCAAAAATTAGAATTAAGTTTTATAGTTCTGCAACAGACTACTGCTATGCAGACTTTACCCCTGCAGCAATGTCTACAACTCCAGATAAAATACAGTCAGTTAGTTTGTCAACATTATTTTCAAATACATCAGCAACTCCACCAGATTTTACAAACATAACTAACATAGGAGTTGAAGTCACTGCAAATTCTAGCGGAACTACTTCCGTTTATTTTGACGGGATTAGAATAAATGACGAAGATACATTTGACCCAACATACGGAATGATTAGTAGATCTGTTTTAACTGGAGGAGATATTGTTACTAAGACCTCTGGTAGACAGGTAGATATTGAATATAAGCTACAGTTAGGATTCTAATGTCTAATCCATCAGACCTAAACATAGTTACTCAGCCAGATACAGATAAAAATTACTTTAACTTTAAAGCTGCTGGTCTTAAAATTGATAAAAACTATGCAATTAAATTTCAATGGGTATATGAAGATGGAGCAGTAAGCGAATGGTCTGCAGGATATGTATTAAGAACATCAAATGAAACAGCCCCAGCGGTTCCGTCTGGAGTTACAGTTCCATCTACATCTACTGGAAGTATTCCAGTTGAGCTTTCAGTGTATCCAGCCAATGCCAAGCGGGTAGACGTTTATGTAACTGGAGGCATATTTGGTTTAGGGAAAGTGGCGTATTCTTTTACAAGTATTGGAAAAACAACAATTGCTGCTCCAGCTGGAGAGTATATAGTTCAACTAAGATCAGTTTCTCCAAGCGGTGTGACTAGCACAGTAGGTCAATCATTTACAATAAATATTGCTGATATAGGTGAAACTATTCAAGAGCCAACAAACCCAAATGGATTTTCAGTAGATAGAATTTTAAGTGGCATACAGGTTAACTGGAATGGTACGTATGCAAATGGTACTTTCACAGGCTTTGAAGCAATCAAGATATATGTAGGAACTAGCGCAACGGCAACATCTGGAACATACAGAGAAGCTGGATTAATGACTGGCAATAATTTAAAAAACTCAATAACAGTTCCAGTTGACGGAACATATCTAAGATATGACTTGCCAGTGTATATACATGCAGCAGCAGTTAACAAGAGTGGAACAGTGGGCACAATACAGGCAAATGTTGCTAGCAATTCTTTGGGGGCAAGATCCGCTGTTTCTTCTGACTTAGCAGATGAAATAATTACAAGCGCCAAGCTAGTAGCAGATTCTGTAACATCAACTAAGATTGCACTAGGCGCAATTACAGAAGTTAAAATTGATACTGGGGCTATAACAGCAGCAAAAATTGCTGCTGGTGCAGTTACGGAAACTAAAATTGCAGATGATGCTATTAGCTCTCCTAAAATTGTAGCTGGAGCAATTAGTGCTGGCAAGATTGCAGCAGGAGCAGTCACAGCAGAAAAAATAGACGCATTAGCAATTAGTGCAGATAAGATTCAGGCAAATGCTATTACTTCAGATAAAATTATTGCTAATGCTATTACTGCTGGCAAAATTGATGCTCTAGCGATTACTTCAGAAAAAATTGCAGCAGATGCTATTGTTGCAAGTAAAATTAAAGCTGGAGAAATTGGTGTTTTAAAATTAGCAGCGGGAACCATATCTGTAAACAACCTTGAGGCTGGAACAATATCAAGCACATCTTATCTAAGAGCTGGTAGTAAAAATTTAACAACTGGCCTTGGAGCGAGAGTAGAAATTTCTTCAGCAGCAATTGAAGATGGCACCGTAGATATTGCAGCAGGATTTTATATTTATAACTCTTCTGGCACCGCAGTTCTTAGCGCTCCATTAAATGGAGGACTATCTATAGTTGGAAGTGGAACATTTACTGGTAATATTACTGGGGCAAGCGGAACATTTGGCGGATCCTTGTCTGTTGGACAAGCAGTTGTAGCTAGTATAACTGGTGCCAGTGGAAATGGAACCAAGGTAACTTATAACTCAGTTAATACTTTGTTAGTAGGAGACGTTGTAACTATTTCTGGAATTGCAGATAACGGACCATTTTTAGTTCCTGGATCAGATCCAGCTCAATACTACTATACTTCAAATGCATATAATATGGCTAATGTGACAGTGACTGATGTAACAGATACAACATTTAGAGTACTAAGCGGAGTAACTAATGGATCTACTCAGTCATATACATCTGGTGGATCTGTTACTGGAGTTGCATTTAGAGTTTCATCTACTGGAGTTATTAAATCATATGCTGGAAATATTGGCGGATGGACGCTTAATAGTCAAGCATTTAAAAGCTCTGCCGTCATTTATCCATCAATACAACTAGATCCAGTAAGTGCTAGAGTTGAATTAAGAGGTTCTCCTGGAAATTCAGATACTGGAAACTATATAAAAATGGACCCAACCTCTGGCATTAGAGTTGGCTCTGGAGGATCTCCAGCATTTTCTGTTGCAATGGATGGTTCAATGACTGCAACAAATGCTACAATTCAAAAAAGTACTGGCTCAGGTGTTATTGTATTAGACTCTACTAGCTTAAGAGCAATAGGTACTAGCGGATCCACAACTTCTCTGGGATATGATGGATCAATTAGGTCATACGAAAACTCAAGCAGCGAATTTAATTTTGCTACATCAGCAGTAGTGCAAGTTGCAACAAATGTTTCTTCTGCTTACTTAACTCCTGGAGGAATTTCATTCACAAAGCAGGCTGGATTATATGGAACAAAAGCTGGAGATTTTACTATACAGCTAGAAGGAAATAGCGTTAAATTTGCATCAACTGGAGTTAGCAGTGTGTTTTGGGGTTATTACGGAACTGGTGTGTACACAACATATGACATAGATGCCGCAGATTCTTTTGTATGGAAAAGTTCTCAAATTGGAAACACTTGGCAAGCAGGAGGATTTGGAGGATTTAGACCTCTTGGAGTAGATCCATTTGGACAACAAGTACTTGGACCAAGAATGTTTACTGGAAGCGCAACAACAAATGCAACTATAAATACTGATATAGATACGAACTATAGCCCAAAAACTCGTGTTAATGGCGACTTATACTTTAGTACAGCGTGATATAGATGCCT
>Ga0164293_10002551_pt1 | contig 15470 bp, 16 predicted proteins | sample GEODES118metaG_FD_111487 | JGI IMG/M metagenome (GOLD analysis project Ga0164293, IMG submission 111487) | Eutrophic lake water microbial communities from Lake Mendota, Wisconsin, USA - GEODES118 metaG | ecosystem: Environmental > Aquatic > Freshwater > Lake | place: USA: Lake Mendota...
GGCGAAGCCGACTGGGAGTGAAAATCCTTGAGGGCGGCATCCACCGCGTCACCGGGTGGGGTGGCGTCGTCGAGGGCGGTGGCGCGGCGCAGCCGGTTCATCAGATCGATGGGGTTGGCGGCATCCAGCACCGATCCCCCCTTCGATCCCGTGCCGTAGTCGAGCTCGCGCTCCTGCTGGGGCGAACTGATGGTCTGGCCATAGCCCTTGAGGTCGGCGGCTCCCTGGGCTCGGGCTCCGGGGCCGGCACCGAGCTGGATCAGGGCCAGCAGAGCGCCGCCGCCGAGGGCCGACGCCCATGACAGAGCTGTGGGCATTGCCATCGCCTCTCCTGAGCAGGCCTGTATGCATGCTAGGTGCGCCGAGCCACCTGCCATGCGCATCGCCAGCTGGAACGTCAATTCCGTGCGCACCCGCCTGGACCAGGTGCGCGGCTGGCTCGAGCAGGAGCAGCCCGAGGTGCTCTGCCTCCAGGAAACCAAGGTGGCCGACACGCTGTTTCCCCACGCCGCCTTCGAGGAACTGGGCTACCGCTGCGCCATCAGCGGCCAGAAGGCCTACAACGGCGTGGCAATCGTGAGCCGACTGCCGCTCGACGACGTGCAGATCGGCTTCGAGGCCCTGCTGCCCAACGATCCTGAAGCCCCGGGGCTGAGCGAGCAGAAGCGGGTGATCAGCGCCCTGGTCGACGGCGTGCGGGTGGTGAATCTCTACGTGCCCAATGGCAGTGCACTGACCAGCGAGAAATACGCCTACAAGCTGGAATGGCTGGCCTGTCTGCGGCGCTATCTGGACGTGCAGGAGCAGCAGGGTGATCCGCTGGTGATGGTGGGCGACTTCAACATCGCCCCCGAGGCCCGCGACATCCACGACCCCGAGCGTCTCACCGGCGGCATCATGGCCAGCGAAGCCGAGCGGGAGGCACTGCGGACAGCCCTGGGCCAACGGCTCAGCGATGCGTTCCGAATGTTCGAGCCCGCCTGCGGCCACTGGAGCTGGTGGGACTACCGCAGCGGCGCCTGGGAGACCGACCGGGGCTGGCGGATTGACCACATCTATCTCTCCGACGACCTGCTGGCATGCGCCACCGGCTGCCTGATCGATCGCCGGCCCCGCGGCAACCTGCAGCCCAGCGACCACGCGCCGGTGGTGGTGAACCTGGCCTGGCCACCCGCCGATGGGGACGACGAATCGGACAGCGACGACAGCTGGGCCTGAAGCAGCTGCTCAGAACACCACCGCGGTCTCCGGCAACGGCACCCCCTCTTCCCGCAGCACCGTGACACGCCGGGCCGATTCGCCGCAGCTGCGCGGCGTGGGAAAGATCTTGCCGGGGTTGGCCAGTCCCTCGGGGTCGAAGGCGCGGCGCACCAGCTGCATGGTGGCCAGGTCGTCGGGGCCGAACATCCAGTCGAGGTAGCAGCGCTTGTCGTTGCCCACGCCATGCTCGCCCGTGATGCTGCCGCCGGCCTCGAGGCAGAGGCGCAGGATCCCGGCGCCCAGCTGCTGCACCCGCTCCGTCACGCCAGGCTGATCGGCCCGGTAGAGGATCAGGGGGTGGAGGTTGCCGTCGCCGGCGTGAAACACATTGGCCACCGGCAGCTCGAAGCGGCGGCTGAGCTGCTCAATCCCGGCCAGCACCTGGGGCAGGGCGCTGCGGGGCACCACCCCGTCCTGCACGTAATAGGTGGGAGTGATCCGCCCTACGGCGGCGAAGGCGCTCTTGCGCCCCTTCCACAGCAGGGCCCGGTCGGCCTCCTCACTGGCGCGGCGGATCGTGCGAGCCCCGGCCTGGCGGCAGAGCTCACTGGCCAGCTCCACGGCGGCGGCCACCTCCCGCTCCTGACCGTCGAGCTCGACCAGCAGCACCGCCGCCGCGTCGCGGGGGTACTCATCGCGGCCAAACAGGTCGTCCACGGCGTTCACCGTGAAGTTGTCCATGATCTCCATCCCGGCCGGCAGCACCCCGGCGGCCGTCACCAGCCGTACCGCCTCGCCGGCGGCCTCCATGGCGGTGAAATCAGCCAGCAGCACGGCCACGCTCTGGGGCGTGCGCAGCAGCCGCAGGGTGATGGCGGTGGCGATCCCGAGGGTGCCCTCACTGCCGATGAACACGCCGCGCAGATCGAGCTCGGGGGCTTCGGCCAGGCCACCACCCAGCTGGGTGACCGTGCCGTCGGGCAGCACCACCTCGAGAGCGAGCACGTGGTTACTGGTGACGCCGTATTTGAGGCAGTGCACGCCGCCTGAATTTTCGGCCACGTTTCCGCCGATCGAGCACACCACCTGGCTGGAGGGATCGGGGGCGTAGTAAAAGCCGTCGCCGGCCACGGCCCGGGTCACCCAGCTGTTGATCACACCGGGCTGCACCACCACCTGGCGGTTGGCAAGGTCCACCGAGAGGATCGAGCGCATGCGGCTGGTGGCGATCACCAGGGCTTCGGTCTCGGCCACCGCGCCGCCGGAGAGACCGGTGCCGCTGCCGCGGGCCACGAACGGCACGCCCAGCTCATGACAGAGCCTGACGGCGGCAGCGACCTGTGCCGTCGTTTCAGGCAGCACCACCAGCGGCGGCTGGTGGCGATGCAAGGTGAGGCCGTCGCTGTCGTAGGCCAGCAGCTCCTGGCGGGCCGCCACCACCGCCCGCGCCGGCAACTGGCGCCGCAACTGGCGTTCCAACCCCTGCCAGTCGATGCTCAAAACCCCGGTGCAGCCCCCTGAACTTATCGAGAACCGGCGCTGAAAACGCGAATGGGCTGCCGTTGGGTCAGGATGGTTTGCGCTTTTTCGGCGGATTCAGCCTTGACCTCGGCGCCCGTTGCAGCACCTGCTTTGAACACCACCCGCTCCCAGGCCATCTTCAGTGCCGCCCAGACCCTGATGCCGGGCGGGGTGAGCTCGCCGGTGCGGGCCTTCCGCTCGGTTGGTGGCAACCCGATCGTGTTTGACCGGGTCAAGGGCGCCTACGCCTGGGATGTGGATGGCAACCGCTACATCGACTACATCGGCAGCTGGGGCCCGGCGATCTGCGGCCATGCCCATCCCGAGGTCATTGCCGCCCTGCACGAGGCCCTCGACAAGGGCACCAGCTTCGGCGCCCCCTGCGAGCTGGAGAACCAGCTGGCCGAGCTGGTGATCGCGGCGGTGCCCAGCGTGGAGATGGTGCGCTTTGTGAACAGCGGCACCGAGGCCTGCATGTCGGTGCTGCGGCTGATGCGCGCCTTCACAGGCCGCGAAAAGATCATCAAATTTGAGGGCTGCTATCACGGCCACGCCGACATGTTCCTGGTGAAGGCCGGCTCCGGGGTGGCCACCCTGGGCCTGCCCGATTCACCGGGGGTGCCGCGCACCACCGCCGCCAGCACCCTCACCGCCCCCTACAACGACCTGGAGGCGGTGAAGACACTCTTCGCCGAGAACCCGGGCGAGATCGCCGGCGTGATCCTGGAGCCGGTGGTGGGCAACGCCGGCTTCATCCCGCCGGTGCCCGGGTTCCTGGAGGGCATCCGCGAGCTCACCAAAGACAACGGTGCCCTGCTGGTGTTCGACGAGGTGATGACCGGCTTCCGCATCAGCTACGGCGGTGCCCAGGCCAAGTTCGGCATCACCCCCGACCTCACCACGATGGGCAAGGTGATCGGCGGCGGCCTGCCGGTGGGTGCCTACGGCGGCCGGGCCGACATCATGGCCATGGTGGCCCCGGCCGGCCCGATGTATCAGGCGGGCACCCTCAGCGGCAACCCGCTGGCGATGACCGCCGGCATCAAGACCCTGGAACTGCTGAGGCAGCCCGGCACCTACGAGCGGCTGGAGGCCACCACCAAGCGCCTGATCGAGGGAATCCTGGAAGCAGGCCGCGCCGCCGGCCTGCCGATCACCGGCGGCTCGATCAGCGCCATGTTCGGGTTCTTCCTCTGCAATGGCCCGGTGCGCAACTTCGAGGAGGCCAAGGCCGCCGACACGGCCCGCTTCGGCAAGCTGCACCGCGCCATGCTCGAGCGCGGCGTGTACCTGGCCCCCAGCGCCTTCGAAGCGGGCTTCACCTCCCTCGCCCACTCCGACGCCGACATCGACGCCACCATCGCCGCCTTCCGCGAGTGCTTCGCGGCTGTGGCCTGATGGTGCGGCGCTTGAGCCTGCGGCTGGCAAGCCTGATCGCCGGCGCCAGTCTGTTGGCCTCCTGCAGCAGCACCGACGGGACCGCTTCAGGCCCCATCAACCTCGAGGGCGGCATGCCAGTCGGAGCCGTGCTGGCCCTCAGCGGCAATGCCAACGTCTATGGGCAGGACCAGCGGGTGGGGCTCAACCTGGCTCTGGCTGCACTCAACAACACCGGCGGCATCAACGGCACACCGCTGCGGCTGGCTGTTGAAGACAGCGGCAGCGACGACCCAGGTGCCAATGCCGCCATGACCCTGCAGATCAACCGGGGCATGCTGGCAATCATCGGCCCAACACTGTCACAGCAGGCCTTTGCCGCTGACCCGATTGCCCAGCGCCGTGGAGTGCCCGTGGTGGCCCCCTCCAACACAGCGACCGGCATTCCCGAGATCGGCCATTTCATCAGTAGGGTGTCGGCCGCCAGCGACGTGATCGCACCGCTATCGATCGCGAAGGCACTGCAACTCAATCCCGGCATCCGCCGGGCGGCGGTGTTCTTTGCCCAGGACGACGCCTACAGCACGGCTGAAACAGCTGTTTTCCAGAAGGCCCTGGCAGCCAAGGGGCTCAAGCCGGTGACGCTGCAACGCACCAACCTGGCCGACACCGACTTCCAGAGTCAGATCAGCGCCACCATGGCGCTGCGGCCTGATCTGATCGTGCTCAGCCTGCAGGGTGTCGACGGCGGCAACCTGGTGCGCCAACTGCGGGAACTGGGTTATAAGGGCACGATTGTGGTGGGTAACGGCATGAACACGCCGAACATCTACCCGATCTGTCAGAAGTACTGCGACGGCATCTTGATCGCCCAGGCCTACAGCCCAGAACTGAACACCCCGGTCAATCGGGCCTTTGTTCAAGCATTCACCGCCAACCAGGCCCGCAGTGGCAAAGGGCCGGTGATCCCGCCCCAGCTCACTGCCCAGGCCTACTCCGCCCTGCAGGTGGTGGGCGAGGCTCTGCAACGGCTCGACCGGCGCCAGCCGCTCAAAGGCATGACCGTGGCTGAGGCCCGCAAGGAACTGATGAACGAGATTCTTGGCGGCACCTACCAGACCCCACTGGGAGAGATCCGCTTCACCCCCGAGGGTGAGGTGGTGCAGAAGGACTTCTTCGTGGCCCAGGTGCGCATGGACCAAGGCGGCCGCAGTGGTCGCTTCGCGCTCTTGCCATGAGCGCTGGCCGGATCCCCTGGCGCACCGCCCTGGCCCTGGCGAGCAGCAGCCTGGTGCTCATGGCTGCCGGTTGCGCTCGCCCGCGCAGCGAAACCCTCAGCCTGGGGGCGGGGCTCGCCCTGACGGGCAACGCCAGCCTGCTGGGGCAGGACGCGCGCATCGGTCTGGAGCTGGCTCAGCAGCAGTTCGGTGCCCTGCCGCCGAAGCTCAAGCTGGTGGTCGAAGACACCGGCAGCGATGAAGCGGGAGCCACACTCGCGTTTCGCCGCCTGATCAACGCCGATGTGGTGGCGATCCTCGGCCCGTCGCTGTCACAGCAGGGCTTTGCCGTGTTCCCGATGGCCGATCGGGCGGGCGTGCCGGCGATGGGGGTCTCCACCACCGCCGCAGGCATTCCCCAGATCGGCCGCTTTGTGAGTCGCATCTCGGCTCCAGTGACCGAGATCGCACCCCGCTCCCTGGCCAAGGCCATGGAGCTGCACCCGGGCATCAGGCGGGTGGCCGTGTTCTTCGCCCAAGACGACGCCTTCTGCAGCTCCGAGACCAAGATCTTCCAGCAGGCCATCAAGGCCAAAGGGCTGGATTTGGTGTCGCTGCAACGCACCAGCGTGCAGGAAACCGACTTTCACAAGCCCATCAACGATGCCCTGCGCGCCAAACCCCAGCTGATCGTGATCTCGGCGCTGCCCAGCGACGGCGGCAATCTGGTCCGCCAGCTTCGAGAGCTGGGCTACAGCGGTCCGATCGTTGCGGGCAACGGCCTCAACACCCCGAATATCTATCCGGTGTGCCAGAAGCACTGCGATGGGGTGCTGATCACCCAGGCCTACAACCCCAGCCTCAGCAACCCCAGCAACGCGTCGCTGCTGAGGCTGTACCGCCAGGACCAGGGGGGCAGCGCGGTGCCGCCACAGGTCACGGCCCAGGCCTATGCCGGCTATCAGGTGATTCACGAAGCCCTGACCAAGGTGCAACGAACCCTCCCCGCTGGCACCAGCCTCATCAAGGTGCCTGGCAAGGAGCTGCGCCGCCGGCTGATGACGACACTGCAGGCGGGCACTTACCAGACCCCCCTCGGCACAATCCGCTTCAGCCCTGAAGGCGAGGTGATCCAACAGGACTTCAGCGTGGCGCGCGTGCGCATGAATCCCGATGGCAGCAGCGGCAACTTTGAGCTGCTGCCCTGAGCCATGCAAGACCTGATCCAGTTGCTGCTCAACGGCCTCTCAACCGGGGCGGTTTATGCCCTGTTTGCCCTGGGCTACACCCTGGTCTTCTCAGTGCTGGGAGTGATCAACTTCGCCCATGGCGCCGTGTTCACCTTGGGGGCCTATTTCACGTTTTTGCTGATTGGTGGTGCGGTGGGTGCCAATGGGCTGCTGGCGGGTTTGCAGCTGCCGTTTCCGCTGCCGTTCTGGCTGGCGCTGCCATTGGCGGGCCTGGGATCGGCGGCGGTGGCCCTACTGATTGAGCGGGTTGCCTTTCGCCCGCTCCGTGAGCGTGGTGCCGACCCCCTGCTGGCATTGATCACCAGCCTCGGAGCTGGCGTGGTGCTCGTCAACCTGATCCAGCTGCTGGTGGGCGCCGAGAGTTATGCAATTCCAACGAGCAGCCTGGCGGGTCTGCCGGCGGCGATCACCCTGCTGGGGGCCCGCGTGCGCACGGTTCAGCTGCTGCTGCTGGCGGTGGCGGGCTTACTGCTGGTGGCCCTGAGCCTATGGATCGACGGCAGCCGCAGTGGCAAAGCGCTGCGAGCAGTCGCCGAAGACCCGGTGACGGCCCAACTGCTGGGCATTCCCAGCGGGCGCATGATCCAGATCGCCTTTGGCCTCAGTGGCCTGCTGGCCGGCATCGCCGGTGGCCTTGTGGGTCTCAGCGTCAGCATCGCTGGTCCCTATTTCGGCATCGGCTACGGACTCAAGGGGCTGGGGGTGCTGGTGCTGGGCGGCCTGGGCAGCGTCCCCGGGGCAGTGCTTGGTGGCCTGATCATTGGTCTGGCCGAGGCCTGCGTGCCGGCTGAACTGTCGGGCTACCGCGATGTGCTGGCCTACGGGGTTTTGTTCGTGGTGTTGCTCGTGCGGCCTCAGGGGCTGCTGGGCCGGGTACTGCCCACCAAGGTGTAGAGAGCAACCCCATGGACGCAACCCTGCTTGATGCCAGCCTGCTGACCCAGATGCTGATCGGAGCCCTGCTGGGCTTGTCGGTGTATCTGCCGTTGCGCTGCGGCCAGCTATCGCTGGCCACCCCAGGGTTCTACGCGATCGGCGGCACCCTGGCGGCGCTGCTCTCGACGCGGATGAGCGGTCTTGGGGGCAGCGATCCGACCTATCCGATCGGCTCCGTGCTGCTGGAGATGGCCTTGGCCGCACTGCTGTGCGGCACGCTGGCGGCCGGCATCGGCAAGCTGGTGCTGCGACTGCGGGGGGTGTACCTGGCGATCGCCACCATTGCCCTGGTCGAGATCTTGCGGGTCTCAACCCTCAACCAGGAAGCCCTTGGCGGAGCCGTGGGCATCTTCGGCATTCCCCAGCCATTTGACGAGCCTGCTGGCTACGCGGTGTTCACGCTGCTGTTGCTGGTCGTGGTGTGCTGGCTGTGCGAACGGCTTGAGCGCAACCGCCTGGGCCGCGCCATGGCCGCCATCCGTGATGACGAACTGGCCGCCGCCTGCCAGGGCATCAACACCGAACGCACCAAGCTTGTGGCATTCGTGCTGAGTGCAGTGGTGGCCGGCCTTGTTGGCGTGATCAGCGCCCACTTTCTCAACAGCTGGAATGCCCGCCTTGGCAACTTCGACGCCAGCATCACCACCCTGGCCTTCGTGGTGTTCGGCGGTTCACGCACATGGGCAGGGCCGGTGCTGGGGGGCCTGGTGCTCACCGCCCTGCCTGAGGTGCTGAGGCCGATCGGGGACCTGCGCCTGATCGTCTTTGGCCTGGTGATCCTGATCGGGCCGTTGCTCTTGCCCCAGGGCTTGATCAGCCCGTCGCTGCTCATGTGGGTAAAGGCGCGGCTACCTCGAAGCAACCGCACGATGCAGACCCATGGAGGCCAGCTGTGAATACGCCCCTGCTGGAGACCCGCAGGCTGGGTGTGCGCTTCGGCGGGCTTCAGGCCCTCGAAGCGATCGACCTGCAGATCAACAGCGGTGAGATCTTTGGTCTTTTGGGCCCCAACGGCGCCGGCAAGACCACCCTGTTCAACCTGATCTCAGGGGTCACACCCGCCAGCGACGGCACTGTGCTGTGGCGCGGCGGCAGCATCAGTGGCCTTGATGCCAGCAGCATCTCCCGGCTTGGCATCGCCCGCACGTTTCAGAACCTGCGGTTGTTTGCGTCGATGAACTGCCGTGACAACGTATTGGTGGGGCTGCACCGCCAAGCGCGGATTCCCTGGCCCGCCGCCCTGCTTGGCACTGGCCTTGCCCGGCGACGCCAACATGAACTGCAGGCCAGGGCCCAAGAGCTGCTGGAGCTGTTCGAGATCGGCCACCTGGCCGAACAGAACGCCGCGGGACTCTCCTACGGCGACCGCCGTCGCCTGGAGATGGCCCGCGCTCTGGCCAATGAGCCCGCCCTGCTGCTGCTCGATGAACCCGCCGCCGGCATGAACCCCTGCGAGAAAGACCAGCTGCGTGAGCTGATCCGCCGCATCCGCGACCAGTGCAATCTCACGATCCTGATCATTGAGCACCACGTCCCGCTGATGCTGGGCCTGTGCGACCGGCTGGCAGTGCTCAACTTTGGACGCCGCATCGCCCTGGGGAGCCCCGAGGCGGTGCGGCAGAACCCGGCGGTGATCGAGGCCTATCTGGGAGGGGCCAGCTGATGACTGCCAGCGCAGCCAGCAGGCCATCCGTTCCGCTACTCCAGCTCAGGGTCGTGACGGTGCGCTACGGCGGCATCACAGCTCTCCATGGCATCGACCTGGTCGTCAACCCGGGCGAACTGGTGACCCTGCTGGGCTCCAACGGAGCTGGCAAGAGCACCACCCTGCGTGCCATCTCGGCACTGGTACCCGCCAGCGGCCAGATTCTCTGGCGTGGGGCTCCGCTGGCGGGTGTGCCAGCCCATCGCCTCCTGAAACTCGGCATCGGCCACTGTCCGGAAGGCCGTCGAGTCCTCAGCCACCAGAGCGTGGCCGACAACCTTGCATTGGGCGCCTACTGCCGCCGAGATCGCGCCGGCATCGCGGGCGACCTGGAGCGTTGCTACGACCTGTTCCCACGCCTGGCCGAGCGGCGCCAGCAGCTGGCCGGAGCACTCTCGGGCGGCGAACAGCAGATGCTGGCCATTGCCCGGGCGCTCATGGGCCGGCCGGAGCTGCTGCTGCTCGATGAACCCAGCCTGGGTCTGGCGCCCAAGCTGGTGAACGAGGTGATGCGCGCCCTGGCCCAGCTGCACCGCGAGGGCCTCACAATGCTGCTGGTGGAGCAGAACGCCCAGGCCGCGCTTGAGATCGCCGACCGCGGCTACGTCTTGGAGGCAGGCCAGCTCACCTTGCAGGGCGGCGCGAAGGACCTACTGGCCAACCCCAGTTTGCGGGAAGCCTATCTGGGCAGCTGAGCCAGGGAGCACCCTGCAACGGCGGCATTGAGCAAGCTGGTGACAGTCCTACCGAAACCATGCTGCGCTTCCTGCTCAACGTTCTCTGGCTGGTGCTGGGCGGCTTCGTGATGGGCCTGGGCTGGTGGCTGGCCGGGCTGGTGGCCGCCATCACGATCGTGGGCATCCCCTGGGCGAGGGCCTGCTTTGTGATCGGCAACTTCTCCTTCTGGCCCTTCGGCCAGGAGGCCGTGAGCCGGCGGGAACTCACTGGGCGAATGGATTTCGGCACCGGCCCCCTGGGGCTGGTAGGCAACCTGATTTGGTTTCTGGTGGCCGGCTGGTGGCTGGCCATCGGCCACCTGAGCTCAGCCCTGGCCTGCTTCATCTCGATCATCGGCATTCCCTTCGGCATCCAGCACATCAAGCTGGCCCTGATCGCCCTGGCACCGATCGGCATGCAGGTGGTGCCCACCCGCCGCTGAGTCCAGCCCCTCGGCATGGAGCCACTTCGAGTCCCTCCCACAGGGAGCAGGATCTCGCCACATGAGCGGGCAGAACCAGCAAAAGCGACATAAGGTCCGACCAATCGGTCGGCCGCCGTGGCACCTGAGCGCTTCTTCCTGGAACTCGACCCACCGGACACCAGGCTGCGGGAGCAGCCCCATGTGGTGATCGTGGGAGGCGGATTCGCCGGCATCAAGGCCGCCCATGTGCTGGCCGGCCAGGACGTGAGAGTCACCCTGATCGATCGCCGCAACTTCAATCTCTTCCAGCCCCTGCTCTATCAAGTGGCATCCGGGCTCGTGTCGCAGGACGATGTGGCCTCGCCCCTGCGCCAGATGGTGGGTCAGGCCCCCAACGTGCAGATCCTCCTGGGCGAGGTCGACGACCTCGACGTGAACGCCAAGGAGGTGATCTTCAACGACCGCCGCTATCGCTACGACCAGCTGATCCTGGCGGCAGGGGCCACCAGCAGCTACTTCGGCCACGACGACTGGCGGGCCTTCGCCACCCCGATGAAGACCCTGGAAGATGCGGCCAGCATCCGCCGCCAGGTGCTCAGCGCCCTGGAGGAGGCGGAGCAGACCCCCGACCCGCAGCGGCGCCGGCTGCTGCAGTCGGTGGTGGTGATCGGCGGCGGGCCCACCGGCTGTGAGCTGGCGGCCTCGCTCAACGACCTGATGCGCCACACCCTCGAGCGCGACTTCAAACAGCTCGACCCCCAGCAGTGCACCGTGACCCTCGTGGATCCGGGCGACAGGGTGCTGCGGGCCATGGACCCCCAGCTCTCCGCAGCGGCCGGTCAGCGCCTGCTGCACAACGGCGTGCAGCTGCTGCTGGGCGGACGCGTCAAGGCGATCGAGGCTGGCCAGGTGGTGGTGGACACCGCCTCCGGAGAACAGGTGCTGGAGGCCGGCACCATCTGCTGGACCGCTGGCGTGAGCGCCTCGCCGCTGGGCAAGCTGCTGGGCCAACGCTGCGGCCAACTGGAGGTGGATCGCGGCGGCCGGGTGGTGGTGCAGCCAGACTTCTCGATCCCGGGCCATCCCGAGATCCGCGTGGTGGGCGATCTCTGCAGCTACAGCCACACCGCCGACGGCAAACCTCTGCCCGGCATGGCCGGTCCGGCCGTGCAGATGGGCGGCTGGGTGGCCCACGACGTCCTGGCCCGCATCCAGGGCAAGCAGCACAGGCCCTTTGTGTTCAGCGATTTCGGCAGCATGGCGGTGGTGGGCCCCCTGTTTGCCGTGGCCAACCTGCGCGGTCTCAAGGTGAGCGGGCCACTGGGCTGGCTGCTCTGGGGCCTGGCCCACCTGGCCTTCATGCCCGACTCCGAGAATCGCCTCACCCTGCTCACCAAATGGCTCTGGGTGATCGCCACCCGGGAGCGCTCAGCCCTGGTGCTCACCAGCGAAGCGAGCTGAACAGACCGTTGATCGATTGGGTCAGAGCAGACGCCGGTGCACCCGGCCGAGGATCAGGGCGATCAGGATGGCGACATACAGCTGACCGGCCACGGTGATCACGGTGGCAAGCACCTGGGCGGGCACACTGGCGGGGCTCAGGACACCGGTGCCCACCGTGGTGAGCAGGCCAAACGCAGCCGCCATCAAGGCGGGCCCAGCCGTGAGCACCGGACTCTGACCGGCCACAGCCGCAGGCAGGGCAGCCGGCAGGAAGCCAGCTGAATCCACCACCCACAGGGTGGTGAGCAGCAGGCCACCGGCGATGCCGAGGGTCAGATATCCCGAGGCGGCCCCCAGCACCACCGACACGGTGACGAACGGCTCCCGGATCAGCGTGCGCACCTTGCGCACGGTGGACAGCACCAGGAACAACACCCACACCAGCACATGCGGAAAGGTGAGTGCGGCAGCCATGGAGGGCGCCCGCACCAGGGCGATGTGCCAGGTGAGCTCCAGCAACAGGGCCAGGCCGCCAAGGATGTACACCAGTGGGCGCGTGCGCCGCAGCACTGAGTAGCGGCTGAGGAACACCATCAGCACCAGTGCCAGCAGGCACAACATCAGCGACAGCAGCCAGGGCAGTCGCTGGGCGAGGGGCAGCAGCAGCAGCAGGGCCAACTGCACCACCAAGGTGATGCGGTAGCCGAAATGGCGATGCCGGATCCGCTGGAGATCCTGGCGGGTCAGCCTCACAGACCGGGGCTGCTCTGCATGATGCCGCCGTCGGCAAAGATGCTGGTGGCCGTGATGTAGCTGGCGGCGTCGCTGGCCAGAAAAGCCACCACCTTGGCGATCTCCGCCGGCTGGGCCATGCGCCCCATGGGGATGGCGGCATTGAGTTTGGCCAGCAGCTCGGGGTTGTTCATGGTGGAGTCGTTGATCGGCGTGGCCACCGCACCCGGACCCACATTCACGATCGTCACGCCCTTGGACGCCAGCTCCACGCCGGCCGTGCGGGTGAGCATGCGCACGCCCCCCTTGGCCACGCAGTAGGGCGTGTTGTTGGGCATGGGCCAGTCTTCGTGCACCGAAGAGATGTTGATGATGCGCCCACCTCCGCCCTGGGCAATCATCTGCTGGGCGGCGTACTGGGTGGCGAAGAACACGCCACGCAGGTTCACATTCAGCACCTTGTCGAAGTCCTCGGGGGTGGTGTCGAGAATCGAGGTGCGGGTCTCGATACCGGCGTTGTTCACCATCACATCGAGGCGGCCATAGCGGCTCACCGCTTCCTGCACCAGCCGCTGCAGATCCTCGAGCTTGCCCACATCCGCCTGCACGCCGATGCAACTACCGCCCAGTTCGCCGATCTCCTCCTCGATCGCCTCGGTGGCCTCCGGGTGAGAGCGGTAGTCGATCACCACCTTCGCCCCAAGCCGGGCCACCTCCTCCACGATCGATTTGCCAATGCCGCTATTGCCACCGGTCACGATGATCACCTTGCCCCGGAGCAGGTTGGCCAGGGTTTCCTGGGCGTAGGGGTTGGCCTGGGTCATGGCGAATGGGGGGCCGTGGCACGAGGGAAGTAGGCGGAAGCTAAACAGCCACCAGCCCCACCGCAGCCACCTGCAACACCACGGCACAGAACAACCCGGCACAGAGCCGTGAGCCGCGCATGACAGATCGATGACAACGCCATAACCATCCCTACGGTGAAGACGTTGCCGCCCGACGCCATCGTGATGCCAGCCATGCCGCTTCGCCGGGCCATTCACAGCGATCGCTTCCCCAAACCGGTGGCCTCATACAGCCAGGGCTTCCAACACGGCAACACGCTCTTCATCACAGGCCAGTTGCCTGTCGACCCCATCACCAACGCGGTGGTGGGCAACGGCGACATCACGCTCGAATCGCGCCAGGTGATGCGCAACATCGAGGCAGTGCTGCAGGAGGCGGGCTTCGGCTTTGAACACATGGTGAGTGCCACCGTGTACCTCACCGACATCAACACACTCGACACGTTCGACGCCGTTTGGCAGGAGTATTTCCCCGACCCCCAGGCCTATCCCTCCCGGGCGGTGGTGCAGGTGGCCGGCCTGGTGCTGGGCATCCAGCTGGAGATCTCGGCCATCGCCATCAAGGACTGAGATCGGCCAGCCCTGCGACCGGCCAGCCCTGAAATCGGCCATTCATGAAATCAGCCAGCCACCATGAGCGACCCCTTCAGCCTGGCGCCCCAGCCCGAGAGCTACTGGCATCTCTGGACCGACGACGCCGGCATCAGCCGCCAGCAACCGTGCACGATCAGCTCGTTTCAGTTGGGCCAGCTGGGGCCCGGCGACTCACCCCAGTTCTCCCGCCCCCTGTTTGACCAGGGCAATGCCTTCGTGACCTACCTGCCGGTGGGCTGGACCGCCGACTGGCACGAAAACCATGTGCCCAAGTGGATCTACGTGCTCAAGGGGGCCTGGTCAGTGCAGAGCATGGATGGCCAGAAGGTGACCATCCGCGCGGGGGAGTACTCCTTCGGTGGCGACCAGGGCTGCATCGCCACGCCCGACGGCAAGCGGGGGCACCTGTCGGCCCAGGAGGGCGATGAGCCCTGCGTGCAACTGATCATCCAGCGCAACGACGACGCCTGGCGGTGCGCCCGCCCCGGCTTCTTCCAATGACGCCGCCAGCGGTGCATCAGCCCTCGGCCTGCACCGAGAGCCACGACCAGCGCTTCGATGCGCTGGTGCTGTTCAACGCCGAGCTGGAGCTGCTGGCGGAGGGCTTCCGCTGGTTGGAGGGGCCGGTGTGGTTCGGCGACCAGCGCAGCCTTCTGTTCAACGACATCCCCGGCAACCGCACCCTGCGCTGGAGCGAGCAGCACGGGGTAACCCCCTTCCTGGAGCCGTCCGAATTCGCCAATGGCCAAACGCGCGACCTTCAGGGGCGGTTGATCCAGTGCCACCACCGCAGCCGCTGCCTCACCCGCCTCGAGCACGACGGCACCACCACCACCCTGGTGAGCCGGGCCCGCGGCCAGCGCCTCAATGCCCCCAACGACGTGGTGGTGAAGCGCGACGGCTCGATCTGGTTCAGCGACCCGCTCTATGGCCTGATGAACGACTACGAGGGGGGCCGGCAGAGCTCCGAGCAGCCGCCGGCGCTCTACCGACTCGATCCCGCCAGCGGCGAGGCCGGGGTCGAGGCCGAAGCGGTGGCCAGCGACTTTGACGGCCCCAACGGCCTGGCCTTCTCCCCCGACGAACAGGTGCTCTATGTGGCCGAATCCGGCGCCCCGGGGGCCAGCAAACCACGCCAGTACATCCGCCGCTTCCAGGTGAACAGCGACGGCCGCAGCCTCAGCGGTGGCGAGGTATTCCACACGATCACCCCCGGCTGGGCCGATGGCTTCCGGGTGGATGAGCACGGCAACCTCTGGTGCGGCGCTGCCGACGGCGTACACGTGATCGCCCCCGACGGCACCCTGCTGGGCAAGGTGCTGGTGCCGAAACGCGTGAGCAATCTCTGCTTTGGCGACCGCTACGGCAGCCGCCTGTTTCTCTGCGCCTCCACGGCGCTCTACGCCCTGTTCACCAACACCCGCGGCGCCACCTGGCACCGCTGACCCAAGCCCGCCCCCCATGGCCAATCCCCAACTCGAAGCGTTCCTCAGGCAGGTGAAAGGCGAC
>Ga0164293_10002552_pt1 | contig 15467 bp, 11 predicted proteins | sample GEODES118metaG_FD_111487 | JGI IMG/M metagenome (GOLD analysis project Ga0164293, IMG submission 111487) | Eutrophic lake water microbial communities from Lake Mendota, Wisconsin, USA - GEODES118 metaG | ecosystem: Environmental > Aquatic > Freshwater > Lake | place: USA: Lake Mendota...
CTGTAAAACAACCTTTTATGAGTATCCAACGCGAATTAATAGAAACCTTACAGTTAAACTTAATCAAACATAAAGTTATACTTTTATTTGGTGCAAGGCAAACCGGAAAAACTACTTTACTAAAGAAATTACTAACTTCTGATGATGATGTTCTTTGGCTGAATGGCGATGAAAGCGACGTTCGATTGATGTTGCAAAATCAAACTTCTGCAGGATTAAGAGCGTTTATAGGTGCTAAGAAAACGGTTATTATTGACGAAGCCCAACGCATCGAAGATATTGGATTGACAATAAAACTAATTCACGACAACTATCCGGAAATTAAAATAATTGCCACAGGTTCTTCTGCTTTTGAACTAAAAAACAAAACCAACGAACCATTAACAGGAAGAAAACTAGAATTTAAACTTTTCCAGTTTTCTACTAAAGAATTGGTAAATCACCATGGCCTTTTAAACGAAAACAGATTATTACAGCACCGAATGATTTTTGGATATTATCCGGACATTGTCAACAATTTAGGTGATGAAACAGAATTATTAAAAAACTTAGCTGACAGCTATTTGTTTAAAGATATTTTAATGCTTGACGGCATTAAAAAACCTGAAAAACTGATCAAACTTCTTCAAGCATTAGCTTTCCAAGTAGGTTCACAAGTGTCCTATAATGAAATCGGTACCTTAGTAGGTCTAGACAGTAAAACAATTGAAAAATACGTTGACTTGTTGGAACAATCATTTGTTATTTTCAAACTAAATAGTTTTAGTAGAAATCTGCGAAATGAATTAAAATTTTCAAGGAAAATATATTTTTACGATAATGGAATCCGAAATGCAGTAATCAATAACTTCTCGCCACTTGCTATTAGACAAGACACTGGAATGTTATGGGAAAACTATTTAGTTTCTGAACGAATGAAAAGAAACCACTATGATAAAAACTATTGTAATTCCTTTTTTTGGAGAACAAAAGCACAACAGGAGGTAGATTATTTAGAAGAGAAAAACGGAAAACTATTTGCTTATGAGTTCAAATGGAATTCAAAAAAAAATGCCAAGATTACTAAGACTTTTACATCAAATTATCCGGAAGCAGAAATCAACATTATAACACCGGAAAACTATCTGGACTTTGTGCTATAATTGCTTATTTAATCATAACAAATCTTTATGATTATAATCGTTCTAAACAATTGATTTCTTACTAACTTTGCAACCTGAAACTTTTTAAAATAAAAGAATATGTATCCAGAAGAAATGATAAAACCCATGAGAGCCGAATTATCAAACGTTGGTTTTCAAGAATTATATAGTGCAGAAGCTGTGGAAACTGCTTTAAAACAAAAAGGAACAACTTTAGTAGTTGTGAATTCTGTTTGCGGATGTGCTGCGAGAAATGCAAGACCGGGAGCAAAAATGAGTTTAGACGGAACAAAAAAACCCAGTCAATTGGTTACTGTTTTTGCTGGTGTAGACAAAGATGCAGTAGATGCAGCAAGACAACACATGTTCCCTTTTCCGCCTTCTTCGCCAAGTATGGCTTTGTTTAAAGATGGTGAATTGGTTCACATGTTGGAACGCCACCATATTGAAGGTCGTCCGGCAGAAATGATTGCCGAAAATTTAAAAGATGCGTACAACGAATTTTGTTAAATAGAAAACCACCTGAAAAAGGTGGTTTTTTTATGACTTCTATAGACCTGTTTATTACCAACCTCCACCCAGAGCTTTGTACAACTGCATGACAGCAGATAATTTTTCTTGAGATAAGCGGGACAAATTTAATTCAGAATCAAACAACGAACGTTCTGCATCCAATACTTCTAAATAAGAGACATAACCACTGTCATATCGAGCTTGTGAGAGTTTTAAATACGTTCGTGCAGCCTCTGTTTGTCTAGTCGCAGCCTTCCATTCTTCGTTGTACGTTTCAACACCAACCAAGGCATTTTCAACTTCAGCTACTGCGTTTAAAACCGATCGCTGGTAGTTTAATTTAGACTCCTCCGCTTTCTGTTTGTTCAAAACCACGCGTTGTTTATTTTTTCCAAAATTAAACAAAGGTCCAAAAACACCTCCACCCACATTTTGAATATACGAGCCACTATCAAATAATTTAGAAATTTCCGGACTTGCAAATCCTGCAAAAGCAGCAATATTGAACGATGGAAAACGCATTGCCTGAGCCACTCCTATACGTTCGTTTGCTGCAATGTATTGTAATTCGGAACGCTTAACATCCGGTCTGTTTTCCAATAATGTGGAAGGCAAAGCTACGGGTATTTGTGTGTTGACAGTCTGCTCAAAATTCCATTTACCACGTGCAATAGGGTCTGGCATTTGACCGGTTAGTATGTTCAAGGAGTTTTCTAAAACGGTAATAGTTCGTAAAACTTGTTGCAATGTACCTTCAGCAATAGCCACTTGTTGTTCCACTTGCACTTTATCCAATTGCGAAACATATCCTTTTTCAAAACGTTGACCAATAATTTCATCCGATTTTTTTCTGGATTCAATTGTTTTTTGGGTAATAGTTAAACGATTATCAAAATCTCTTAATTGAAAATAGGTGGTTGCAATTTCTGAAACCAAACTGGCAACAACTACCTTTCTGGCTTCGTCTGAGGCCAATAACTCGCTTCTTAAAGCTCCGGTTTCGTGGCGTATTTTACCCCAAAAATCTAGTTCCCATGACAAATTAGCACCTAAACTACTAGGAAATTCAAAGGATTGTTTGCTATTTACTTGACCAACATAACCAATATTAGGTAACAAATCAGCTTTGGTAATTCCCAAAACTGCTTTAGATTGTTCAATTCTTGCTAAAGCAATTCTAACGTCATAATTATTATCGAGTCCTTTTTGAATTAAATCCTTTAAAACCGGGTCGTCAAAAATATCAAACCATTTAACGTTTGCAACCGAATCATTTACATTTGCATCAGCAGCTTGATTTGAGTAACTCTGTGGATTATTTTCTATCTGCGGGCGACTATATTTTGGTCCAACTTTACAACCAATTGGAAGTAATACTGCAATCAACAAAACAGTTAGTATTCTTAAATGCTTACTCATGGCTTGAAATATTTGATTCAATATTATTTTCCACTTCTTTGATTTCCTTCTTCTTACTTCCGATTTTTTCAATCATTATAAACAATCCCGGAACAACTAAAACCCCTAAAATAGTAGCAATTAACATTCCACTAAACACCACCATCCCCATAACTATCCTAGCTTGTGATCCCGCTCCTGTTGCAGTTAACAAAGGTACAACACCAAGAATAAATGCAAATGCCGTCATTAAAATTGGTCGGAATCGAAGTTTTGCAGCTACCATCGAAGCTTCAAAAAGTGGCACTCCTTTTTCATATTCTTCCTTGGCAAACTCAACAATTAAAATTGCGTTTTTAGCAACCAAACCAATAAGTAATACCAATCCAATTTGAGCAAAAACGTTATTTACATAAGCATCGCTGCCTAATCCTGCTAAAAACAATCCTAAGAATGCTCCAAACACGGCAAAAGGGGCTCCAAGTAAAACGCTAAATGGTAGTTTCCAACTTTCGTATTGTGCGGCAAGAATTAAAAACACAAATACCAATGCCATTAAAAAAACAGAGCTGCCACCCGGAGAATGTTTTATCTGGTAAGAAAGATTTATAAAATCGTAACTCATGTCAGCCGGAAGAGTTTCCTTTGCAACTTCTTCCAAAGCATCTTGGGCCTGAATGAAGCTATAACCTTTAGCAGGTCCTCCACCAATTTCGGCTGAACGAAATAGATTCACCCGGTTTGTAAATTCTGGACCGGTAACTTTTGTTGCGGTAACCAAAGTCGATAATGGCAACATATCGCCATTGTCATTTTTTACATAAATCAAATTCAAATTTTCAGGCTTGACACGATCGGCAGCTTCGCCTTGCAAAAACACTTTATACTGCCGTCCAAAACGATTAAAGTCGTTAATATAAGTTCCACCCAAAATCGCACCTAAAGCATCCGTAATTTTTGAAACTGGAACACCCAATTTCATCGCCTTATTATTATCAATCTCTAATTTTATTTGAGGTGTGCCCGCGTTATAAGTGGTATATATTCTTCCGATTTCAGGACGCTTTTGAGCAGCTGCAATAAAAGCTTGCGTTTGCTGCGAAAGGTATTGCGGCGAATTTCCTCCTCTATCCTGTAAAATTAAACTGAAACCTGCTGAAGCTCCTAAACCTTGAATGGCAGGCGGTCCAAAAGCAAATGCAGTTGCTTTAGTAATTTGCGTTGAAAGTTTAGCATTCAATTTATCAACGAATTCTTTTGCCGTTTCAGAACGTTCTTCCCAGGGTTTTAACGAGATAAATACAAAAGCACTATTCGTTTGGTAGGATCCGGTTAACATACTAAAACCATTGATTGTAGTGTAAGACAATATTGATTCTTCATTTGCCAAAAAGCTATCTACTTGTTTTGAAACTTCATCTGTACGTTGGAGTGAAGATGCTGGGGGTAATGAGATATTAACCAGTGCATATCCTTGATCCTCTTCAGGAATAAAACCCATTGGAATTTTTTTACCTAACAAAGTGACAGCAAGCAAAACGACAGCAAGCAAAGCGACAATCCGTATCGATTTCTTTGCAAAAAAAGTAGCTCCTTTTAAATATCCGCCGGTAACTTTTTCGAAAATCCTATTGAAACCAGCAAAAAATTTAGCCAACCATCCTGTTTGTTCTTCCACCGGTTTTGTGGGTTTTAAAAGCATCGCACACAAAGCAGGGCTTAAAGACAAAGCACTAAATGCGGAGAAAGCAACAGAAACTGCAATAGTAATCGCAAACTGTTGGTAAAATCGTCCAGTGATTCCGGGTGTCATTGCCACGGGAACAAATACCGCAATCAAAATTAAAGCAATTGCAATTACTGGCCCTGAAACTTCTTTCATTGCCTGAATTGTAGCCTCTCGAGGAGTTTTACCTTTTTCGATATGATGCATTACAGCTTCAACCACTACAATGGCATCATCTACCACTATACCAATCGCCAAAACTAACCCCAATAAAGAAAGTGTATTGATGGAAAATCCCAACATTGGGAAAACAGCAATAGTTCCAATTAAAGAAATAGGTACGGTTATCAAAGGAATTAATGTAGCTCGCCAGTTTTGAAGAAAAATAAATACTACGAGAATTACTAACAATACCGCTTCAAAAAGTGTATGAACAATGTCTTCAACACCGGCAGTAATGGCAAGCGTTGTATCTAAAGATTCTTGAAATTCTATATCTTTAGGGAATTTTTCAGCTATTTCTTTCATCGCTTTTTTTGCGGCTTCTGCAACCTCAAGAGCATTACTCCCCGGCATTTGATACAAAGCTATTACAGCACTTGGCGAACTATTTCTTCTGGCACTTGAACTGTAGTTTTCAGATCCCAATTCAATGCGAGAGATATCACTCAATAAAACTTGTGCTCCATCGTCATTACTTCGAACTACAATATTTCCAAATTGTTTTTCAGTAACTAAACGGTCTTGAAGCGTAACTCCATAAGTAAACTCTGTCCCTTGTGGAGCTGGTTCTGACCCAAATTTTCCTCCGGGACTAATCATGTTTTGAGCATTCAAAGCATTTTTTACCTCATCAACTGTTACCCCTAATTTGGACATGATGTCAGGTTTGAGCCAAATACGCATCGAGTAATCACTCCCGCCAAAAAGTGAAACTTCTCCAACCCCATTTATACGTCCCAACTGATCGACTACGTTGATGCTGGCATAGTTATTCAAAAATTTAGCATCAAATTTTGGATTGGTTGAAGTAATGGTAAACAACATCATTGGAAAAGACAATGATTTTTTAACTACAACTCCTTGTTGTTTTACACTAGAAGGCATAAAAGGTGCAGATTGAGCCTGACGGTTTTGCGTAAGCATATTGGCATTATCCAAATTGGTGCCCACATCAAAAGTCACTTCAATTGTACAAGCTCCATCAGATGTATTGGTAGATTTCATATACAACATGTTTTCTACCCCGTTTACTTTTTGTTCAATTGGAGTAGCAACAGCTTGTTCAACATTTAGTGCATTTGCGCCTGTAAAACGAGTTGTAATTTTTACAACCGGAGGATTTATATCTGGATATTGTGAAACTGGTGTTTTCTGTAATGCAAGTAATCCGAGTATCACAATTATGATACTAATTACCATGGCTACAATCGGTCTTCGAACAAAAAATTCTCCCATGAGTAAGGTGGCTTAATTATTTAATTTGTGCTGTATTAGTTACATCCTGACCAGGTAGCCAATTTATTTTTTTTGGAACTATTAGACTTCCGCTTTTTAATAACGAAGTTCCTCCTAATGCTATTTTATCTCCTGCTTTTAAACCGTCTACGATCACATATCCATCTTTGAAGGTTGGTCCGGGAGTTATAACCCTCATTTCTACCTTATTATCAGCAGCCAACACATATACTTGATAAATTCCTTGCATTTCAATCACAGCACGTTGCGGAATTACAATGGCATCTTTACGTACATCAGTAACAATTCCAACTTTAACATACTGTCCCGGACGGAGTAATTTATCTGGATTTGGGAAAGCAGCTTCAAAAGTAATGGCCCCTGTTGATGGATCAATTTGTCGGTCAGCAAAACTCATTTTACCTACTTGTGGATACATTGAGCCATCGGATAATTTAAGTGTTATTGATTGCCCTATTCCTTTTAATGTTGAATTTTCTTTTGTATATTCTCTGAAAATGCGCAGGTACTCTTGTTCGCTAATTGTAAAACGCACTCTTACATCTCCCAAATCTGAAATAGTGTTTAAAACTGTCATTGCTCCTGGACGAACATAATCGCCAACTCGTACTTTTGAAATTCCTATCAATCCTGTAATGGGTGCTGTAATTCTGCAATAACTTAATTCTATTTTTGCATTTTCTAATGATGCTGTCGAAGCCTTCATTCTTGCTACTGAAGCATTATAAGCTTCTTTCGCCGCAATTAATTCTCTTTGACTTAGAGCATTCATTTTAGCTAATGGTTCTATCATGTCTAAATCAGATTTAGTTTTAGACAAACTAGCTTGAGATTCTGCCAAAGTACCTTGTGCTTGACTAACTCTTGTTTGAATTTGCAAGGGGTCAATGGTGTAAAGCAATTCTCCTTTTGTAACAACACTACCTTCTTTAAAATTTAAACTTTCAATTACTCCATCAACACGAGGGTTGATTTGAATATCTGATTGACCAAAAGTTTGTCCAGTATATTCTGACTCCAATCGTACGTCTTGCTGCAAGACTTCAATAATTCCTATTTCTAAAGGTTTAGCTTCCGGAGCAATTTCCTTTTTACAAGAAAGAAGAGACGTTAAGAGGATAAATTGAATAAGCAATTTATTTGAGTTAAATGACACCTTCATAGTGAGTTTTTTTTTTGTAAAAGTATTCATAAGTTAAATAAAACCAAAAAATTAAGCTGATAATTTAGTAGTAATTATGTAATTTAAATAATGAATTTTATAAGACTTTATCCAAATTTTTCCATAAGAGTAAATTTATACCGCTTTTTACCATGATCTCATTTTTTAAATTAAAGTATTTTCCTAAATAATTAGTTTTAAGTCAAGCTCTATCATCGCTTTTGCCTACTCGGCAACTTTTCTCAACAGTTCAATGTGTGTGGACAAAATTATCTTTCTTTAAGCAGCCAAAAGCAAAGTAATTTTGTTACCTGAACTAAAAAATTTACCTTTGCAAACGAATTCTTCCATTTAGAGTTCTTAAAAATTTTGTAAAGACGTAACATGTTACGTCTCTGACTGAACCAAAACTGTTTATAGCATGCAACTGTATAACACTATGCGAGCAGAGGAAAGAGCCGAACTTATTGACCAAGCCGGCAAACAACGATTGACGTTGTCTTTCTATGCTTACTCCAAAATTGAAGACCCTAAAAAATTTAGAGACGATTTGTTTTTAGCTTGGAATCCGTTGGATGTCTTGGGTAGAATTTATGTTGCCAACGAAGGCATCAATGCTCAACTTTCATTACCGGCAGACAACTTTTATTCTTTCAAAGACACCATTGAAAAATATGATTTTATGCAAGGTATTCGATTGAATATTGCTCGAGAACACGACGATCATTCCTTTTTAAAATTAACGATTAAAGTCAGACATAAAATTGTCGCGGATGGTCTTGACGATTCTACTTTTGATGTCACTAATAAAGGAATTCACTTAAAAGCAAAAGAATTCAATCAACTTTTGGAAGATCCAAACACCATTGTAGTTGATTTTAGAAACCATTACGAAAGTGAAATTGGTCATTTTAAAGGAGCTATTACTCCGGATGTGGACACCTTTCGAGAATCGTTGCCCATCATCGAAGAACAACTAAAAGACTTCAAAGAAGATAAAAACCTATTGATGTATTGCACCGGAGGAATTCGATGCGAAAAAGCAAGTGCTTTTTTTAAGCATAAAGGTTTCAAAAATGTGTACCAACTGGAAGGCGGAATTATTGAATATGCCCGTCAAATTGAACATGAAGGTTTGCCAAGTAAATTCATTGGTAAAAATTTCGTTTTCGATCATCGATTGGGAGAACGAATCACCAATGATATCGTATCACAATGTCATCAATGTGGCAAACCATGCGATAATCACACCAATTGTGTAAACGATGGTTGTCATTTATTATTCATACAATGCGATGAATGCAAAGATAAAATGGATAATTGTTGTTCAACTGAATGTCAGGAAATCATTCATTTGCCCTTAGCGGAACAAGTGAAACTGCGAAAAGGCATTCAAAAAGGAAACATGGTTTTCAAAAAAGGTAAATCAGATGCATTAAAATTCAAACATTCCGGTTTATTGAGCGATGAATCCCTAGCTATAGCTGAAAAGCCAAAACCCATCCGCGAACGTATCAAACGCAAAAAAATAATGGTAGGCAAAGCACAGCACTATTACACAAAAGCACAAGTGGGTTTGTTCTTAATTGAAAGTCAAGAAATAAAATCTGGTGATACCGTTTTAATTTCTGGGCCAACTACTGGAAATCAAGAGCTAATTCTAGAAAATATTTTTATTAATGGCAAAGCAGGTACTATTGCAAAATCAGGTGACAAATTAACTTTTGCTGTTCCGTTCAGAACTCGCTTATCAGATAAGTTGTTTAAAATTATACATTGATAATTTTATAAATCACAGCTGCAAAAGCCTATTTTTCATTCATAAAATAGGCTTTTCTTTTTTGATTAGAGAAATAAAAGCAGTTTATACATCTATAAAAAAAATACTATCTTTACACACTTAACGTTTGATGACTAGTAGTTCCTTATTTTTTTAGGAGTGATAAATATATATAATTAAATTATGGCTTGTACAAACTGTTCTACCGGGAGTAAAGATGGAGGAGCTCCCAAAGGATGTCAAAATAAAGGGACTTGCGGCACCGATAGCTGCAACAAATTAACGGTTTTCGATTGGCTTTCTAACATGAGTTTGCCTAACGGACAAGAGCCGTTTGATTGTGTCGAAATTCGTTTTAAGAACGGACGAAAAGAGTTTTTTAGAAATACTGAAAAACTTACCTTAAACATTGGCGATGTGGTGGCTACCGAAGCTTCACCAGGTCATGACATTGGGATTGTGACGCTTACTGGTGAATTGGTAAAAATCCAAATGAAGAAAAAAGGGGTTAATCACACTAGTTCTGAAATCACAAAAGTGTATCGAAAAGCATCTCAAAAAGATATTGATATCTGGAAAGATATGCAATCGAAAGAGGAGCCGATGAAAGTGAAAGCTCGTGAAATTGCAATTCATTTAAAACTTGAAATGAAAATTTCTGATATTGAATACCAAGGTGATGGTTCAAAAGCAACCTTTTATTATACTGCAGAAGATCGTGTCGATTTTCGTCAATTAATCAAAGAATATGCTCAAACATTTAAGGCTAGAATTGAAATGAAACAAGTGGGTTTCCGTCAGGAAGCCGCTCGTTTAGGAGGAATTGGTTCTTGTGGTAGAGAATTGTGTTGTTCCACTTGGTTAACTGATTTTAGAAGTGTAAATACTTCTGCCGCACGTTATCAACAACTTTCGCTAAATCCTCAAAAATTAGCAGGTCAATGTGGAAAACTCAAATGTTGTTTAAATTATGAGTTGGATACGTATATGGATGCGTTAAAAGATTTTCCTGATTTTGAAACAAAACTGGAAACGGAAAAAGGAGTTGCCTATTGCCAAAAACAAGATATTTTTAAAGGGTTGATGTGGTATGCTTATGCCGATAATATTGCTAATTGGCACGTGTTACATGTAGAGCAAATTAAAGAAATAGTAGCCGAAAACAAACAAAAAAGAAGAGTAGCTTCCTTAGAAGACTTTGCTCTTGAAATTGTTCAGGAACCAAAACAAGATTTCAATAATGCGATGGGCCAAGAGAGTTTAACACGTTTTGATCAGCCCAAGAAAAAGAAAAACAATAATAACAACAATAATAAGAAAAGAAAACCTAATAATTTCATTAGAAATGACTCTAAAAAATAGTTTTTTTCTAGTTGTCCTATTTTTGTTTCTGGTTTCTTGTGATAAGAAACGGGTTTTTGATGAATACAAAACTGTAGGTCAAAATTGGCACAAAGACAGTATTGTTTCTTTTACTTTTGAGCAAAAAGACACCTTAAAGAAGCAAAATCTTTTTATCAATATACGAAACAATAAAAATTATCCTTTTAATAATTTATTTTTGATTGTTGAAATGGAACATCCTTCTAAAAAAACGTTGGTTGACACTCTTGAATATAAAATGGCCAAACCGGATGGAACACTTTTAGGGGAAGGTTTATCAGATACCAAAGAAAATAAATTGTTTTATAAAGAAAATTTTGTGTTTAAAAATTCAGGTCAATATAAAGTTACCATTCAACAAGCGGTCAGACAATCCGGAAAAATTGAAGGTATTGAAAAATTAGACGGCATAACCGAAGTTGGATTTAGAATAGAAAAACAAGAATAAAGAATACTATGGCTCAAAAAAAATATACCGGCGTAAAAGATATTGCTTATTATCAAAAAAAATTCTGGAAAATCTTTTTTTTAGGATTAGGTGGTGTGTTTTTGTTTTTTGTTTTTGCCAATTTTGGTTTGTTTGGTTCGATGCCAAGTTTCGATGAATTAGAAAATCCTGATTCAAACCTTGCTACGGAAATTATAGCTTCTGACGGTGTTATTTTAGGAAAATTTTATCGAGAAAATCGCTCGCCTGTAAAATTTGAAGACTTGCCAAAACATTTGGTTGACGCTTTAATTTCAACTGAAGACGAACGTTTTTATGAACATTCAGGAATCGATGCCAAGAGAACTTTTGGAGCAGCAGTAAAATTAGGAGCCGATGGTGGAGCAAGTACTATTTCACAACAATTAGCCAAACTTTTGTTTCACGGAGAAGGTTCCCGATTCATTCTTTTCAGAATGGTGCAAAAAGTAAAAGAATGGATTATTGCAACCAAATTAGAACGCCAATATACTAAAAATGAAATCATTGCTTTGTATTTAAACCGAGCTGATTTTGTGAATACTGCCGTAGGAATACGTTCAGCTGCAAAAGTATATTTTGGTAAAGAACCGAGAGATTTAACTATTGAAGAAGGTGCTCTTTTAATTGGAATGCTTAAAAATCCTTCTTTATATAATCCGGTTCGTGAAAAAAGAAAACAATTAGTGTTTGACCGAAGGAATACGGTATTGGCTCAAATGGTTCGAAATAACTTTTTAGAGCCGGAAGCGAAAGCTATTTTAGAGAAAAAACCGGTTGTTTTAGATTTTAATCCGGAAAGTCATACCGATGGAATTGCAACTTATTTTAGAGAATACCTCCGGGATTACATGAAAAAATGGTGTAAGGAAAATAAAAAACCGGATGGAACAGAATATAATGTATACAATGACGGTTTAAAAATATATACGACGATAGATTCCCGCATGCAAAAACACGCTGAAGAAGCGGTGGATGAACATTTGAAAAACCTACAAAAAGAATTTTTTAAAGCTCAAAAAGATAACAAAAACGCTCCGTTTTTAAAACTTAATAAGGATGAAACAGACAAACTTTTAATGCGAGCCATGAAAGTATCTGAACGTTGGCGACTTATGAAACTTCAGGAAAAAAGCGAGGAAGAAATTATAAAATCATTTTCTGTAAAGACCGATATGCGGATTTTCACATGGAAAGGTGAACGGGATACAATTATGTCTCCAATGGATTCTATTCGGTATTATAAACATTTTTTACAAACAGGAATGATTTCCTTGGAACCTCAAACCGGTCATGTTAAAGTTTGGGTTGGAGGAATAAATTATAAGCATTTTCAATATGACCATGCCGGACAAGGTGCCCGTCAAGTTGGCTCCACCTTTAAACCATTTGTTTATGCTACTGCTATTGAACAATTAAACATGTCGCCATGTGATTCTATTATTGACTCTCCTTTTACAATTCCTAGAGGCAGACATAATGTTACTGAAAGTTGGACACCTAGAAATTCAGACGGAAAATACCGAGGTATGATTAATTTGAAAAAAGCGTTAGCCAACTCAATCAATACTGTTTCAGCGAAATTAATAGACCGAACCGGACCAAGAGCAGTAATTGATTTGACTCATAAACTAGGTGTTACAACAGAAATTCCCGAACAACCTGCCATTTGCCTTGGAGCTGTTGAAATAACCGTTCAGGATATGGTTGCTGCTTTCAGTACTTTTGCCAACAAAGGGATTTATATCAAACCTCAACTTATTACCCGCATTGAAGATAAAAATGGAAATCTCATTTTTGAATCAATTCCTGAAACACATGATGTTTTAAATCAAGATATTGCTTATGCTGTAATTAAGTTAATGGAAGGAGTAACTGAAGATGGAACCGGAACCAGATTGCGTTCGGGCGGTGCCGGTTTTACAAAATATAATTATCAGTTTACCAACCCAATTGCAGGAAAAACCGGTACTACTCAAAACAACTCAGATGGTTGGTTCATGGGGTTTGTACCAAATCTTTGTACCGGTGTTTGGGTAGGCTGCGAAGACCGTGCCGCTCGATTTAGAAGTACAGCTATGGGACAAGGAGCAACTATGGCTCTCCCTATTTGGGGGCTTTATATGGATAAATGCTACAAAGATGACAAACTCAATGTTTCTAAAGAAGCTTTTGATAGACCTAAAAATATTTCCATAAAAGTAGATTGTTGGAAACCCGTTAAAGACACTTTAGACTTTGATCAGGAAGTGGATGAATTTAATTTTTAAATGATAAAACCATAAAGGTTTATTTGTTAAAAGTTTGTTAAATATTAACAAACTTTTTTGTTTTCCATTTTTTTTTTTTTTCAACTTTGATTCAGTTAAGCAAGTGTAACTTACTTAATTTTCCAAAAACTACTTTTCTCCTTTGAAATTAGAACGTAAATCTTAAGTTTCTAATTTTAAATCTTTTTATATGAAACACAAGTTGAAATTTTTGAGTATTTTTACTCTAATGTGCTTTTTGGTTTATTTTCAGAGTTGCCAAAAAGAAGATGATTTCTTAGAAAACGGCACACATTTTGGCCCTAAGCTTAATCATCAAAAAACCAGAATAGTAACCGGTAAAGAAGCTGAAAAAATCAAAGAAATGATGTTAACTTCTTATTTAAAAGGCAAAAAAACAGGTAAAAGCTCCCTTTATTTAAGAGAAGAAGGACAATATGTTGATTATGCACAAATTTTAGAAGTAATTGATAGTTTTGGCAACACTAACTATACTTTTAAAATAATAAATCATCCGGAGAAAACAGATGGTAACTTTTTTAACTTAGTATTCAGTGTTAAAGATGATGAGTCAACCATTGAAATTTTAAAATATGTAATGGATGAAGACTTTAAAAATGACTACTATAACTATATCAAAGAGATTCATGAATTCAAAGGAATGGTTTATTTCACAACTATTTCATCAACAGGGCCTTGTCCTCCGCAAGAATTAGAACCATTCCCTCTTGATCCTGCTTTACCAAATGATGGAAGTTCCTCAACAGGTAGTGGAGGAACAACAGGGGGTTTAAATGATGGCTCCTCTGGAAACGAAGCAGGAGGTATTTCTGGTAGTAATGGTAGTGGTAATTTATCAATATATTATCAATGTAGAGATTGTAATAGAACGCGTTTTGCGATTTGATGAATAACAACATCAAAAGAAAAATTCTTGAGTTAGAACATTTATATGGTAACACCACAAATACGCAAACCAATAATATAAGATATATAAATAATTTAATGTCTTTTTTAACAAAGTACAATTCTGGTATTTCTCTTTATAAGTTAAATTCAGACCTAACGGATTGGAAAACCTTAAATTAAAAAAATCATGAACTATATTAAAATTACTCTTATACTTATAGTTTTAAACTATAATAATTTTTATTCTCAAACTTATCCATTATACAATACCCCTGAAAATTTATATTTTGTTGATAATGCCTATTATAAGGATATGAATGATGATTTGAATAAGTACGAAGGTACATGGCGAATTAATCTAAATATAAATTCGTTTTTTGAAATTCGTTTTACAAAAGTTTTTTATAACGATTTGTCTATGAGGAGAAAATACGACACATTAATTGGTGAAGTGAAATTTGTTGAAAATAACACTTTACTCTATGATACAACTTCTAACTTAACAAATATATACGCTAATCATGCTATTATGACCTGGGGCATTTTTGATACCGTTTTTGGAATGTATCAATTTGAATGTCCTTTATGTTTACCAAAAGAAAAATATATTCAAGGTTACTTTGAAGACCCTGTAAGAAATTTACTTCCGGGTAAAATTTCAATGAAACATTTTACTGAAGATAGTGTAGGAAAAATAAAAATTAAATTATTAATTGTAGGCTCTATTGCAGATGATTTTGATTATGATGACTTTTTATTACCATCAGGTGAATATATCTTAACTAAAATTGATTAAAAAATAAACAGTCTTTATAAAAAAGGCGGTTTTTTTAATTAACTTCATCCATTTTTGTATTTTAGATTACTAAAAAAAGGTAAAAAATGAATAATTCAAAATTGATGCTTTTTTTGGCAATTTTATTTTTTAATAAAATAACTGCCCAAACTTATCCACTTTATAAGACACCTGAAAGTGTTTATTTCACTGATGGTGCATACTTTAAAGACATGGAAAATCATTTGAATCGTTATGAAGGAACTTGGCGATTAGACTTAAATTCTAATTCATTTATTGAAATTGAATTCAAAAAAATAATTCAATATAATGACTTAACATTAAATAAAAAATATGATGTTTTAATAGGTGAATGTAAATATGTTTTAAATAATACAATAATATTCAATACAATACCAAATATCAACAACACCTACACCAATCATTATTTTGTGGCTAATGGA
>Ga0164293_10002555_pt1 | contig 15459 bp, 11 predicted proteins | sample GEODES118metaG_FD_111487 | JGI IMG/M metagenome (GOLD analysis project Ga0164293, IMG submission 111487) | Eutrophic lake water microbial communities from Lake Mendota, Wisconsin, USA - GEODES118 metaG | ecosystem: Environmental > Aquatic > Freshwater > Lake | place: USA: Lake Mendota...
AACGACCGAGTGCTCATAGAGTTCGAAGATGGACTGGTCAGCGGGACACTCTCGCTCAAGCCTCGCGACTGTGCTGGCCAACACGAGCTTGGCGTCAATGTGGAACTTGTTGGCCAGTTCCTTCTGCCACTGTTCCGCGAGGTGAGGAGGACACAGCACGACCATCCGGCGGGCCTCACCCCGAGCCAAGAGTTCCGCTGCGATCAGGCACGCCTCCACCGTCTTGCCCACGCCGACGTCATCCGCAATGAGCACCCGAGCCTGTGGCTGCTTCAAGGCGACGAGCAATGGCACGAGCTGGTAGGGACGCGGGGCGACAGCAATGCCGCCAAAAGACCGGAACGGGCCGGCACTGCTTCGCACAGCCAGCCGGACAGCATCCCGCAGGAGAGCGCAGGAGCGGTGGTCGCCTGATCTAGACGGGTCGGGCATCTCAAAGACCGCCGGCTCGACCGGCTCGAGGTCTGGAATCACGCCCGTGACTTCATCGTCGAGGCCAGCCAGCGGCCTGAGAATCAGCATTTCTTCCTGAGACTCGGGCAGGACAACCCACTCCCGTCCCCGAGCCCGCACCAGCGTCCCTGCGGCGAAGCGACTCATGAGAGACCTCCAAAGACGCTGGGATACTCTCTGAGGATCGCTTCCCAGTCATCCTCTGCGCCGAAACGGATCACCGACCATCCGCAGTCCTCGACGCAACTGGTCTGGTCTCGATCACGGGCCTTGCGGGTCGGAAACCTGTGGTGACACCCATCGATATACACAATCGTGCTGTGGGCCATGTACACAAAATCTGGGCGAGTGAAGCAGCCATTGATCGCATCTGGGGCGGTCTGTCCATGCGACGGCAAGGTAAGGCTTCTGGCCTCTATGAATCGCAGCCAATCCTTCTCCAGATCGCTTTCGCACCGAGCAATAAGCGACTGCAGGTGAGTCGATCGCGGGAGATCGCTCGACGATGGCTTGACGTCGGCTCTCACCAGATTCATTAGGTAATCGTGAATCAAGTGCCGATCCAGTCGCAGATGGTCGGGCTGATTCGCATACGTCATCAGGCAGTCGTAGCAGGCTGTCGAGCACTCCTCCTTCGAACGGGGCGCGTGCTTCAGGTCGGCACCCGTATTCGGATCGAAGTGGCAAATCTCAAGAGCCCGACGGGCCACGCGTTGAAGTGCATCCCGTTCTGACTGTAGGCGCTGGAGCACCCCCGCCCCGCCCTCGCTCGACTCATAGAAAAGAATCTGGCGACGAATGTCGCGGCTCGGCAGTGGCTCAGCAGCCAGCTCCTGATCCTCAAGCTGGAACTCCACCTGGATGGCGTTCTTAAGGGCGGCCTGTAACGATGCGAACCGCTCCAGAGGCATGTCGCCCAGCGGCTCGAACAACAGGGCATTGCGGGTATCCGTTACATATGGAATCACGCGACTGACCTGCGGCCCGTCTTCACGCACCTCATTACGGTCTGGTTCGCCCACCCACTCGCCGGTCTGCTCGTTGATGTAAAAGCCGAGACGGTTCGCCTCCTGCTGGCGGAACCACCCGAAATTAATCCGCCAGAGTTCCGCACTTCGGCCAAACGTCAGCTTTGCCAACGGCGTCCCATTCAGCGTCACGTCGCTCGTGTTGTAGGTGCCCGAAATACCCGACCGCTGAAACCGAAGGGCAGTGCGGACATCGAAGCCCTGCTTTTGTCGCTCATCCTCGTCTGATGAGATGCGTTCCCGGCGGCGGGTACGCACGTTCGTGAGCTTCAAGAGATGCTGAATCGGCGTGGAGAGTTCGGCTTCGCAATACTCGCAGCGATCCGGATTCGATGCCCCGCCGATGGGATGCAGATAGCCGCAGGCATGGCACTGCTTGGCTTCGCTCAATACGAGCCGGGCATCAGACTCGCTTGGCGGCAGAAGCACTCGATCGACCTGGTATCGCTGCCCCTCGTGGTAAACGAGCGACTTCGGACCGAACTCGCTGATCGCCAGAAAACGTGGTCGGTTGAGATACTCCTGGTCCCTGCTGCCGGCACGGCCTGGAATAAACGCCGACAGCGGCAGACGGGGGAAGTTGTAGCCCGGCAGAAAACCCTCGCTCGCAAAATAGCGGTACGAGTAGAAGTCGGACTGCTGGCTTGCCTTGCGGTCTTCGTTGAGCAGAAGGTCTCGCTGTAGTTCGGCCTCACGTCGGAAGCGGGCCGCTTCATCGCGTCCTCGCTTGGCGATCGAGTGGTCATTCTCTCGCTTGTGCTCCCGCTCCCGCTGGGCCATCGCAGCCCGATAGAGATCGCGCCACCGGTCGCACGACCTCTGGAAGCGGTCGGGCAGCTGGAGCAGGACTTCATCGAGCCACTTCTCCGAGTACCAGCCGGCACTCGCCAACTTGTCGGCGATGCTCTTGAGCAGAATATGAGCACGATGGCGGGTGCGCGTGATGGCATGCGGGTCATCAAGGTGAGCTCGTACTTCGTCGGTGACGGGCATGCGCGGCTGTTTCTCCAACTGCAGCAGCGACCGCAAGCTGTCTTGGAGATTGAGCCCGGACTCGGCAAGCCAGATCGCATGCACGTGCGACCGGACCAGCTCCTCGTTGGCGACATCCACGCGAGGCGGAGCCACCGACCCAGCGACCATTTTCTCTTGCCGCCGGAAAAAATATTGATCGTGGGAACTGCCCGCAGTGCAGTAGGTGACCACGATGGCAGGCTGACCGCTTCGCCCTGCCCGACCCGAACGCTGCGCGTAGTTGGCCGGAGTCGGCGGCACATTCCGTAGATTCACTGCGTTGAGGTCGGCGATGTCGACACCGAGTTCCATCGTGGGCGAGCAGAACATCAGCGGCAGGTCCCCAGCCCGGAAACGCTTCTCCCGCTCCTCTCGGGCTGCCGACGGCACCTGTGCGGTGTGCTCACGCCCCTCCAGGCCCGCCACATTCGTCGCAGCAGTCTTGTAGAAGTCGACGTAATAAGGGTTCGGCCGCAGCCCACCCTCAGGAGCACGGGGCACCCGCAGCGGACAGTGGAATGCCTGCTTGCCGTCTCCAGGAAGCCAGCGCATCGTGCTCGCATTGAGTTGATACGAGGGATCATGATCGTCGCCCATCTGGACGAGATTCGTCCGCGTCAGCACACGGCAGAGATCCCGAATGATGACCTGTGCCTCATCGACCGAGATTGCTCCACCGAGCACATTCGGACGCCGCAGGTATCGACCCATAGTCCCCCGAGCACTCAGGAACACGCCGTTGGAGCGGTCGTCGTTCTTGGGGCGTGGGTAGGCTAGGCGGCTCGTGTCGAGATCTTCGTCCGAGTCGATTCGCCAGCCATCGGCAAGCAGGTTGCTGCTATCCCGCTTCATCGCTTCTTGCCACTGCTCGCTCAGGCAGTCGACCTGGATGGCCAACTCGCGGCGCATGTAGTTCAAGAGCGTCTTGGCCACCTTAAAGCGGACGGCACCGGAAGCTGTTGCCAGCGTGCGGTGGGTTCCCTGCCAGTCGGCGTCGTTGTTACAGATTTCATCGAGCGACTCATACTCGACGTTCATCAGGCCGCACTGCTCGAGGTTGGGCATCGAGAGCCGCCAGCCTCGCTTCATGTCCATGAAAACGCGGTACGTCAGCACGTCCCGCATCGCCCGCTCGGTGCTCTTCTTTACGTTGTATTGGGCGTCTGGCTGCTGGGCGTAAAGCCGGAACGCCTCGCCCTTCGGAAGACCGTCCTCAAAGGCCTCGAACACTTTCTGCGGAAGATCGCGGTATTCGACGCCTTGAGCCCCCGACTTGGCCACCGCTGAATACAGGCTTCCCCGCACGAGGGCGACCTGCACGAAGTCGTTGAAGTGTCCAGCCTGGAGCGACGCATCCTGCCGGTTGTCGGTGAAACTCAAGAGTTTCCGAGCGCCTGCATCGAGCTTGCTCTCCTTACGGAGGTATGTGATCAGGCTCGTTGCCAGCAGCGTCGTGGCACTTGAGCGCCCGCCGAATCCCACTTCGCCAAGCACGGGACGGTCCGCGCCTCGCCGAGACGCATACGACACCCCGCATGAAAGGCAGAAATGGAAGGGGCTACCGATGAAGTGGCACGTCAGGCCATGCGGGTCGGAGTGGCCATCCACCCCGACATGCTCAAGTTGAGGCAACTGTTTCAGACGCGATGGCCGCAGCACCTCGACGTCATTGCGGATTTCCTTCCAGTCGTCCGGGAGGCGTTCCAACAGGGATTCGCTTGTGTGGTCCGCGTGTGGCCACGCCCGACGAGGATCCGAGCTAAAGTAGAGATATCCCGGCTTCGCCTCAGCGGTCTTAGCGAGATCGCCCAAGTCTCGCGGCTCAAACGACGGCAGCCCACCCGGATTCCCCTCAGATCGCACGACAGAGTAGTACTCCTGGCCGCACTCCCGGCAAAACACGAGCGGAAAAAGCAGCGATCGCTCGTTGTGCGGATTGGTCTTCTGAGCCTCGATCGTGATGAATCTGGAAGATTCCGGCTCAAGCGTGGCGTAGACGGTGTCGCCACGACTGAGGAACTGATGAAGCCGAAACGCAAAAGCCGGCTGCCCGTTCTCATTTCGCGCTTTTTCATAGCCCGACATGAGTTGTGCTGTGATGAGCTTTGCCGCGTCCCCCACCTTCGTGCCCGTATCACCGGCCAGTTTCTCCGCCGCCACATCGATCGTCTGGGGGACGGCACGAACAAGGCGGTCCTCACCGGGCGCCTGCACAACGCCAAAGGTGGACTCGATCCAACTTGATAGCGGATCCTCGAGAAACTCGTTGTACGAAGACGGTGGCGCAGAGTTCGCCTTCACACGAGCCGTGAGGGCTGCTTTGAATTTCGTATCACTGACTGTGCCGTGCGGTGTCGCTCGGCGGAGCGTTTCGCCAATCACGGACTCGGGCTTGACCTCCGAACCAAAAAGGTCGGTTGCCACTCGGGCAATCTCTTGGCGCTGCTCAACAAGCGTGCCGGGCCCTGCGATCGTGGCGGATGTGCCAACGTATTGAAGGTTCGGCGATTCCAGTTGGTCCCGAAGGCGACGGCAGAGCATGGCCACGTCCGCCCCCTGCCGGCCACGATAGGTGTGCAACTCGTCGAGGGCGAGGAATCGCAGGCCTTTTGCCGCTTTGACGATCGACTTCTCCGCCACCCGAGTCAGGATGAGCTCGAGCATGACGTAGTTCGTGAGAATCACATCGGGCGGGTTATCGCGGATTTCACGGCGCTGCTCGTCTGACTCCTGGCCGGTGTAGCGACGGACCCTAACTGGCGGCTTGTCCTTACTGAACGGTGCCGTCTCGAGAAACTTCGCCAACTCGCCCAATTGGCTATTGGCGAGGGCGTTCATCGGATAGACGACGATCGCCTGAATGCCCTTTCCTGGACCGTTACGCAGCACGTGGTCCACAATCGGGATGATGTAGCTAAGACTCTTACCCGATCCGGTGCCCGTCGTGAGGACGTAGTTGGCGAGCGTCCGAGCTACCCGGACCGCCTCGTCCTGGTGCTTGTGCAGCCGCATGGGAACGCCGGTGCTTTCAGCGGTCTTCCGAGCACGGAAGATCTCAGCACACGACTTGTGAAGCACCCCTTCGCGGACGAGGTCCTCAATCGCCCCGCCAGGTTCGAAGGCGGGGTTGAGTTGCACGAGCGGTGAGGGCCACAGCACTCCGCTGTTCAAGGCACCGTCAACGACCGTCTTAACCCGTTGGTCCGAGATATCCACGAACGAACGCACGAATGCGTCGTAGTCGTGAACCAATCGGCTCCGCATTGCAAAGACGTCCATCGGACTGCCCTCGTGGTCTCGATTAGGTGTTGTGAAAGCCTGTGTGGGCTAGCAAACGAGCGGGACAACTTTGGTCCGTCCCTCGCAAACCCCTGTTTTTCCTGACCTTAGGAGCCACAGGGGCTCTTTGAGGCCCCCAAGTTACGGGCCTAGCCCATCCCCCGCTAGAGGCACCCACAACATCGGGCGTTGCTGGCGACCTCAAGAAACGATGGCGCACTCAGACCCCGACTCCAGCACAAACTCGTCGGGATTCGATCGAACGAGGTGGATGCGCAAAACCTCACCCGTGCAACTCACATCTACTGCTGCCCCCTCAAGGGGATACTCGTCGTCATCGTCATTGTCGTCGTACCCAATCGACAACAGCCGACCGGTAACACTTCTGGTTGGATAAATGTTGAACGAGTAACGCTGCATGAAAATCAGTCGGATCTTCGGCGATGAGTCGTCCTCGTATTGCCATCCGCTTGAGAGAGACCCACGCGGCCGTAAATGGCGAATGTGCCGAAGAAGTCGTCCAGTCGCATAGCGTGCGATTCGCCTTGCATCGTCCGTCGACACGGCGATCGAGAAAAACTCCACGCCATGTCTTGGAAACGCGTGCCGATCCTCCCACCTGGCTACTGGCACTGGACGTCCGTAATCGACGATGTCATCGCGCCCTACGGACCGGTAGCCATTGCCTAAAAGTAATCGCACCTCACTCCATTGCAGGACCTTGAACGGCAAATCCTGCGAGCACTTCGGAACCTGCATGACCTGAAAACTGTCATTGTCGAGCGGCAGCAGGAAGCTCCGACGGCCGTCATCCTTGTCTCTGTACCTCAGCTTTGCTGGTTGCAGCACCACGAGCTCGATATTCGGGTCGCCTGCATTTATTGCGGCTGCGTTGTATGGACCCATGACAAGCGGCGGGCAGTGCCAGACAGGAATCTCTTCAGCCAGCGTCGTTTTTGTCGGCTGAAATAAGGCAACAGACTCGGCACATCTGGAAAACAGACGGGTGTTCAACATTCGAACAAACTCGTCCGATGGCCACTCCCTTGTGGTTCGCACCGTGATCGTGGGCGTCGCCCTCCGAAGTCGCTCCTGCCTCTCCTGCTCCCGGAAAAGCCGTTGCATTTGCTCGCGGCGGGCGCCCTCCTCGCTCACCCGAGACGGAGGCGGCGGTGGCGGTGCAGGAGCCTGTCCACGCCAAGCAAGCCACGTTACGAAGCATGCAATGACGGTGGCGATAAGGAGCGAAAAAAGCAGTAGCAAGTCCACATGCCACCCATGTCGCTGCGAGATGTTCGCGTCGGAAACCATACCACCCTAACGAGTGAGTGTCTCGCTATCCACGCGCTCAGCTCGCCCCGTTGCTAAATCAGGGAAAAATCCAGGAGGCCAACGTACTGGAGGAGGCGCCGCGAATGGGGGGCTCGGGGGTGGCCCCAAACAGCACCCAACCCATGCGCTGACAAGCATTTGCGTCGCACGCCAACGTACGTATGCGTGCGGGCCTGATCTCTCCAGCTATTTCACCCGGTCGAGATCTCGGCACTGCTCGTAAGCCGGCAACTCGGGTGCCGCTGATTTCAGGGCTTGGCGAGTACCTGTGGCAGGACGAACGGACGCCCCGCCCACCGTACTCGCACCGAGCCGATCCCATCCGGCATTCAGCCTGAGTCGGCGTGGTGCACTTTTGCGGAGGTGTCCCTTGAAGAGTCTGTTTTACGTCCTGTCGGTTGGCTGCATGTTCGCTCTAGGTTGCGTGGCCTCAGCCGAATGGCCTCGCCTTCGGTCGTACGCGGATCCTGTGCTCGGTCCTGTGAGCCAGTTCCTCACAGCCCCCGAGTTGGCGGCCATGCGTTTGCAGGAGATCCGCTCGCTCGAGGCCCGCGAGCAGCAGCTGGCCGGCGACCTAGCCAGAGCCCAGCAGGAGCGCACTGAGGCCCTGCAGGAGGCCAAGCGGGCCACCGAGCGGTACGCGGCCCTGTGCCATGCGATCCGGTCGCTCGAGGTCAGTCCGGCCGCACTGCCGGCGCTCGTGCAGGAGTGATGCGTTGCGTGCGGGCAGTGGCCTAGCGCTGCTGCCCGCACGCGCACACGCACGTGCGCCCGCATTTCTTACTTATGGAGGGCCACACCGAGCAGTTTCGGGGGCCCTGAATCCCAACGGAGACCAGAACCATGCAAAGGTCCTATCGACTGTACGTCATCGCTCTCGATCCGGCGGTCCACAAGGAGCGGCTGTTTCGCAAGGAGAATCCGCATGGCGGCAGCCAGTGCTTCTAAGTCGGGAGCACCGCACATACGCCTGAACAGCGATTTGCCCAGCACATTACCGGGAAATTCTCAACCCGTCGCTGGGTCCAGAAGTACGGCATCGAACTCGTCCCGCAGCTGGCGGGCACCACCGTGTTTGCGACTCGGGAGGCTGCTGAACAGGCGGAACGTGATCTCGCTGCGCACCTGCGCCGGCAAGGGTTCGCAGTCTGGAGCCGGTGACCGTTCAGAACGCTCCTGCCAAAAGGGCCCTGATTTCAGGGGTTGGCGAGTAGCTGTAGAGGGCGGCACTGGGCTGCCCTCTCGGTTCCCTGCCCCTTTCTTCTCGAGAGGTTTCCTGATGGCTGATGATGTTGTCTCTACACAGCAGGAGGTCAGTGATGTCTTCCTCGCCAACCAGGTCGTGGCCCGTGTCTTCGAGGGTCGGCCCGGGCATTTCTACTGGGTCAACTGGCTCACGGACGCGGCGCCGAAGGGCCCCTTCCGCTCCCGCGAGGCGGCGGAGCTCGACGCCGACGTCGAGATCGACCTGGAGCGTAAGCAGGCCATCGTCCTGCTGATGATCGACAGCTGACGACTTCTTCGTCGGCTATTTCCCCCTGACCCGGCCGCACTGGGCGCGTTGCTCAGGTGCGGCCGGGTCGTTTCCTGAGGATTGCCATGCACGCTGCTCTTTCCATTTCGAACCACGCTGGACTTGTCTTTGGCACCAACAGTCCCCATCCCCGTGACGTCGTGAAGGCTGCCTGCGTAGGCATGGGCTGGCCCCGACTGGTCGCCCGCCCTCCGTCCCTTCACTCCGCCCTCAACGCCGCCTGCTCTGCCGTCGCTAAGCCGTTCTTGCGGCAGCCGAACATGCCGCTGGTCGTGCGCGCTCTGGATCACGATCTGGCCTTCGAGGCGGCCCGGATCCGACGGGGGCATGCGAAGAACGACACGGTGCACCTCTTCAGCTGCGAGGTCGACGAGTACACGCAGAAGGTCAAACTTCTCGATCATTCACCTGCCATCGATCCTGGCACGCTGCTGGTCATGCTGACCACCGAATACTCCTCCCGGCGGGACAACCTGTCCGCCGGCCAGGTGAGGACGGTCGTGCGGTCGGTGATCCGCAAGCTGCAAGGCGTCGAGCTCGAGGGGAGATGCGTGTACTTCCTACCGCACGATGCCCTCGACCGCTGGCAGGCGTGGAAGGATGCGGCCCAGATGCACAACTACCACGTGGTGCACTTCGAGGTCGCGAAGGATCCCGCCACGATCGAGCATGTTCTGCGATCGCTGAACGAGGAGGCATCAGCTCAGAGCATCGCAATCAACGACGCAGTTCTGGCGGGCGGAATCACCAATCGCCAGGCGAAGACCCTCCGGCGACAAGCCGCAAGGCTCATCGACAAGATCCGCAGCTACGAGGCTGCGCTCGGCCAGCAACTTGACTGGATGAAGGAGCCGCTCGAGAGGGCCGCCGGTTCGGTGGCCGTCTGCGACCTGCTCTGCGTTTCGGCCTGAAGTCGGTTGCGCTCTGCGACCGGCGATGTTCCCTGAGGGATGGCGCGTGCCATCCCTTTTTCGTTTCCCAAACCCTGAGGACCTGTATGGCTACGCTGAACGAGGCTCTGTTTATCGCACTCCAAGTCGTGCCCACGATCGTGTGGGGCGGCACTGGGGTCGGAAAAACGACGGTACTTGCGGCGCTTGGTAATGCACTCAAGCGTCACACGCACCTTCTGATCGGCAGTACGCACCTACCGGAGGATTTCTCTGGCTATCCGGACGCCGACCGCCAGGCTGGCGTGATCCGGATGCTTCCCACTTCGTGGGTAGAGAAGTTCCAAGACGGACTGGGCTTCCTGATCCTGGACGAGTTCACCTGTGTCCCGCCCACGACGATGGCGGCGGAGCTGTCGCTCATCACCGAAAGACGGGTGGGCGATCACACGCTCCCCGAGTCGACGATCATCGTGGCGGCAGCAAATCCACCCGAGCTCGCTCCGGGTGGCAACGCCCTGCCCCCTTCGATGCGGTCGAGGTTCTTCCACTACCGCTGGGAGATCGATCGCAACGAACTGTTCGCAGGCTACCGGCGAGGCCTCACGTGGGACGTTCCCTCGTTTCCACTGGTCAGGCCCGACCATAGGCAGCTCTATCCGAAGTACGGCTGCCTGGTCGAGGCGTTCCTGCGTGGCACGCCCGACTGCATGGAGAAGATCCCGGAGAGTGACGAGGTGCTGGCCTTCCCGAATCCCCGCACCTGGTCGTATGTCGTCCGGGTGTTGTCCGCTGCCGAGTCGGTGGGTCACCAGAAGGGCAGCCTCGTCTTCCGTCAGCTCGTCACGGGCTGTGTGGGTGACGCGGCGGGCGGCGAGTTCCTGAGGTACATGGACCAGCTCGACCTGATCGACCCCAAGTCGATCCTGGACGGGACGACGACCTACGAGTACCGCAATCGGCCTGACCTCAACATCTGCCTGCTCACTGGCCTCGTGAAGGAACTCCGTGATGCGACAGATAAGGACCGGTGGACTCGTGCTGCCAACGTCTTCTGCGACGTGGGCGAACACGAGGTCGAGACGTTCCTGACACAGTTCAAGAGCCTTTGGAATCCGGTGGCTCAGGGAGGGGTCAGGCCCGACGGCTGGATGCCGCCGGCGGCTGTGCTCTCCAGGCTCATGAAGCTCGTCCCGAGCGGTATCAGCGAGACCTGAGCCAGGTTCGAGGCTCGGTCGTGGTTTCCTTTCTTTTCACCAACCCAAAGGAGGTTTTGTGTCTCCGCGTCAACGACTGGCGGCGGGGCGGGTGCGTACTTTCGAGTACGCACCCTACCTCGCCAGCTATATCTACGGCCTCAGGCAACAGGAGGCCAAAGGCACCGGCACTTGTGGCATCAGCAAGGACGGCGTGATCCATTGGGATCCGGCATTCGTGCTGGGACTTTCCATCGACACGCTGGCCTATGTCGTCCTGCACGAGGCCCTGCACCTGATCTTCAGGCACCATGCGCGGGCTCGAGAGGTCTACGGCGAGCAGCCGCTTCACCTGCCTCGACTGGCGATGAACATCGCAGGGGATCTCGTGATCGAGCAGACGCTCGAGTTCATGCGCAGCCTGCGTCCGGATGGTGCGCTCTATCTGGGGTGTGACTGCCCCCAGCTGGGAATCACACTCGATTTCCCGGCCAATCTGGACATGGTCGCCTACTACTGGCTGATCATGGACAGGCTCGATTCGTCCGGCACGCACTCCGAGAGCGAATCCGGGAGCTCGGGCCTCAGCGAACCGGGAAGCCAGCCGTCGCCAGGCAGGGGCCAACCTAAGAAGCGCCGGCAGAAGCAGGACGGCAAGGAGGGCGCGGCGACCCGTCCGTCCGTACCACGTGCCGTCTGCTCACCGGGATCTGGCGGATCGGCGAGCGACGGTATTCCACGCGACTACGAGCAGGCCGATGAGTCGTGGCAGGCATTCGGAGAACTCGTAGCTGCCGGAGTGATGGAGGAAGCCATCGGCAAACAGGAGGCAATCCATCCTGGAACAGTGCCGGGCGTCCTGAAGGAGGCGATCCGTTACCTGCTGCGTCCGCAGCCGGACCCCTTCAAGCAGCTGCGATCGGTGGTCGCCTCGAGCACGGCGGCGCCGCTTGGCGGCCGGATGCCCACATACCGGCGGCTTTGCCGCAAACAGCCAGCCGGGCTGTGTCGCTTGCGGGGGCAGCTGTCCACCGCTGCATCTGCAGTCGTGATCGTCGATACGTCCGGGTCGATGAACGATCGTGAGACGAAGGAGCAGGCCCTTCAGGTGATCGCGGACGGCCTGCGCAAGCTCCAGTGCGTGAAAGTGGTCTGTGCCGATACGGAAATCCGTAGCTCGGCGAGACTACGCGACGTGACCAACTTCGTCTGGGAGGGAGGCGGTGGCACGGACATGGCAACCGTGCTCAGCGAGGTGGACCACCGGGATCGCCCGGACAGCATCGTGCTCGTTACGGATGCTGCGACGCGTTGGCCCTCGACCCAGACGCATGCTCGCGTGGTCGTGGCCCTGACCAGCGACAGTTGCTATCGCCAGCAGATCCCTAGTTGGTGCAAGACCGTGCCGCTCTTTGCAGCGCCTTCGCTCTAAGTCCTCTGCTTTCCTTCTCAACCAGTCCGGCGGGTTGCGCTGCGTAGGCGTAGCCCGCCGGCCTTTTTTGGAGATACCCATGTCAAAGGTGATTGCCAAACGCATTTACGAATGGGCCGACCTTTCGAGGCGGCTGAACCGAGCCCTTCGCAAAGGGCTAAGTCTGCGAAACGACTGGGACAAGCGTGCCTTCGAGATCCTCCGGCGGCGAACCTCAATTGACGCGGTCGCCAAACTGAGCAAGCGGCTCTGGGCGGTGGGGACGCAGACATCGATCCAGTTGCACTATGTCCGGACCTCTCGGGCAACGGGTCAGATGGAGGGCACGCTTGCCGCCACCGTCTATCCAGCTTCTGGAGGTCGCACTCAGTACCGGATTCCCAACGGCGTCAACGGCTGGTGCGCCAATAAGCACCTGCCAATGGGCGCCCATGATCGGGAGTCTGGCAACTCGTCCAGAACGCACTGGTACTTGGGAGGAAGTGGTGTCTGGAGACGGGGCCATGGGGACTACTACCCCGATGCAGGCCCCCGCTGCTGCAATGATTCGCTGGCGGATGTGGTATCAGCACTCGCATCCGACAAGGCCAAGCCGCCTGAGAAGTGGAGGGCACGGGCGAGACGCTTCTCCCGCTCCATTGCAAGGGCTGTTCGGCCCTTCGCTGACGTCGTGATTCGCTACGAGATTGTCGGTATTTCGTCGGCCGCACGGCGGCCGCTGCTCATCTCCGGCCATGCAGATGGCGCCTGCAGCCAACTAAGCATCAGTGCCGAGTACGGGATCCGGATACGCCTCAAGTCGCCAACAAGGGGCCCGCAACTGATGCCTGACTTCTGTGCGGTTGTATCGGGGCCCTTCATTGCGATCGACGGGGGGCCGGAAGCCTGGTTCGCGGTTGAGATGCTGGCGCCGCACGGCCTGCACAGCCACGACGTGACATCGCGGGATGACCGCCAGTCCGCCTGGACCGTCACGCTGAAGCCTAGCCGCGTCGTTGCGCTTGCCCGTGAGTGGGCGGCAGCCAACGTTCGCATTCCCATCGCATAAAGGAGGTTTCATGACACACGTATACGGCTACGGCCGACATAGCACGGATAAGCAGGGCCTGACGGAAGAGGCCCAGCGAACAAAGGTGGAGGAGTACATCCGCAGACAGTTGCCCGACATCACTTACGGCGGGTGGCTGTATGACTCGTCCACCAGTGGCTCCCGACCTCTCTTCGAGCGGCCCTCCGGGCAGCAGGTCGAGAAACTACTGCAAGCAGGCGACCATATCGCTTGGGCCCGGCTCGACAGAGCGTTTCGTTCAGTGATCGACGGGGCTACGACGATGGCAGAGTTGGGGCGGCGCGGCGTGTTCGTCCACTCTCTTGATTTGGGGCTCGACACGAGCACGGCGGTTGGGCGGTGCGTCTGCACCGTGATGCTGGCATTCGCGGAGCTCGAGCGGGAATACGCCTGTGCGCGAACCCGCGATGCACTTCGAGTGAAGCGAGAGGCTGGGCTGCCATACGGTAGGTTCACGCCAATCGGATGGGTGCGGCAAGGGAGACGGCAAGCGAGCCGATTTGTGCCCAGCGCAGACGAACGAAGACAGGCAGCCTGTATCTCGCAATTGCGACATGACGGGATGAGTCTCGAGGCCATCGTCGAACGAATGAGGGGACTCCGCCGACCGAACGGACAGATGTGGAACTGCAACACTGTTCGTCGGGCCATCGCAGCACATGCAGCCGGCTACCCAGTAACGCGCTCGACCCCATAGCGCCTAAGTGATGACATGTCGCCCGTCCGACTATCCCAACAGCCTCGCAACCTCATTAGCTTTTTCTTGCTGCCGATTTGCGTAGACCTCCGTCACCTTCGCATGCTTGTGACCAAGCCTCGCTTGGGCGCCATCAAGCCCGAAATGAGCCCTCGCCTCTTCCGCAGCCGTGTGACGCAACTGATTGGGGCTCCACATGGAGACGCCTGCCTTCAGGCACGCTCTATGTACGGCTCTTCGGTAGGTATCGTCCGTATAGGGCTTATTGGGGTCGAGCCTTCTTCGAACCTGCTGCCGTCGAGCGCGATGGCTCGGGGTCATAGGTGACTTTCGCTGTCGTCGACGGTCAGCATTTCGCATTCCCTCGCTTTCGGCCGGCACAAAGAACGGCCGCGTCGCGGGCCGGTCAAGGTACTTCCTGAGAATTGACTGTGCTTTGGGGCCGATCGACGCAAAACGCTTATCGCCACGCCATTCATTTTTGTGCCGCTCGGGGCAGTAGGCCCAGACCTCTCCCGATCGATCGATATCGCAGGGCCTCATCGAGCACAACTCCGACGGCCGACAGCCGGTCAGTCGCTGTATTCGCACCATATCTGCGAGCACTTCCGGCAGGTGAGCGATTGTTTGCTCGATGATTTCGTCCGGCACGTGTGGGACTGGCCGAAGCTCAAGCGCCCGGGTCTTCCCTTTTTTCAATGGCTCAAGCGTCTTGAGCGCGTGGTAGGTGTCAGGTGGGACCATTTCCATGCTGGCTGCCCATTTAAAGATCCACCAGATCGCCTTGACCGTCCGATTGATCGTCGTCCGGAACTTGCGGAGGCGCTTGCCATCGGGTCCTTTCCGTCGCCCCTCCTGCTCAACTAGGCCGTCCCTGAGCCGCCGCAGCAGTCGGGGGCCGAACTCGGCAGCAGGCAGTTGAAAATATGGCTCGAGAGCCCTTAACCCCATCTTGTAGTTCCCGATCGTGCTCGAGAGCTTTCCGTCGGGCTTGATGTAGTTCCTCTCGGCGTCGGCCAGGAACGCCGCGCAGATGTCTGCAACCGAGATCGCGGCGGAAGCGTTTGGCAGGGACTCTAGAGTGTCGGGCTGTGCTGCTTCCGTGTCGAAAGGAGGAGCCGCCGCATTGCGGTCTCCCTGCGATTGCTCCGACGCTCGCCCGTCGAAGCGGCTGACGTCGAGATCGGCCCGACGGATGAGCCCCTGAATCAACTCTAGAAATTTCGCCTGGGACTCGTGCGATCCCCACAGCCCCAAGTGAATCTCGCGGCCTTCAAAGCGGACTCTGGCCGTATTTGATCGACTGTGCCGCCGCATCTGCGGCAGATCGCCGCGTGCTCTCCGTCCCATGAAAGTGCCTCTCGGTAGGCCGCAATCGGGGAATCGGGGATGTCCCCGATTTCCGTCCCCGATAAACGGGTGCTGCCAAGTGGCACTGCCGGACGACGGCAGGTAGCTGACGTACTAAAAACTCGCACCATTCTATCAAGTCGGGGCGACAGGACTTGAACCTGCGACCTCTTGACCCCCAGCGA
>Ga0164293_10002556_pt1 | contig 15444 bp, 5 predicted proteins | sample GEODES118metaG_FD_111487 | JGI IMG/M metagenome (GOLD analysis project Ga0164293, IMG submission 111487) | Eutrophic lake water microbial communities from Lake Mendota, Wisconsin, USA - GEODES118 metaG | ecosystem: Environmental > Aquatic > Freshwater > Lake | place: USA: Lake Mendota, Wisconsin...
GATCCGTGGATGGCGGTGGTCGCCCCTGAGGTCGGCTTCGAGAGTTTGCTGGAGGAACTCGTAGAGGCAGAGGACGACCTGTCGGAATGCTGCAGCGCGTTCGTCGACGCCTGCGATGATCTGGGACTAACCCCGGCCGAGGGTGAGGCGGTACAGGTTTCAAATGTCGATATCGAGGTCGCTGCCCGACTCGGAGGAGAATGCGGACGGAAGGAAGACCAGCTCGCCGACGCGGTCGAACGTGAACAGACCATCGGCACGGAGGTCGCGCTGGCGAAGGCCGAACTCACGAGGACGCTCAACGCCGGCGACGATCTGACGCTCGACTCCATCCGGTCGATCCGTCTCGACGGCGATGACGGTGATCTCAGTGAGGCCATCGGCAGGATGGTCGACGCAGAAGAGGCCGTGGGCAAGGCGAAGCAAGAGTTTGACACGGCTGAGGGCCAGTACGAGCTGGCCGTCAGCGACCGTGAGCGGCAACTGGCGAGGTGGCATACATTCCACCCGGGCATTCCGCCCGAGCAGTGGTTGGCGAACCCCACTGGTCCGGTTGAAGCGGTCCAGACTGCGGGCACTGGCGTTCGTGTTGTCGCCGGTCTCTTTGCGCTCGCTGCGCTCATCGTCGTGGGGGCAGTACTCGTGATGCCACCGGCAGTTGCTGCGGCGATCACCGTGGTCACGTTTGCCGCCGCCTACTTCGTGGTTCGCATGGTCAAGCCGGCAGTTCTGCCGGCCTCCTTCACCGGGGACCCGGCCATCCGCGAGGCAGCGGAGAATGCTTTCTTGGCTGCAGACAGGATCAGGGAGGCCGAGCGGGCCTCGGATGAGGCTCGGCGGGAAGTCGAGCGACGGGTGCGCACCCTCGAGGACCGGACCAGCCACGTCGATGCCTTGACTAGTGCCGCCGGGTTCACCACTTCCGGGGATGCCGCGGTGCGACGCGCCCAGGTCCGGGCAATCAAGGACGCGCTGGAAGCACTCCATGAATATGACGACGCTGAACGAGATCTGAAGGAGGCCATTGGGCTTCGTGAGCAGGCCGAAGTTGCCGTGAGCGACGCTGACGGCGCACTCCGCAAGAAGCTCTCGGAATGGGAAGTACCCGACCGTATTGATGCGAGGGCTGCCGCAACGAGTATCGCTGGGTTCCAAAACTTGACCCGCTGCAGCCTTGATGTCGCAAGAGCGCAGTCCGCGTACGACGCCGCCGCCGAGAAGTTCGGGATCTGCGCCAAACCCGTCGCCGAGGAGATCGCCGATCTTGACCATGCGAGGATCCGGCAGGTGTTCGATGACCACCGGAACGTCGCCGAAGAGCGCAGTCGTCTCAATGCCGATATCGAGTTAGCCAGCAAGACCGTTGACCGTCGTTTCACTAACGGCGCCCGTGCCCGTGACCTTGCCGGCGAGGGACTTGATACTGACGAACTTGGTCGCCGACGCCAAGAGGTTGAGAAGGAGTGTGAGCGCCTTGAGGAAAAGAGCGATGGGATTGTCCAGAAGATCGCCGATCTTCGTGCCGAGGTTAAGGCTGCCGAGGAGAAGGACAGTCTCGCCGACCTGCAACTTGAACTCGGCGGGCTCGTCGACCTCGCCGATCAGTGCGTCCTCGGCGGGGCAGTGGCAAGCCTCGCCGCTTCGGTGTTGCGGGAGGTCGCTGAGGAGCAACGTCAGCAGAATCAGCCGGCGCTGATCACTCGAGCCACGGAACTGTTGAAGGGTGTCGTTCCCGGCTGGGAACAGCTCCGCGTCGACTCCGGGAGTGGAGACGACCTCGACATCACCATTCGTCGCACCGACGGAACGATGATCGCCGTCTCAAAGCTGTCGACCGGATCACAGGCACTGCTCTACCTGGCGCTACGGATTGCAGCTGCTGAACAAGATGCAGAGTCACGTCGCAGTGGACTCCGCTTTCCCATCCTGTGTGACGACCCCTTGGTGCACTTCGACGACGAGCGGGCCACAACTGCCGCCCAGATGCTCGCCTCCGCGGCCTCACGTGGTCACCAGGTGGTGCTGTTTACCTGTCATGGGCGGACCGAGCAGGCCGCCCACGCCGCAGGTGCAGCGATTCGTCGTCTTGATTGACGGAGACTGCGGAAGGCAGCTCACTGCGCATGTCGCTTGGTGTCCCCTGCTGTCGATAGGTGTGCGGCTGGTCCAAGGTTGCTCGCCCACGACGGTCGTGGCAGTCCGAGAGGCGACCTAGCCCTGCACACGACGACCTCGTGAGGTGACTGCCAACGACCCACCGCATCCTCACGGCAAACAGAGGGCGTCACCGTCCACGACGAATCGTTGCCTCTCACAGGCAAGTTCGATCGCCGCAGCCACGACTGCGGCCCTCGGGGCGGTCAGCTGTTGCGCACCCAGCTGGTTGAGGCATGCCCGGATCAGTTCCTCTGGGCTGATCGAGATGCTCTGGCGGATGATCGCCTCCATCAGGTTGATCAATTCCTCGGCAGGGACGTCTGCAACGGGACGTTGGTCCACGGGAACGAGTCTGAATCCACGCCATGTCTCAGGGTCCTTGTCGACCGGCCAAACGACTTCTCCGTGGTCCCATTCCGTCAGTGTGAGTCCGCTGAGCAGAGGGGCCATGGCGTCCAGCCGCACCTGGCGGACCCGGTCGATCCCGTAGGCATTTGCGACGCGCTTCAGTACGGTCGCCGACGCGATAGGACCTTCGGTCTCGACGATGGACCGAGCGAGGCTGGCCGCTCGGGGCGGCAGTAGATCCAGTTCCTTGGAGACACCGAGCGCTGCCGGGTCGGCATGCCGAGTGATGACCTCGGCACCCTGAAGTGCAACATTGGGCATCGTAACAACGGGATCGACGGCGTCGTGTCTCCCATCTCCGCCATCTCTCGTGCCGAGGGATCCGAACCGCTCGTCCACCGGCCCATCTGGATCGGATGTGGTGGGTGACTCCTCGTCCTTGGTCGTTCTCGCCGCTGGGGGCGCTACCGACGAGGGCGCAGGCTGGGCAGCAGCGGCGTGGACCAGATCCACCAGGGCGTCGATGACGTCGTCGGGGTCCACCCGCCACGAAGGCATCCACACACGTGCGACCCGCCGCCAGCCCATCATCGACTCGAGCACCTGGACGGGTAGCGCGTCACGATCCATCACCAGTGTTCGGCGACTCCATTCGGGGCCATCGAGCAGCACCGCGACCAGCCAGTCGTCACGGTCGGGCAGGCTGAGCGCAAGATCGACCTTGAACGTGGAAAGACCCCGTGAGGTGGTGGCCTTGATCCCGCGTTCCCGGAGACGCTCGCAGATCTGGGCCACATAGGGATCCGGGGATTCGCTGCCGGCCGCCACCCCATCGACGGCGTAGGTCAGGGGGGCGGCGGTGGCTGCGGCACGGCTGAGATATTCCTTGAGATGAATGAGGCCCAGTGATTTCGGCTCGGCCATGTCCGCGGGATCGAACGACGAAACGACAACGAACTGCCGCTTCGCACGGGTCACCGCTACGTTCAGTCGCTTCTCGCCGCCGGGATTGGTGAGTGGGCCGAACTGTAGGGGTAGGGAACCTCCACCGGCCCGTCGTGAGAACGCCGTCCCCATGACGATGACGTCACGCTCGCGCCCCTGCACGTTCTCAAGGTTCAGGACGAACAGACGCCGTTCCGGGTCGTCGGAATCTCGAAGCTCGCGCAAGCCGGGATGCGGATGGTCGGTCAGCAGCCGCTCTATCAATTGACGCTGCTGGAGGTTCAGCGTGATGATTCCGTAGGTCAGACCTGCCGTGGCCGGGTCATCGAGACGACGGACGATCTCCTCGATGACAGCTTCAGCCTCGACAGGATTCGTGCGGGTCTTGCCGTGGTCGAACTGCCCCTGCACCCTGCGATAGAAGATCCCGCAGTCGGGCCGACGATCGATCGGAGCTGGGAAGGTGGCCAGCCGGCTGTCGTAGTAGTGCTGGTTTGAGAAGTCGATGAGGGACTCGTCCTGACTGCGGTAGTGCCACGACAGCCACTCCTGGGTGAACCCTGCCTGCAGCGCCTCCTCAAGGATCGAATCCTCGTCGATGCCGACCTCCTCGTCTGCGTCGGTGACGGCGTCCTCGTCACCGACGCCTGCCACCCCGAAGCGGGTGGGAGGCATCTGTCGCGAGTCGCCGACGATGACCACGGCGTTGGCGCGCCCGAGGGCGCCGATCGCGTCGGCCACCGTGATCTGGGAGGCCTCGTCGAACACGACGAGATCGAATTCGATTGTCCCGGGTGGCAGGAACTGCGCCACGGAATCCGGACTCATGAGGAAGCAGGGGGTCAGGTCGCTGATGATCTCCGGGAACCTCTCGATCAGGCGTCGGATCGATCGGCCTCGCTGTCTTCCACTCTTTGAAACCTCAAGTTGGAACTCTCCCACCTTGCCGGTCGTCACTCCGGGCTGCACCCGGCGCGATCGGAACAGGCCGTGGGGGATGGCGGTCTGCGCCAGCTTGCTGCGCTCGGCCAGCATGTCGATGAATTGCCGGACCCGGTGGTCATGGTGCTCGCGGTCGAAGATGTCGAACTGCAGCTCCTCAGCCCGGACGGTCATCGTCGTGGTCAGTACACCGCGGTCGAACGCAGCGGTTGCTTCGAGCCCGGGGAGATCACCTGTCTCGAGCCCGTCGCAGAGCTCGTCGAGACCGACCGCCCGCAGGGCATCAAGCTCGGTCTGCAGGTCGAGCCAGCGCTGCAGGGTGAGGTAGGTGCCGCTTTCCACAGCGGTACGCCAGATGGCGCCGGCGTGTCCGGTCAGCGTGTCGAGGACACTCCCTCCTGCCCACGCCAGTTCGGAGCTCTCGGTACTCCCGAGCATCGACCCCAGCTCCGACAGTGTCGACGCCATCCGCGTGATCCTGCGACCCAGCCCCGGGATGGGTATCTCGGTGGCGGCGAGCATCCCCCTGGCCGCTTCTCCCAGGGCGTCGGTGCGACGGATGGCGACCGCTGTAGTGGATCTCATCTCGATGGCCGCCGCGAGCGCGTCGATCTCGCTATCACTCACGGGTATGTCAGCCTCGACACCGGCGATTCCGGGCATGGCCCGGAGATCGGCAATGGCCTTCTGCGCTGCCGTGGACGCGGTGGCCAGGCGTGTGATGATTCCCGGCAGGGCGGACCGGTCCGAGGCAGCCGGACCCACGGCGGTGGCGACGTCTCCCAGGGCACTACGGAGCCGACCGGCTCGACCGAGAGGGAACGACCCCACTGCGGCGACAACCGCTGCCTCCACGCCGTCGAGGTCGGTCCGGCGGATCACCGTGGGATCGCCCGGAGCGAGTTCGCGTGCGGTGGCTGCAGCCGTCTCGAGCTCGCTCATCGCCGACGAGACACGCGACGCCCAGTCGGGATCTCCGACGCTGGCCCAGTCTGCCGACGGTAGGACAACGCCGCTCTCCTTGAACGAGATCACGGCACCGGCGCTAGCAAGGTCGTCGGCGCAGGTGGCAGCCTGAGCCAACCGCCCGGTGGGTCCGGTGATCCCGGCGAGCTCGTCGGCGAGATCACAGGTCTCCGTGATGAGTGCGGTGAGAGCGGCTCTGTCCAGATCGGCGAAACTTCGACCCCTTCCGAGGCGCCAGGCATGTCGATGCGTGACCTGGGCTGCGGCGAGGTACGGATCGAGCTTCGTGATTCGGTGCCGGACGTCAGCGACCGTTCCGGCATCGTTGTCGAGGAAGGCTCGGGGAATCGCTGCGACCCGACCGGGACCGAGGTCCATCAACCTGGTGAACGCTCCCGCGAAGCTGTAGCCCGCCTCGTTCTCCGAATACAACCCACTGTGGTAGCGCTCGAGCTGCATGGCGAGCGAAGCGAATTCGTCCTCGAATTGGGACATGTGACGCTCGTCGAACTGAGGCTGCTGTTCCAGCGCCGCCTTGAGCTGTTCGCGTAACGCCTTGGGCGTCGTACCCCGATCGTGGAGCTCGAGGCAGTATGGGTCGAGTCCGACTTGGCCGAGGCGCTCATGGACTACTGAGAGCGCTGCCTGCTTCTCGGCGACGAACAGGACCTTCTTCCCTTGGTACACGGCGTTGGCCAGAAGGTTCGTGATCGTCTGGCTCTTGCCGGTACCTGGTGGCCCTTCCAGTACGAAGGACTGGTTGCTCAGGGCCCGGGCAATGGCCTTGAGTTGCGAGCCGTCAGCAGGCTGGGGTGACAACAGGGTGGAGTCGTCGAGCCGAACCGGTTCGCCGGCGTTGGGGTCGTTGAACGGCACCCGGGGGGTTTCGACGAGATGCCGAACCACGGGCCGCTCGAGGAAGGCGGACCAGTGCTCGTCGAGATCCCGCCACAGGCGGAACTTCTTGAAATCCAGGATGGCAAGACTTGCCGTCTGCTCCACGGTGAATCCGCGACGATCGAGCCCACGTTCGCGGAGCTCGTCCCTGAGTGCCTGAAGGCCGGCTTCGACGTCGAGACCCAACTCGTCGCTCATGTCATCGGCGAACCATTGGAGCTTCATCTGCTCCTTGGCTCTGAGAGCCTCAATCAGGCAGTAGTTGGGAACCGTCGACTGTGTGTCGTCCATGTGGACCGCCAGCTTGGTGCTCCCCCTGGCCATATGCACTCGTACCGGGACGAGGAAGATCGGCGACGAGTAGGTGCCGTGGGGTTCTCCCCAGGTCAGGCTTCCGAGGGTGAGATATAGGTTGTTGGCTCCGCTGTCCTCCTCGATGAGGCGGGCGTCCGATCGCAGTCGGGAGGCCCGCTTCTTGAAGTTCGCACCTACCGACCCGCTGAAGAGGGAACTTGCCTGGAAGAGCATCATCTCGAGGATCTCGGCGCCGGCGTTCTGGACGATGCGCTCCTTTCCCTCCGCAATGCTTGCTCGAACCGTCTCATTGATGTCGTCGGCGGCGTGAACCAGCAGGCCGTCGCCGTTGGTCAGACGATCCTCGACGTATCCGAGTTTCCCGAGCGGTGGGAGCAACTGCAACCCGGATCTGTCCACCCTGAGATTCAGCAGACGATTCCGGAAGCTCAGGTCAAGAAGGGCGTTCTTCCAGTTCTGCACCCTCGCCGGCACCGACTCGGGCAGCAACCGACGGCTGACCGGGTCCCGTCGTTCGATGACGGGTGGCTCGCTGGGTCCGTTGTCGATGACCACGATCAGTTCGTCGCCCCGCCGCACCTGGGCCGGTAGGGGTCGGATGCCGTTGCGATGGGCAGAGGCGACATCGAGCACCCCTTCCATGACGGTGGGATTGAAGTGCTGCCTGGCCACCTCGACGGCATCTTCGAAGGAATCGTCCTCACAGAGGAGTACCGTCTCGATCGGCACGAGCAAGCCGGAGTCGAAGATGTTCTGTACCTCGGGCCATGAGTCCAGGTACTCCCTGTTGAGGACAACTTCCTGGGTCAGGTATCCACCGAATGCGTGACCGGCGACGAAGACGACGACAGGGTGAAGCCCGGCCGCCTCGAAGCACGAGGCCAGTGCACATGCCAGATCGATACACGTTCCCTGCTTCTCACCGAGGACCTGATCCAGTGGGCGGAGCTTCTGCCCCTCGTCTTCGAAGCTCGCAGGCGGGTTGACGTAGTTGCTGACTCGAGACTGGAGCTCCTCGAAAATGGCCTTGGCGATCCGGTGGTGCTGGCCGTTCTTCGCGCCCTGGTAGCCGCTCATGGCCGGATCGAGCCCTGCGCGCCCCAGGCGTTTGGATGCCGAGGTGATGATGTCGGCGACCTCGGGATGGTTGGGTTGCACGAACGCGGCGGTAATGGCTCGCCAGCGAGGAGCGCTGAGCCACTGGGTGCGCGAGAGGATCGCCGTCGATCTGGTCACCATGGTCGCTCGGCCCTGATCATCACTCACGGTGACGGCCAGTTCGGCGGGGATCAACTCCTCTAGATCGGCCAGAGCGATGTCATCGAGACGAACATCCGAGACGGGTGACAGCTCGATGGTCTGACCTGGCCCGGGAGCCTCGATGGCGATCGTGGCTGCCTGTACCGGAGGACGTCCGTCGCGTGACCAGTGCGACTCGACGCTGATCCTCAGCTGCGAGGCAAGGTCGCTCTGGCCAGCGCCGCTGGATCGGATCCGGATTGCGTCGACGATCGGAACCCTGTTGTGGGCCAGTGCGTAACAGACGCGGTCGCTGGCATCGACCTCGACGTCGAACGGGATGGGGATTGGAGCATCCTGTCCTGACCCGGCAACCTGTTCCGCCGTGCCCCCATCGGCATGATCGGAGTCGGTGGCCGGGTCGGTGATCGTCTGCCCGTCGCTTACTCCTTCGGGGGATGGTTGCTCCACCGCCTCTGGTGCCCCAGCGGACGCGTCGGGCAACTCGGGTTGAGAAGCGGTTTGGGTCTCGGGGTTGGGTTGGCCAGTGTCCGATGTCGGGTCAGATTTGTTTGTCATCGGGAGACACATTATTGCTAATCCAACAAGTAAGGGGCTGCTTGTAATAGGTAGCCGAACTCATCGGCGATCTTGGACCGAAAAGGAGCTCACTCCGCAGCTCTGCGGGACGCGGTCAACCCAGCGGTCATTCCTCCTCGCCGCCGACGCTGCCGCCCGGGACAAGATGTTGCATAGACAACCTGTGGGATGGACCCCTCTGGCCAGCGCTACCACCACTTCCCGGTCAGCGGGTCGGCGACTCGGTTCCGGGACGCGGCGGTGTCGATGCGGGGGCATCGTGTACCGGGAGTTCTTGCACCTCTTCATTCCATGCTCACACCACCCGAACAAGGCCGCAGAGAACCTGATCGCTGCCGACAGCGGCTTCACCGACGCCAAGTGCAAGGCGGGCCAGCCGTCCAACCTGCGATCGGTCGGTCGGGAACTCTCAACACAGATGGTTCGGAGTACCCCACTTTTACCGCCGATTCGGGTCGACCGTCAGCCACCGATCGCATACTGCCCATAGTCACGTCGAGGCAAGGACAGCTGCACGCCGGTGCTTCGGCATGGGTCAGGGTGGGGGTGGATCTGAAGGAGAGGACCACATCCGGATGGGACCCGAATTTCAGCGTGTCGGAGTGGGTCGTGTGATCGAGGAGAGGAATCTCGTTCGGATCGCTAGATCAGGTCCGAGGCCAGAACAAGGCAGCCCTGCGGATCTTGGTCGATGGCGTAGGTCCAGAGGGCGAAGGGCGAGAGGCGATCCGAAGGAACCCCGGCCGTCACTCGTCCACGAATGTTCGGGTGGGCCGGTCCACGATGGTCCACCCTTGCGTGGATCGTCGAAGGTCGTCACCGGCAGCCGCCATCGAGTTCGAGACGGGTCGAATCAGGGTTCTGGATCCAGCCGGCCAGCCGATGGAGGGAGGCCTCAGCCTCGATGCGAAGAGCGCACTCCCAGACGATTGCAAGCCGCCAACCGGACGAGAGCAACGCAAGTTCCGTTCGCCGGTCCCGTTGCCTGTTGCCGATGAGCTTGGCCTCCCAGAACGCAGTTCGGGTCTTCGGCACCACGAAGTACCTGCAGCCCTCATGGGCGTGCCAGAAACATCCGTACACCTGGATTGCAGCCCGCCACCGTGCGAGAACGATGTCAGGGGTCCCGGGCAGTTGTCGGACGTGAAGCCGGAATCTCAAGCCGTGCGAGTGCAGGAACCGTCGAACCGTCAATTCTGGCGCTGTATCCGATCTCTTCACCCGGGCCATGACCAGGCTGCGGGTTGCGGGGTCGACCGGGTCTGCCATGCGACTAGGCCACGGCCCGTGGCTCCCCGCAGTAGTCGTGGATGAAGGGAAGCATTGCCTCTGCGACCGCCTGCGCCATGGGCACCACGACGCTGTTCCCGAACTGCCTGTAGGCCTGTACATCGCTGACAGGAATGACGAACGTCTCGGGGAAGCCCATCAGCCGGGCGCATTCCCTTGGAGTCAGCCGCCGGGGGTTCCGTCTCGGGCCCCGACTCACGAGGATCTCGGAGCCGTCCTTGTAGTATCGGGCCGAGAGGGTTCGGGCCACGTCGTCGGGTCCCACGAGCCCGAAGCCGAATCCGTTGCCGGCAGCTCGGTGCTTCTCGGCGTACTGTCGGAGATAGTCCCAGAGCTTCCTGCTGAGCACGTAGTTGGCGTCGACCGTTGCACTCGGGCCGCTCGTGTAGGGGGGCTCGGGCTCCTCGGAGCCGTCCTCGGGGTGGAGGATGTCCCTCATCCTCGGCCCCTCGGAGGGAGCCTTGATCCTGTCGAATCTGAAGCCCGGATCGAATCGGCCGGAGCCGTCGAATCCGACGATGAGGATGCGCTGCCGACCCTGTGGCACCCACGGCCGGGCATCGATGACCTTGTAGGAGACGTGATAGCCAAGCTCGTCGACGAGGGTCCTGCGGATGGTCTCGAAGGTCCGGCCGTGGTCGTGCGAGCGCAGGTTCCTCACGTTCTCCAGCAGGAACACCCCCGGGCGCTTCTCCTCGAGGATTCGGGCGACGTCGAAGAACAGGGTCCCTTGGGTCTCGTCGGCGAAGCCGTGTGCCCTCCCGAGGGAGTTCTTCTTCGCGACGCCTGCGATCGAGAACGGCTGGCAGGGAAAGCCTGCCAGCAGGAGGTCATGGTCCGGTACCTCGGTTTCGTGGACCTTGGTGATGTCGCCTGCGAAGACGTGGTCGGTCGACGAAGTGAAATTGGCCTCGTAGGTCTGGCGTGCGAATCCGTCCCGCTCCGAGGTGAACACGCATTCGCCCCCGACGGCCTCGAAGCCCATGCGGAGACCACCGATTCCGGCGAAAAGGTCGATCAGACGGAACCCCGGTCTGTGCGCAACTGGCTCTTGAGGATTCATCTCCACCTTCGCTCGTGGCGGCAGCCGGATGGGCCACAGACCGTCACCATCTCTCACGCCTCAAACTACAGCCCAGACGACCCGTCTCCGGTGTGGATTCCTCAGCCGCCGCGGAGGGTGGTGGTCCACGCCGGGCCCCTTCCCGCTCCACCCGGCACTACTGGGTATGGGACCCGAGGTCCCGGAATCGGGGCCCGGGAAACTCACCTTCCGACGAAGCCCGACTCCACCATCCGCTCGCGGATCTCGAGAAGGCGTTTGCACTGCTTTTCGCTGGGGATCTGCCCCTTCTCGCCGGTGGCATAGGAGATGAAGCTGAGATCCGTGTCGGAGAGTTGCTTCGTCCTCCGGCCGAAATTCCTCAGGTTGATCCAGTACTTCTGGCCCAGATTCACGACCTCCACCTGGGCGTTGATCTCGCTGTCGACGCGCTGCGCCTTCCGTCCGCTGCGCCGCGCATCCCGGACGTCATCGCCGCTACGCAGCAGATGGGAGTACTCGGGAGGCAGATCGAAGGGGACCGCCTTCACGGCCTCCCAGCAGGCCGGACGTTTGGCCCACTCGGTCACGTTGGTGACCGGCCTGCCGGGATCGACCAGTACCTCCCGGACGTCTTCCGCAAGGGCGACCAGCTCCTCGACCAGATCCTCGGGGACGGCCTGCAACTCCCACAGCTTGTCGAAGTCCATCTCTGCACCGGCGTCGGACTCGGCGACGGCCAGAGCGAAGCGGGCGACGGTGTAGGTGATGATGTTCAGGCGGTAGCCCTGGTTTGCCCGGTACCAGTCGGACTTGCTGACGGCCGACTGGAGCGTCTCGAAGAGGATCGCCTTTCCGACGAGCGCCCGGAAGTAGTAGTCGTCGAAGACGAGGTCGCTCTTCTCCCATGCGCTGCTGACGGAGTTCGCGAAGAGCATGAAGTTGCGCTGGAGGCCGCTGCTGACGATGTGGGGCTGTTGATCCCAGGAGTTGAGGTACCGGGCGGCAAGGGTCTTGTCGATCACCTGTTCCTTGGGGTACTCGAGTGCGAACTTCTTCGCATCCCGGGTGGACAGCTTGTTCTTCTCGCTGAGGTACTGACCTCGTGACCGTTCATAGAACCACTTCGTCTCGTGGTGCTCGCCGGCGCGCGTGGGGGTTCGCAGCAACCGGGACTTCTCCTCCATCCGCTGGTGGAAGGGATGGTTGGAGAAGAAGTCGGACTCGCTGACCTTGTTCTGGGTGTTGGCCCACCGACTGATCTTCGGGACCAGTTCCTCGATCCGGTCATGGTCGACGACGATCAGCTTCATCTGGACGAATGCGTCTCGCAGGTCGACCTTCTCGTTCCGCCGGGCGAAGTAGAGCGAGGCGGTGGTCTGTCCGCCGTTGACGATCTGGAGATCACGAATCGCCGTGATTGCCAATGTGCCGGCTGACGGTGAGGTCGTGATTGCGGAAGCCGTGGCCGTGATGCCGTTGTTGTAGGGAAGGAACAACTCGGGGGCCTGGAGAAGGGTTCCCTGGATGCCCTTGTTGACCTTGCCCCTGTTGGTGAGGAATGCCCTGACGTTCGACTCGAGTACCCGCGACCCGAAGCGCTCGTAGATGTTCGCAAGCAGTTCCCCGGGGATGACCACGAGGAAGGTGTCCACGCCGGAACCGGCCGAGGAAGCCGGAAGGGCGGGCAACCCGTCGGCCACCCACTCGGTCAGGTCGATGTCGAGTTCCTCTCGACCGAGCTGGGACAACTCGACGCGGTGGAACCTCTCGATGCCCCAGATGTGGAACTCGACCTCCACACCGTCATGTTTTTCGGAGGGGAAGGACCTGATCGAGTCGCTCAGCTGGGCATTCGAAAGGAGGTAGAGGCGGACCTTGTCGAGCTCTCCTCTTGCCCGCAGCTCGTGGATGCTCTCGGCGTCTGCATAGGCGGGGCTGCTCGGATCGAACCTGCTCGAGTACGAGCCGTCCATGGCCGTCTCGAGGAACGCCTGCAGTGCGCCGAAATGACGTTTCGCCTCGGTGGTGGTGAGGGTCTCAATTTCGTCGCTGCTCCGGTGGTCGCTGATGACGAGGACGACCTGGTTCTCCTCATCGTCGATGCCGACACCGTCGACGGCGATGCGGCGGTTGCGAGAACCGGTCGTTTCGAGCGAGTAGACGGAGAGGGAATCCACCTCGTCGGCCACCGAGAGACGATCAGCCATCTCGTGCGTGAATGCCGGCTGGGTGAACGATCCGTCGGCGACCGCTCGGGTGCGGACGGTGTTCTGGACGTCGAGGAAGTAGTCCTCAAGCAGGAGCGCCATGTTGTCAATCCAATCCGGGGCCCACAGGGTCCACGATCTCGAATCTGCCCATCGATGAAATTGCGATCTGGTAGGTGACGCGGTCGATGCCCGACGGGACGTCTCCGCGCATGATCCGCGGGAATCCCTGGCCGACCGCATACCGCCTCGATCCGACGACGGCGAAGTGCCTCTCGTTGTCGGGATCCGGCGGGTCGAAGCCGAGGGCGGCGAGCCGCCGGTCCAGTTCGCCGACCATCCCGGGATGGACGAGCAGCGCGTCCCGGAACGCTGCCGTCAGCGAACCGACCGACACGGCGTCGCCGGTCCCTTCCGGCCGTTCCTCGAGCGCAACGGTCACGAGGGTGAGCGGCGACGGTTCGATCGGATCCAACTGGTTTACCGACGAGATCGTGACCGACCGCGACTCGGCGTGGATCGCCTTCACTTCGAACAACGCGTTGTCGGGATCGCGGAAGTCATGCGCGGCACCGAGCGGCCCGCCCCATGCAAGTACCGCGCCGTCCGCCCCGAGGCGCGGCGCAAGAAGCCGCAGGGCGACCCACAGTTCGGCAACCAGCCCCCGGATTACCTCCAGCGATGGCCTCCGGATCCCGCCGAGAAGCAGGTCCTTGAAGTCGCGTAGCGCTCGGTGGAACAACCGGAGCGCTCCCGGCTCGTCGTCGGCCAGCGCCGACCGTTCCGCCAGATCTATGCAGAGGAGGACGAAGGTGTCGGTCAACGCCCTGTCGAGCAACCTTATGACCATCGTCCATTCTTGCTGCCCGGGACGTTCGCCGACCTCCACACTGACTGCCTTGCCGAGTTCCAACGTCTCGGGTCGCGTGTCGAGACGAAGGAGAAGGATGGGACGACCTACCTCGTCGGTGCCGTAGTGGAGACGGAGAGGATGCCCCTCGAACCGGCGCTGGACACCGGGCTGCTCCTCGCGTAGCCCCTGCCAGACGGCCTGCGGGTCATCCGCCGTCATGGTCGTCTCCGTCTTCGATGTCGTCGTCGAAGTCGTCGAGCAGCTCGGGAATCCACAGGCGCTGGGCGGGGGTGTTCAGCACGTAGGTAACGTGGGCTCCGTCCTTGTCGCTCCGCTCACCGGGGACAAGCACGGCGACTGCGACGAGGGGGATCTTGGGAGCTGTTGGTCGCTCCCCGTCCTTCGGCGGACGTGCTTGGATTGGGTACAGCAGCAAGGCGGGGCGCTCGAGTTGCTTCGTGTAGAAGCGGTCCGGCACTCCGCGACCCTCGTTGGATTCGTCCATGGCGACGAATGCCAGTTTTGCTGCGGTGTTTCGTTCCTCGCTGAGGGTCGCTCCAGCGTCCCCCGGCCCCAACACCCTCATCCGGGTACCCGACACGGTCCAGCCTGCCTCGGTGGAACCACCGATCACTCGAGTCGGGGGCTGCCACGACCCGGGTAGGCCGGGAAGGTCGAACGGTCCCGAGCGCTCGCCCGTCCCTGACATGACGGCGATGTCCCAAAGCTGCAGGTCCTCGGCTGCGGTTCGGCACACGAAGTCGGAAAGGGTCGAACCTTCGAACAGCTGGTTGCGCCAGTTCGGGAACACTTCGAAATCGCGGAGGAAACCTCCGACCAACTCCTTGTCGATCCCTCGATAGATGACCCTCCCGGTGCGGGCCTTGGGCGCCTCCATGAGGTCGGAGCACTGGTCGAGCAGACCCCTCGTTACCTCGAGGTTCTTCCCGAGCACGCCCACATCGCCGTGCAGCCGGGCGGTTTCGATGACGGTGCCACGAAGGGAGACCACGCTTTTGCCCTGTTGGACCTGACTGGCCTTCATCTTGTTCCGTGCGGTGATGGCCAATGCGTCGGGATGGAGTCGGACCGAGATGCCGAACTGTCTTGGAGTCAATTGCTGCCTCGCCATCTCACCGATGTCCACACGCAGGTCGTCGAGACTGGCAAGCGCATGCTGGAATGCGTGCGCCATCTCTTCGGTGAGCCAGATCCGACACAGATCCTCGTAGCCCGATCGATAGCCGAACCACCGACCCATCTGCATCAGGGTGTCGGCGGCTTGGGTCCGGCGGTAGAAGTAGCTCGTCGAGAGACCTTCGAGGGTGAGCCCGCGGCTCAGCAGGTCGCCGCCGATCGCCACATACCTGAGTGGCATGGAATCTCGCCGACCGGTCCTCGAGTTGGTGATCAGGGTTTCGAGACTGAAGTTGGCCTGGCGAAGACCGTCCAGTACGAGATCCCATTCTGCTCCTGAGTCGGCAAACTCGGCCCGGAATGTCGCCTCCAGCTTGCTCAGGAACGGGTTCGGTTCGCCGCGGCCGTAGGCGCGGCTGTGCATGTCGATTGCGTTCTTGTACGTCGCAACCTCGCCTCTCACGAGATCGAACACCTGGGCCTGGACGTCGGTGAATCGTGAC
>Ga0164293_10002557_pt1 | contig 15441 bp, 16 predicted proteins | sample GEODES118metaG_FD_111487 | JGI IMG/M metagenome (GOLD analysis project Ga0164293, IMG submission 111487) | Eutrophic lake water microbial communities from Lake Mendota, Wisconsin, USA - GEODES118 metaG | ecosystem: Environmental > Aquatic > Freshwater > Lake | place: USA: Lake Mendota...
GCCGATGTGCGTGCGGAACTTAAAGACTCGGCGATGGGTATGAAGCTCGTGCGCTCAGGCTCACGGGCCGAGTGGTCGCTTCAAGCGGAATATGGCGTGGATCGCTTGCGCGTAGGAAATGAGTGCCGCAGTTCATTTAGCTGCTCATCAGCTTTGAACAATACAGTCATTATCACCGGTCCCGATGGCCGTCAGCACACCCAAGACTTTCGTATCGATCTCACAGACGTGCGCCAAGAAACGCGTACCAGTCTTGCCACTGAGTTAGTGGTCAAGGGCGATATGTCCCAGGCCTTCACTGTGGTTGATGCCAATAGGGAGGTCGCTCCGAGAGTTACTCTCGTGACCACTCCACCAGTGGGAATTTTTGAACTTCGCCAGGTGAGTGCCGTGGCTCCGGAATCAACCTATGTCCTAAGCTGGACGGATATTCCCTCGGATGCCACCGGCCAAGTTTATGTCATCGAGTTGAGCATCTGTAATTCCAACTACGGATCTTCGACCAACATGAATCGTTGCCGCACTCATCGCATGAATCTATCAGTGGAAGAGCGCACCATTGCCACTCCTACGATTGGGCGAGGAGATTGGGGCCCAGAACTTGTTAAATTTTTCCAGTTCGGAAAAACGCTCGATCACACCATCAGTATCTCAGCAGGCAGCTCGGCGGTACGTGTGCGCTCGACAGGTATCACCAGTTCAGATCCACGCGACCAAGTCAGTCTGGTCGGTAATCAGATCAAAGTAAAATCTGAGAACGCCGGTCTTAAAACAATGTCTGTGACCGTCACAAATTCTGTGGGCGGAGTCGCTCACGCTGTTTTCCTCTATGAAGTTCTGCCAGAGAACTGGGGTGAGAACGTTATCTTGGGGCCAGTTTCAAATGCGCCAGAATTTGCAGCGATTGAAAAATTATGGGGCAATACCAATCGTGTTTATCTCGGGGGCCATAACTTAAACGCTCGCGCGCTGGCCTTCAGAAAAAGTGTCACGGTGGGAACCGACACCATGCAGATGCCGGAGATCGCCACCGACTTAAACTTCTTTGCTAAAAACATGAAGAAGATTTTAGTGAGTTCACCGCTTTTGACCGCACTCCCGGCCGATATTTTAGCGGAGTTGAATGAGAAAGGTTTATATCTTGGCAAACGCGCCTCTTCAGTTCCAGGCTTTAAGATCGAAGATTATGAGCTAGAAGTGGTGCGAGAGCTGGGCATTCCCTCAAGTAAAGCGGGCCTTAAAGGTATCACCACTCGTGAGTCTGCTAATCCGGCCTTCTTAGAAATCTCTCTGACCAGTACCGATTGCAAAGAGCTCTTCGGTCTCCTCAAAACGGGCGAAGAAGACAATGAAACCGCTGAGCAGTACGTGCTCGGTGCCGCTTGCCGCTTGTCAGGTGGACGCACCATCGTGGTGTTAGGTTTCGAGTGGTCAGATATGAATGTGGCCGAAGCTGATAGCTATTTAGTAAAGCGCTGGTTTGAACGGATGTGGGAGTAATTATGAAATTATTTTTTGCCTTAGCTCTTCTCTCACTCAGTGCCATCGCGGCACCTTCGAAGCTTGAGTCAGAACTAGAGGCCCTCGCGGTCCCAGTAGATAAGGCCTTGGTCTCGACCACTAAAGACAAGCTCTACAGTATTCAAGAACGTCTCTCTCCGCTGTCAAATCGCCATGAGTTCGGTTTGATCGGTGGCAGAAATCTTAACCAAGACGGCAGCATTGTTTCGACTCAGCTCGGTGGTCTCTACCGCTACCACATCAACGGTAAATGGGCCTTAGGGTTAAACCATTTCCGCATGAATAACGAATTAAGTGCTACTGGAAAAAAACTGGTGAGCGAGCAAAACGTGGTACCCGATCGCGATTTCATCGTCTCTCAAACGGATCTCGTCGGTGAGTACAATTTATTCTACGGAAAGATGCGCTTTGATCTAGATCAGGTCGTTTACTTCGATCAATTCTGGAACGTAGGTGTGGGCCAAGTTGAACTTGGGAATAGCAATGCTACTGCCTTAGTGATTGATGCAGGTTTTGCTTTCTGGATGGGCAAGATGATGTCGGCGCGCATCGGTCTTAAAAATGACTTTTTTAAAGAACAAAATCTAAATGGTGAAACCAACGTTCACAATATGGTGGGCTACCTTTCACTCGGTATCCTCTTGGGAGCTGTTAAGTGAAATTTCTACTCTCTCTTGCTTTGTGTATGAGCACGGCCTGGGCCCAGCATGGCGCCGATGTACTCTTGAATAAAGCTGGAGTTGATCTCAAGAAAGAGGCACCGGTGGCATTTGAGGCCGGTGATTTTAAGCTTAACGACGCTTATCTGCAGACGCTCTTTATGGAGTGGCGTCAGGCGAAAGGTTTGAGTCCAGAGGTCGATGGCTGGATACAATTAGTGCTCTCAGGAAAATTCTCAGTTGCTGTCAAACAGTGGAGTGAACTTAAAACTCACTCACCACTCACGCAACAAACCTGGATCTATCTCACTTGGAAGTTGCAGCTGCCGCAAACTTTTGTGGATGCTTACCTCGCTGATCGCATGATGGGTGAGACTCAAGAGCGCTTACGTTTTGCCCTTGATCAAGTACTCAATAGCGAAGTGACGGCCAAGTGGGTGGCCTATGAGCGCCCGCATCTTTCAGCTGAGCAAACCAAGTTTCTGACCGGGCTACGTGCTCCGGTGGGGCCAGAGTTAGAACTGATGGCATTGGCTGCTCGCTATAGACTCGATCTCGCGGCGCACGTTCTGACTCTTCTTCCGATGGGCCATCCCCAAAGTTTCACGCTCGCTGCCACAGCGGTTTTGAACTACACCCGTAAAAATGAAATGGGTGAAGCGGGTAAACTCCTTAAGCGTCGAGTAGAGCCTGAGATTGAACACACCAAAGCGGTTAAAGAATTAGCGCGCCACTATATCACGCTCGGCCGCTTGCTCTATCAAGCAGGCGCTTATGAGGCATCGGAAGCATTCTATGCCAAAATTCCCCGTGGTGTGCCGGAGTACTTGCCGTCTCGTGCTGAGAGAACTTGGGCGCTGTTGCGTCTCAATCGTGTCAGTCAACTGCGCGGAGAACTCACCAGCCTCTCCCATGAAGTCTTCACCGATCGCTTCCTTCCGGAAGTCGGATTGGTACGTTCGGTCAGCCATCTCAAACTTTGTCGCTTTGATGAAGTCGTCAAAGAATTTGATAAGTACATCGCCACTCATTTAGTGTGGGCCAAGCGTATTGAAGAGGCACAAAAAAATCCAGCGACTGCCAAAATTGATAGTCCGGATGAGCGCATCGCTGAAGCGACCCTGGCGCTTGCCGCTCGTGTTGGGGAACTCGAGCGCCTGGCCAAGATGGAGCTTCCAAATTTAAAGACGGCGCTCGAAGCCCATGTACAAGGGCAGCAAGCAGAACTCTTAACGCAAAAAACACGCTTCTGGAAAAATCGCGAAGTCGTGCTTACTGAGGCCATTCGAAAAATGAAATTTGTCCGCATCGAAGCTTTAAGTCAGCTGCGTATGGCCCAAGCGAATCCACCCAGTAAAGAAGCCAGCGATGTAGTTAAGCGCATCGATTCATCTCGTGAGAAAGGGATTCAGGTTTATCCGGTGGATTCAGTCTACTGGCCCGATGAACTCTTTCATTTGCATTCAGCGGCCGCCACGCGCTGTGGAGGAAAGTCACTATGAAATACCTTCTTATCCTTCTATTGATGGTGTCCTGTGAAGGCGATAATAGCTATCTCTATAAAGTGGAGCCTTTTCAAGCGCAGCTCGTTTCTCAGCGCTACCAGCTCTCTGAAGAAGGCAAAGTTGACATCATTTGGGTGATCGATAATTCCGGCTCAATGGCGGGAATTCAACAAAGCGTGATTCAGAACGCCAATCTCTTCATTCAAGAGTTCACGAAACTTCCTGGGCTTGATTGGCGTATGGCCTTGTTGTCTACCGCTTTATACGAGAATCCCTATTTAGGAATGCCCACAGTTTTTGATTACACCCATCCTGATCCGGTGAATGAATTTAGTCAGGCAGTAGCAAGTCTGGGGATTAATGGAGATGCTACCGAGCGCTCTTTTGATCCGATCATCAAGCAGCTGAATGCTCATCAAAGCTTCTTGCGCCCCAATGCTTACCTCGTAATGATTTATGTCACCGATGAAGAAGAGCAATCCAATATCAGTGCCACAGCTTTCTTAAATGACCTCGTGGCTCGCAAGGGTGGTCGTCTAGGAATGATTCGTGCTTACGGTGCTATCGAGGCTAAAGACTTGGGCTGCGGTTATTCCAACATGTACGCAGGTAGTCCTTACGAAACAGTGATCAAGGGCACCGGCGGCAATGCTTTCGGAACATGTACTCCTCAGTTTGGTGCTGAGCTCGCTAAGCTTGGTAATGAGATTGTTTCCATTGTTTCTTCACCCGTCGTGCTCTTAAATAAGCGCCCACTACCGAGCTCACTCAAAGTGATCTACAAAGGTGCCGAGTTGCCAGTAGGACCTCGCAGCATGGGTGGCAAGTGGTTCTATGATCCCAACGCCAATGGCGTGCGTTTTCATGACTACGGTTTCTTAGATGTGGGCGAGCAGTACATCACAATCGACTTCGAAATCGACGAAGGCCAAAACTAGCCAAAAGGTGTCAGCTACTTTTAGGTTTTCAAAAGCAAGTTCTTCTCTTCAATCGCCGCACCACCGCCAGCGAAGTAGTCAGCGACATTCTTCAGACTCGTCTGAGCAATATTGGTCAGCGCCTCGTGGGTGAAGAAGGCCTGATGAGAAGTCACTACGACGTTGGGGAAAGTTAACAGACGAGCGAGTTTGTCGTCGTCGATCCCTTCTGCGGAGAAGTCATGGAAGAAGACACCTTCTTCATGTTCATAAACATCGAGCGCGACTCCGCCCAAACGTTTGTCTTTGATCGCTTGGATGAGTTCTTGTGTATGGATCAATCCGCCACGGCCGGTGTTAACCAAGATCACATGGGGTTTCATTAAGTGCAGCTGTTCGCGGTCAATCAAATAGCGCGTCTTCTCGGTGAGCGGGCAGTGAAGGGAGATGACATCACTTTCGCGACAAAGTGTCGCCATGTCGACGAGTTCAGCTTGGTAGATGCCGGTGAGCTGAGATTTATCAACATAGGGATCATGCACTAGCACACGACAGCCAAAGCCGTTCATCATGCGGACAAAGGCGAGGCCAATTTTTCCTGCACCCACCACACCGATGGTTTTACCGGCAACAGTAAAACCTTCAAGGCCATCGAGTTTGAAGTTCAACTCACGCACGCGGCGCGAAGCTTGGATGAGTTTGCGATTTAGGCAAAGCATAAGGGCCAGGGCATGCTCGGCGATGGCTTCGGGACTATAAGAGGGGACGCGCGCAATCGTGAGGCCCAGGGACTTGGCGCTTTTCAGATCGAGATGGGAGTAGCCAGCCGAGCGCAATGAAATCATACGCACACCGCGGCTTTTGAGTTCGCGAAGAGTGATATCGCTCAGGTTATCGTTAGCAAAAGTGGCAATTGCCTGGGTATCGTTTAAGAGTTTCGCAGTGATTTCATCAAGACGATGCTCAAACAGAGTGATTTCCAGTCCATACTTTTGCGCAAAGATGGTTAGGTTTTTTCTTTCAAAATCATGGACGCTAAAACAGGCGACTTTATTCATAGGCCGGAAAATATCAGGCGGGCCATAGTGTTGGCCAATGGATTGTGGCCCAATTACACTCATGCTTATGTGGAATAAACTTAATAAGTCCTTGATGACCTGTCAGTTCAGCTTCGGTTTGGCCTTCTATGGCGTGATGGTTATTTTAACCCGCTTTTTCCTAGAAGATTTAAAGTACAGCGAAGCGGAAACCATGATGGTGGTCGGCGCCTTCTCGGCGATCGGTCCTTTGTTTGCCATCGCTGGCGGTTTTATCGCCGATAAGTTTTTAGGTGCCTATCGCTCTCTCACTTTTGCTTATCTCTCTTTTGCCGCGGGCTATGGGCTGTTAGTTTTGGGTGCCACCACGGCGAATGTCGCCATCAGTTTATCTGGTATTGCTTTGGCCAGTTATGCCCGAGGACTGGCGTCTCCCAGCTACCCAACTTTATTTAAGCGAACCTTTGCCACACAAGAAAATTTTGAAAACTGTTATCCCGTTAACTACTCGGTGAATAATGTCGGCGCTTTTTTAGGGCAATATTTATTCCCCATGCTCGTGACGGTAGTGGGGTTCAAGGGCGGTTTTGCTTTGTCGCTTTCAATGGCGGTGCTCGCTGTAGTGATTATGGCTTCGTTGCGCAAATCATTTGTCGAAGTGGGTGCGAAAATTGATCAGGCGCCTGTGAGTGCAAAAAATTGGGGGGCTTTTGTTGGCCTCTCAGTTGCGATGATCGCCTTGGTGTTTTTCATGTTCTCAAATATGGATATGGGCAAGAACATTGTTTATGCCATCAGTGCCGGCGCCATTCTGTATTTTATCTTTTTGATGTTTAAAGCGACTCGCGCGGACAGTTTAAAAATGGGCACCATTCTTATCATGACCGGTTTAACCACCGTCTTTTTTGTCTACTACGGACAGATGATGACCTCTATGACCATGGTGACGATCAATACCATGCGAGGTGATTTATTCGGACTGATTCCTATCGCTCCGGAAGCGGCCATGGCGATGAATCCACTGTGGTGTATGGTGGCGGGCCCGGTGATCGCTTGGGCGCTGTCACGCCTAGAAAAGCGCGGCATTAATCTTGCGACCGCTACGAAGGTTTCTTTCTCTTTCGTTTTGACGGCGATCGCTTTTGGGATTTTAACTCTCGCAGTAAAAAACATCGGCAGCGATATTATCATTCGCCCGGAAATCTTTCTGGTCATTCACTTCTTCCAGGCCTTTGCGGAAGTGATGGTCGGCTCGATGGTGGTGTCGTTTATTTTATCGGTCGCTCCTAAGTATATCGAGAGTTTCTCGGTGAGTTTATTTTCCGTCTCACTCGCCTTGAGTGGGATCGTTGGTGCGGTTTTCTCAACCTCAATTGCCTTTGAGAAAGATCAGCAGATCACGCAAGAGTTGGTGCAAGCGGTATATGGTGGCTATTTCAGCACACTCACGCTGTGGGCAGTGGTGATGGTGGGGGTCGCGCTCTTGGCCTCCGTCGCTATTCGCAAAATGATTACCGCGAGCAAATGAAAACGCCTGAGCTCGAAGAATTTGTAGAGAGTCACCTCAATCTCCAAGTGAAGATATCTTATTCTTCGCACCACGACTTTCTCATCCGTCATCATTTAAAAGATTGTAAGAAGGTCTTAGACGTCGGTACCGGCAATGGCGCTTTCGTAGCGCGCTTGGCAATCGATCATCCTGCGATTCAATTTGTCGGTATTGATAAGCGTGCTCCGTGTATTGAGAGTTGCCAGAAGTATGTGAGTCACAATTTTATCGCCGAAAAAGTCGATATGTTCGCGCGCGAGAGCGCTTTTGATTTCTCAGCGTTTGATGGTTTTTTATTGCGCTACTTTTTATTACATGTCGATAATGCCCAAAAAATTCTGGAGCTCTTTAGAACAAAGACCAAGTCAGGTGCGCGCTTTTGGATTATCGATCTCGATTGGTCCACTTTTTCTTGCACACCTTCTCATCCTGGCTTTGATCAGCTGACATCTTTAGTGCGTGAGTTCTGCGCTAAAGTTTCTGTGGAATCGAATGGGGGACAGAATGTCTTACCGCTGCTTGAGAAACTTGGCTTTACAAATATCGTCACAGAACAAGGGCCGTTTACTTCCAAGAATATCCCGCTTGAGGATTTGGCCCTCTACCTCAAACAAGAAATGCAGTGCTATTCCCGAATGAGTGGGCGAGGAGTAAGTGATGCGCAGATTATGCGCTTTATTGACGAAGAAGTTCGTACCGGGAAAAGCCAAATTTCCTATGGAATGAAACTCGTCTCCTGCCAAATCCCCTAAAAGGTGTCAGCTACTTTTTGGACTAAATCTGACTCTTTTGCCAGGTTGAAAAATTTTTTGGTTTTGCTAGAATAAAAAAACTGGTGGGGGTTTAAATTCAATACGCAGGCATTGAACCCCACCAGAAATCATAATCATATTCATGACCTGTTTTCTGGCCTTATTCCCATAGTGTTCATTTTTTCGTCATTTGATAAACTTAATTTCAGAAAGATAATTTGATTCTGAAACTAGTTTCAAATTCTAAAAGGTGTCAGCTACTTTTTGGCTCTCATGTCAGCTCCTGTGAAGTGATGGGAGCTGTATCAAGACGCAGCATCGGGAAATCAATTTTTTCAAGATCGGTGAGTGCGGGACCTTCGATAACTTTGCCGTAAGCATTAAAGCGCGAGCCATGGCAGGGGCAGTCCCAGGATTTTTCTACATTATTCCAGTGCACCACTCCTCCTAGATGCGGACAGGCGGCCGAGATGAATTTGATTTCACCGACTTCATTCTTATAAGCGGCTACAATTTTCAAACCATGGCGCAGTACCACACCTTCATTCGCGGCGATGTGATCAAAGTCCGGCATCGATTTGGCCTCAAGCCACTCAGAGTATTGCGCCATAACGTTGGCGTTCTCTTTAATAAATTCTGGCGCGGCCCGAAGACTGATGCGGTTGGGGCTATAAAGATCACTCCAGGGATTTTGGCGGCCCATAATGAGATCGGTGATGAGCATGGCGCCGATCGTACAATGGGTCATACCATTACCTGAATCACCTGTGATGATATAAACATTGTCTTCATCCATCGGATTGCGGCCCAAATAGGCCAGTCCATCGATAGGTTCCATGACTTGCCCTGACCATTGGTGGACGATGTTTTTTGCCATCGGGAAACGATTGCGAACCCACGTTTCAAGTGTTTTAAAATTTTCTTCGGCGTCATCAGTCTGGCCAGTTTTATGATCGGCCCCACCCACGATCAACATGTCGTCAGTCTCAGTCGCCTGATCAATCCGTATATAGTGATAAGGGTCGAGTGTGTCCCAGTAGAGGGCATTTTGCACGCTCCCTTTGGGAATCAAAAAACCTAAAACATAGCTGCGATAAGCAGACTGCTTGGTGTGAATCACCACACGATCGTTGATGGGAGTATTAGTCGCCATGATGATGGAATGACTAGTTACGGTAAATCCGCGTTTGGTTTTCGTTTCAGTTTTCTCTCCGCCTTGAGCGCTGACAACGTGGGTGTGGGTATAGATCTCACCACCGGCATTCACAATCGCTTGAGTTAAGGCCTTAAGATATTTTAACGGATGGAGCTTCATTTGTTTTGGGAAGCGCAAACAGGGGCCAGAATAAAAAGAGACAAGCGGTGAGCGCTCTAAAAACTCGACATCATCAAGGCCTGCGCGATGACAGGCCTTCAGCTCTGTTCTGAGAACATTATTTCTCTCATCATCGGCCGCGAAGAGGTAGCCATCGATTATCTCCAGATCACAATCGATCTGTTCATTTTGGATGATGCCTATCACCAGATCAATCGCCTGGGAGTGACTTGTAGCCGCTAGTTGTGCACCATCCATTCCATGATATTTTTCGAGATTAAAGTAGCGATCATCTAAAGCGGTGGAAAAGTGCGCCGTCGTGCGACCCGTTTGTCCGCTACAGAGTTCGCCATTTTCAAGGATACAAACCTTTTTCCCTTCTTTAAGAAGAAGATAGGCCGAGGTGAGACCAGCGATCCCGCCGCCCACCACACAGACATCCACAGAGATATCTTCAGTCATCGTCGAAAAATGTGGCATGGTGACTGATTCATACCAAAGTGATGTGCTTTTCATGGCGCCTCCTTCCAGATGGATATGAGGCATATTAGCTTCGACAGGCGTAGCTTGTGTTTGTAGATTTCTCCACACTTCAACCAAAAGGTGTCAGCTACTTTTAGGAAATCACACTTACTCTGGCAGAACCAGAATATTCCCCTCAAACTCGTGCAGCACACTCTTACTGACAGATCCGATGAATAATTTTTCAACAGCACCGCGATTGTGCTTAGAGATGATCGCCAAATCTGCTTTCTGTGCCATGAGCCCGTTCTTTAAGGCTTTACCAGTAGCGAGGGTTGAAATCTCAACATGAATATCGTGTACTGAAACGTCATGAGATTGACTGACAATGGAAGCCTTCACGTTTTCTGTGATTTCCAGTTTTTCCTTTTCGCTAAATTTATAAGAAGGCATGACAAAAGGGATATTCATCAGCGCTTCCGAAGATAGGTCAGCAATAAAAGTGAGGTATTGCGCTTTGGCATTGAAAGCTTGAGCGATATTTTTGGTATAAGCAATCGAGGCCTGTGAAAACCTTGCTGGGTCAAGCAGTGCGCTCACGGTGTTAATGGCCTTGTGATTCTTAGCGATGAGGACTGGGATAGGAGAAGAAGCAATCATCTTTTCTGCAAAGCTGCCAATCCCAAAAAAACTTGTCTCGCCTCGATGACCCATCACAAGCATATCCGCCTTGCTCGCTTCGATGAGTTTCAGTAATTCTTGTTGAGAGTTGCCGAATTTAATACTGATTTCAAATTGAACTTTATTGCGCACCATTTGATCTCTGAGTCTTGCTTCAATCGATTTATTCAGCTCAGTCTGAAATTGGCCGAGAATATTTTTTGCTTGAAACTCTGTCGCCGGCCAGTCCCAAACAGGAGAGACGTCGGATATGTGAACCAGCGTAACTTCGCCGCCCATTTTTTGTTGCAGTTGATGGGCTATTTGAACAGCACTGTCTGACTGTTTTGACATATCAGAAGCGATTAGAATCTTATGCAATTTTTTCATTTTTTCCACCCTTGACGAAACTCTACTGTGCTTCCATTAAGATAGCATATGAGACTTATCATTCTTTTAATGTTTATGTTAAAATTAAGAATGCTCGTAACGAAGATGCTAGGCGTAATTTTTTGCGTCATTTCAATCTCAATAGCAAGCAAATGGTGTTGAGCTCAAGGTGAGTACCAAGGTTAAAGGTATTTGCCTGTTGGATGGGCGGGATAGTGGTCTTGGTTTGTTCTATCTGAAATACGCTGTGGCACTTAAAGAATCCAGAGATTACATTTAGGACATGAAACTCATGTCCTAAATGTATTGAGTTAGGCTACTTCCCAAAAATGCTAATCTTCGCCTGACGGCCAGGCAGACCTTCAGAGTTTCCGATCACCAAAATTTTCTTGAGACAACGATCGCCTGCGCCACGTAAATTGATCCAGCGTGAGCTACTTCCGCGCGAAAAGTGATCACGTACCATGAGATAATCCCAGTTACCATTGGCAAATTGAACGGCGACGTGATCGACATCTGCTGCACGTACTTCGACATTCAACTTCAATTCAGAGATACCACACTTAGGCACAGCAAACTGAATAACATCGCGGTCGTCACGGTGACGGGCCAAACGTGTTTTTCCAAGAAATTCACTCGCCGAAGCTTCGACGGTGACTAAAAGAGCGACTAGGGCAAAAAACTTAAATTTCATTTTATTCTCCTATTTATTGGTTCTGTTTAAACTTAAAAACTTAATTCAATCGACTTATCTTTTTCTCTTTGAATCTTTGCGGTTTTCTTTACGGTCAGAGCGATTGTCTTTGCGGACTTCTCTGCGTTCAACGCGATTTTCCTTACGGTTCTCTCTACGCTCAACGCGATTTTCTTGACGATTGTCCCTGCGTTCAACACGATTTTCTTTTTGTGCCAGGACAGAGGTGCTCATGAGAGCTGCAAACAAGAGGATTGATGTAAATTTCATAAAATCTCCTTAGTTAATTATTTTTCCAAATGTGCTATTCACAGTTGGCCAGTGTGTAAGACTTGCTATTTCCTTTAAAGCTGACAGAAATTTTCCCACAGCCATTAAAAGTAACAGTTGCATTGCCATTGAGAGTGCCCGTCAAATCTGTGCTGATCGAGCCACTTGTAGGATAACAACAACTACTGCTGTAACTGACTGATTGAAAGGTGTGTTCTGCTGTAAAGCGCGCACGGTTATGATGAACTGAAAGAACACCAGATGAAATATTTCGTCCGTTGCGACTCAGTTGATTTATTTGAAGTGGTGATGTCGTGCTCACACTCATGTCAAACACTGTACGACCACCTGTACGAGTCAAGATTTTATGTATCCCATCAATGTCGAGTGAGAGATTACCCATGCCATCAACTTGTGAAATAGTCATACCTCCACCAATCGTGTTGCCGTCCCAAGCTTGGCGGTTTTGTGAAGTTGTTTGAATTGTTCCGCGAGGTCCAGTACGACCGAACTCAGGTGTTCTGGTAAACGAGTCTCCTGCACCAGTGAGTGAACAGGTCGCTCCGTTGGCAAAATTTAAACTGATCGTTCCGCTCCAAAGATAAGATCCAAAATCACAATTCACATTTCGACTGCAGTTTCCCCCACCATTATTTGTCAGTGTTCGAGTACAAGCAGCATGGGCCTCGGGTACTAACAATTTTAGGAATAAACTACGTTGACTTACCATGCTATCGCCGCTGGCATCATCGATTGCACCTGATGCGCCAGTAATGGCGCCTTCTACACTATCAGCGATTTGATCAAGGGATGAAGTATCAGTTATGCTCTCTTCTTTAGGCTGACAAGCGGCTAAGCTGATGGCTGTTAAAATTAGTAAGACAGATCTCATATAACCTCCGTTTAAGTTACTCAGGGGGTAAGACGGAAGGGGGGATAAAAAGTTGCGCTCGACAGACTCTTTACATGAGAATCTAATTATTTTAACATGTTAGGATGTCGAAAACGGCCAATCCAAATAAAGCAAAACTTTTTAGCTTGTTTACCGTCTCATCAAGTGACGAGGATGTTCGCTTAATCAAACGTATCCAAAAAGGTGATGAAGCGGCTTTCGAGGAATTTTATATGAAGTACCGTAAACCTCTATTTAGCTATTTTTCCGGCCATGCTTCTTCGGCGTCTTTGGCCGAAGAACTATTGCAAGAGACCTTTCTTAAGGTAGCGCAAAATTGTGCTGGTTTTGCTTTTGAAAGTAAGGTCTCGACATGGTTATGGACAATCGCGCGAAATAAGATGATTGATCATTGGCGGTCAGCTCAACATCAGCAAGATCAGCTATCTGAGTCACTAACAACTGATGAAGGTGAGGATCATGATCTTGTGGCCGAAATTGATTCAGCTGAAAGTATTTTAATACAACAATCGCAGACGAAGGCGGTTGAAAAATGCTTAGCTGAACTTGCACCAAACCAAAAAGATGCTGTCTTATTAAGAAGCCATAGTGAGCTCAGCTACGATGAAATTGCCCGCACACTGAGTTTAAGTGTCTCGGCAATCAAGAGTTTATTAGTAAGAGCGAAAGATAAACTAATGAATTGTCTTAAGCGAGGTGGCCATCATGAAGCCTGACTTCTTTAAAGAACTGGCGAAAAAGACTGAGAAAGAGCCAGCAAAAAATATTGATCATTTGATTTTGACCCAGGCGAAGCATCACATGCCAAAGCCAAGCACGAGCTATCGTTCTTGGATCATTTCAACGGTATCAATTGCCGCCACATTAGTGATCTGGTTCCAATATAATGTTCATCAGATTGAACGTGAAATGACGAATGAGCCACATGAGTTGATTGCACATCATGAAGAAATTGAACTCTGGGTTGAGGCTTCTGAATGGAGTGAAGAAGATTGGAATTATCTTGAACGAGGGGAGTCATGAGAAAAAAGCTCATCGTTTTATTATTAACGATTTTTATGTTGGCCACCATGACAGCTGCTGATGCTGAGATCATTCGAAATCTGGATTTTTTCGAATCGATGGATCTGGTGGAAAATAGTGAAGTACTTGGAGCTGAGGAGCTTTCAAAGAAGAGTGGCAATTTGGCGGAGAAAGAAGATGAAGAATAAAATTTTAACTGTTCTCTTTATCCTTTTAGTAGCACCAGCCTTTGCTCAGGACACCAAGAAAGTGCCCACTGACGCCCAGAAGCGTTGGGAGCAAATGAGTGAAGAACAGCGGCAAGAGCTAAGAGATCGTCATACGCGCTGGAAAGGGATGTCAAAAGAGGAAAAAAGTACTCTTCGAAAAAAATACGAAAAGTTTAAGAGTCTTTCTCCTGAAAAAAAGCAGAAACTCCGTGACGCATATAAAAAATGGCAATCGCTTGATAATGAAAAAAAACAGGCGATCAGGGAAAGACTAAAGAAAACAAGAACGATGGATCCTAATTTAAGGCGAGAACGTTTACAGAAAATTCGCGACCGTCGCATGAACAAAAGAGATCGTCTCCGCCGTCGTTAGGAACAAGTATGTTGTTGTTTTTGCTATTTCTCATTTCAAATCTAAGCTTTGCTGAAACTCGATCGAGTATGATTTCACTCTCTGGCACTCAGGGACCGGATGACTTTAAATCCGGGTCTCTTAGTTCAACGATTGGGATAAATGAAGATTGGGCAGCGAAGTTATCATTCTTTCAGTCAGATTCTGGAGTGGCAGATATCCTTGAAGAAAAACTTATTTCAAGCGAACTCAGACTTGGGGGCGACTATCAAATTAATCTTATGTGGGGCGTTGAGTTTGGAGTAGTGGGGAGAGAAGATCCTTATGAGGTTGAAGGTCGAGGTGGCTATTTGGGTGGACGAGTTGTTCTCAGTGATTTTTGGGGTGGCAAAAGAGAGACATCTTTGAATTTAAGAATTGAAAGAATGCGCTTCACTCAGTCGCTCACAGTTGAACAAACTTTACGAACATATGAAATCGAAACTTCTATTAATCAAGAATTCATACAACTTGGTCTGGATCAAGATTTTTTTCTTTGGTGGCTTCTTTACTTTTCGCATCGAAAGTATAATTACTCCGATGAGTCCAGTCGCTTAGTGGTCACATCAGCAAGACGCAGAACTTCTTTTTCGGGGTCACGAAATAATTATGGTCTGCCTGATAACGATATTTTAGCTGGCTTCCAATTTTTACCCTATGAGTGGTTGGAAATAAATCTAGATACCAGTCGAACTAAATTAGTTGAACAAGATGAAATCACAAAATCTAATTCGCTAACGACTACCTTTCTCTGGAGCGACTTTAGTTTGGATTTATCAGTGTCTCTTACAGACTTTGGTGACGCCAGTGGTGAAGATCAAGAGAAGCAAACCTTCTATACTATCGGACTTGCTTATTCCTGGTAGTCTGGTTCTTATATAATCACACGGCATTAGCTCGTATATATTCATTTTTTCAAACTGCCTGGCCAAAGTGTTAGGGTGAAGACAGTATGCCGCCCATCTAACTCTGGGAGGCTTTATGAAAACCATCACCCTTATCGCTTTATTAACTTTTGCCATGAACGTTATGGCGAGCTCTCAGGTTCAGGTCGAGGCGACATTTGCCAAGATCACAGGCGTTGCGGCCAAAGAAATCTATGATTCACTCAATATCCCTGCGCTAGAAGATCTTGAGGGAGAAGCCGGCCCAGATATTTTGTTTAAAGATGGCA
>Ga0164293_10002558_pt1 | contig 15437 bp, 13 predicted proteins | sample GEODES118metaG_FD_111487 | JGI IMG/M metagenome (GOLD analysis project Ga0164293, IMG submission 111487) | Eutrophic lake water microbial communities from Lake Mendota, Wisconsin, USA - GEODES118 metaG | ecosystem: Environmental > Aquatic > Freshwater > Lake | place: USA: Lake Mendota...
GACAGATGGGTTCTTATATTTTACTTTAACTTCTTTTTCAAATGAACGTCCTGTAAAATAATTCAATATTCCATTTTCATCATATGAAGGAATAATAACCATATTTTTATATGGTCCTGATTCGCAATAACCAATATTGTATTTAAGTATATCTTCTTCACTTATGTTTCTAGACTTAACATAAGTTAAAGCATGTCTACCTATAATATCTGATTTCTGGATGTTAAGTAAAGGTTTAAATTCTTTAGGTAAGTTAAGTTTTTCTGTTATTACTGTTTCTCTATCTGCTGTTTCTGTCTTAACAATAGATCTTAACTCTAGTGAAGCTTCAGGTGATGCTTTAACCTGTTTAAATAATTGATGGATTTTTTTACCACGTCTATCACATACCCAACAATGCCAAGGATTTTCACCCTTTTTATTTTCAGTCATGTTAACCTCTAATTTAGGTTTATGGTGATTACAAAACGGACAATGATAAGCAAAATTCCCTTTCGATGTCTGTTTACCAGTACCTAATACAGAGTTAACTAAGGCAATCAGTGGTTGATTGAGCATAACTGTAATATACTAAGAAACACTTAGATTACCAAGTTAAGCAAAATCTTTAGTAAAGAATTTTCCTAAAATGTTATCATTAAAATAACCTTCAGGATTTTCTAATACACTATATTCAAATAAGTACTTACATTCATAGTAAGTAAGAAGTTTTTTATTAGGAACCAATTGTAGAATTTCACGGGTAAATTCCTCTTGTTTACCTCCTTTTATGAGTTCCATAATTGGTTTAGCAGATCCATAATAAGTTTTCCAGTCCGATTCCTTTACTACCACCTTAGTGGCTGACTTCCTGCCTGGACCTGTTTGTTCTGCTATTTCCTTTTTTGTTAATTTTTTCTTTACATTATGGTAAAGAACTTTTTTTCCAATATAAGCTTTACCTGTTGGTCTATGTTTTACAACATAAATAAAACCAAAGGTATTTTCTGGGAAATCCTCAATTGAGGAATATGTTTTTTTAGTTAATAACCCGCTGTCACTGTCTGTTTGAGAAAACCATTCATTCATAATATTATCTATCTATGTTTATAAGTATTGTAGTGTCTGTTGTAGGTGATGTAGGTAACGGTTGAGATAATTTTCCTACTGCTAATAAGTTTTGATCTTCATCATATAATCCTACTGTTGTAACATAAGGATTAAAATAAGATCCAGTTACAAAATTATAAGGTGTTCCATCAGTTGAGCCTGAGATAATAGAAGGGTTTAGACTAAAATTATATTCATTTTCTCTAATAGTACATTTATATTGAGTTTCATAAATTACAAATGATGAAGAAAAAGAACATGTTATGTTAGATGATGTAACAAAGTTTTGAGCTATAATAGGATCAGTTAAACCATATACTGCTGTTCCATAATCAGCAAAACCATATCCATCATTAGCAGGATCAGTATCGCTTGTTATAATAGCTATTCCTTGTTGGTAAAATATATTACCACAGTATTTATTCTGTTGTTGGTAAATTAAATTACCTTCACCATCATCATAAATTGAACCACTATCAGAAGTTAATCTAAAAGTACCAGGCATTATATAATTACCAAATAAACTTACAGGAATAGATATTACCCCAATTTCAGTACTTGAAGAAATAGGAAAATATTTAGCAAAAGTTAATGATGTTGGGAATGAGTTAGCATATCGTCCTACAGATGAAGTAGTACCTACTAAAACATCACCTGTAGAATCTTTACCAGGAATTAAACTTGATGTTGTTGCTGGTAATCCATAATTAGATCCTGAGCTTACTACATTTCCATAATAAAGCTGTTTAATAGAATTATAAACTAACTCTTGAAATTGAGTAGTAATTTGTCCTGTAGTAGGAGCTGTAGATAAATTAAATAAGGATGTTTGAAGGTTTTTACCTAAATATCTATCTATACCAACATTAGAAGCTGTTAAAGCAGCCGCCCCTTCAAAGGTAAATCCTTTATTTACCTCAAAGGGTGTTACTATAATATCAGAAGATAGAAATTGTTTGTAAGCACTCATTCATTTTAGAAATCTAACTTAACTCTAACCAATGCTTCTTTTGTAAAATCTTTAGGTAAAGGTCTTGACAATTTAGCTACAGCCAATAATTCATTATTATCATTATATAATCCTACAGTTGTAATATAAGTTTGAGGACTATTAATAAATTGGGAATATAATACTTCACCTGTTGAACCTGAAATAAAGCTAGGATTTTCTGAATAGTTAAATTCTGAACTTCTTGGTCTTACAAAGATATAATTTGAGGATATAGTTTCTTCTGAGTTTAGCTTAAATGAAGCTGCTCCAGCTCCTGAACCTGAAATTGCTTTAAATAAAGTAATAAAAGGTAATTCATTAATAGATGAAGTAGCAAAACCAGTAGCTGAACCACTATATGTTAAACCAGCACCACCACCAGCTAAAGGAGCAGATAATGCTAAAGGATTTAAAATAATAGTTCCAATATCTGGTAATAACCAACCATATGAACCTGAATTGAGTGAATATCCATCTGCTGTAGTTGCTGATCCTGTAAATCTTACTCCTGCAGATCCTGAAATTAATTGAAATACTCTTCCAGCAGCATTAAATTGAACTGAAGAAACATAAGCACTATTATCTGTTAAAGATATAGTATTTAATCCTCCTGATATTTTTAATGTTAATGATCCTAAAAGAATTTTTTCTTTATATCTAGCTCTTTCTAATGAAATAGCAAAAAATTCAGAAGATGTAATAGCACCAAAAATAAAGTTAGTATTTTCATCCCCAATTGCTAAATCTTGCCACTGTCCATAAATTGTTGATGAAGGAGAAGCTCCATTTACTAATTGATTATAATTTGTACTTCCACTACCTAAATTATTTCCATAAGTAAGAGCAAATTGAGCTGCTGAGCCACTTAAAGTTGATGCTGTATTATATACATCAATATAAAATTTACCTGAAGTGCTAGTAACTTGTGTTGATGAAGTAAAGAAAGTAGTTAAAGTTGGGTTATTAGTAGACCAAACAACACCTGCTACGGAGTCAGAGCTTATTACAAAATCATCTGCTTCTAATCTTTTAAATGACATAGTCTATATATTAAGATACTTTTTGTACTGTTACAGGAATTGTTAAACGAGCGCCACTGTCTCTACCTTCTACAGTTAATGTAGCATATAAAGCTGTGTTTGAACCAAACAAGGTGTTTATTGTAGTTGCTCTTAAATTAATTGTAGTTCCTACTACTGTTTTAGAAACATTAGTTCCTACTGTAGTTTGAATATTTAACGCTTGAGCTTGTGGAGTATTAATTCCTACACCTTCAAAAGTATTAAATAATCTAACATCAGAAATAGTAGCTGTATATCCACTTGATTCAAAAGTATTACCACCTAAGTAATTTAATGTTTGAGGAGTAATTGCTAATGAAGCACCTTGTTTAATAACAATAGCACTATAACCTAAATCTAAAATAGGCAACTTAGCAGTACCACGAGGTAAAGTAGTTAACTTATATTTCATTACCTGAGTTTCCTGAGGGAATGCTTCAAGTAAAGGCATATTTACAATAGCTTCACCATAGTAAGCGGAACCAGAGGGGTGTGTTGGATTATAAAGTGTATAATCAATTTCATCATCAGCTAAGGAAAATTGAGTAATTCTAAAAGAACCATCATTTCTAGCTAATAATTCTCTTCCTTTTGTTGTTAAAATTGCGTCTACGGTTACTACTGAATTATTTAAGTATCCCATTGTTTATTTCTATTTGTTATAAATATATTTAAATTTAGTTTTTACGATATAATTCCTGCTTTTTTAGCTAAATCATATGGATCATAATTAGGATTAAAATTCTCAGGTACTAAAAATCCTGGATCTTTATATGAAGGTAAAGTGGATGCTACTATATTTGTTTCATTAGGTATTCTTCTAAATATTCTATAGTTTTGATTTAAATATCTTGTAGGTCCAGTATAAATACCTCCTAAAATACTATTAGCTATAGAAGCACTTACTGAAGGAATGGAATTTATGTTTTCACTAGAATCAATAGTTCCAAATTGAACTCTTTGAAGACTGTTGTATGAAACATCTAATGAACCAGACATTGAACCGCTTCTTCTAGCATCACCAAACCTAATTATATCTCCGGTTATTAAAGGAAATAAAGTATCAGTATAATCAACATATAAAGCAGCATTACTATTTGGAATAGTATTTCCTATTAATTCTTCTTTTTCAGTGTCATAAATATAAAAATTAAACCCGGGTCTTAATTTATAATTACCAAAACTACCTGTAGGAGAAGAAGTTAAAGCATCTAAAAAGGCATCAGATTGTCCTAATACTGGATCTGTATCAGTATCAGTTAAATCACTTAATATACCAGGTCCTACTGTTCCGCTTCCTGTTGAGAAGAAAGTTCTATAAAAACTAGTTACTAAAACTACTGAAGGATCATATTTGTCAAACACATCAAAACTACCACTAGCTTTACCAGATGTTGAACCTGAAAGCATACAAATTGTTTGGTAATTAGCTCCTCCTTCAATTATAGATACAGATGTATTTTTTTCACCCGCTGCGTAAACAGCAGGTATAATTGATGCAGAAATGTTACTTGGAAAAATATTAGAAACTAAATGTATAGAATTATTTAATTCGTTTAAAGAAATAATTTGAGCTTCAGTATTAACTAAATAAACACCATGAATATTACCACCATTAGGTACTTCAGGATAGGCTGATTCAATATAATCAAAATATAAAAACCAGTTACTATAATTTGAAACGTTTGGTACTTGTGATTCAGTAGAAGGAGTAGAGACTGGATATTGGTTATTTAAAAATATTGAGGATGGTTGTATGTAAATAGGTTTATTAAAATTAGGAGAGGTTGTTTTACTACCTTCATATCTTAAAGTAACATTTCTATAAGCTGTATAGTTTGAATCAGGAATTGAAAATTTAGTTGCTGATCCATCATATAAAGAAGATGAATTAACTGGAAGAATTGAGTTAGAAGAATAATCAACATCCATGTAAAGAGTACTTAAAACTCCTTCAGTAGCGTTATTTTGTAAAGGATCAAGTGAAGGATTAGTCAATTGATATTCTTGCAATAAAACATTACTTGCACTTATATTAGGAGGAAAATTATTATTAGTTAAAAAACTAATAGGATAAAAAGCTTCTTTAATTTCAGTAATAACAGAACCACTGCCTGGAGAGTTTACTGATTGATATAGTATTTTGTTTCTATTATCTACAATACTAATAAAATTACCAGCGGTCATGTTACCATAATTAAAACTTAAATAATAAGTTTTATTATAATCTATTTCATAAGGAATAGGATATTTACTTCCACTTGAAAAAGTTACAGTAGGAGCAAGAGGTAATACTGGTTCTGAATAAAGAGTAGCAATAATTGGTTGATATCCTTCTTCATCTAAATTAATATTAATTAATGAACCACTAAATTCTCCATCAAAAAATTCATTTTGATTTGTTTGAGTAAAAGCTACAGCACCACTTGGAGTTGTATTAAAACCTGTCCAACTTTGAGTAATATTTGAATAATAATTTAATGATGATGTTTCACCAAATAATTCAGGAACAGTTCCGCCTGATGAACCAGTAGTGGCATACATTGAAATAGACCCAGTGTATTCTGATTGGGTTATTTCTGCTTGTGGTACAGGATATTTATTTCTTTCTAATAAATGTTGTTTAATAATAACTCCAGAAGTTAATGATGTTTTAGCTGGTGACCAATCTTGAATCATTTTAAATAAAGAGTTATCAAAATATTTAATAAGTCTTATATAATCCCAAATATTATAATTATGAGTATATTTTTCAAAATATGAATTTCTTAAATTATCTAAATCAGGATAAGATTGAGCTGGAGATGTTATTTCTCTTGGGTCTCCTACATAATTTCCAATATTAAGGAAACCTAAAGTTGACATTATATCTTCATTGATTTCATTTTGTGGAGAAAAAGCAACCTCAACATAATCCACATCTCTAGTATATGAAGAACTTATTGGATAGTTTTGTTGAATAGAAGAAAGTGAAGATAATATTTGATTTTGGGGGATATTAGTTTCAATACTGCTAGTAATAGGTAATACTGTATTTTCTGTTTTAACTTTTTCAGATATAGCATTTTGAATACCCGCGGTAAATTGATCAAAATAAAATACTTCTGTATTTTTTATCCAAGAATAACTTCCACTTAGGTAAAAATTACTAGTTCCAACAAATGAAGAAGTAGTAATCCAAGATCCTGTTACTTTTGGATGTGATGAAATTGATGAAGTATATAATTCACCTCCTAAAGTTGCTCTAAATGCTAAATTTTCACTTGACTCAATTGAGTAAGGATTCATTACATAGGCATCAAAATTATTTTCTAGTAAGGGTAAAGTATAATACCTAATTTCTTGTAATGAGCCAGTAAATATTTTACCCGCTAATGAAGAAGATATACCAAAATAAGATATAGTACTATCATTCCAAGAAGTAGCAGCAGATGTCACTGATGATGATGCTTGGAAACCAATAATATTTCCATCTTCACCATTATAATTTTTATTTTTAGCGTATAAAGTATAAACGTTATTATCTTTATTTACTAAAACAGACCACCATCCTCCATTGTAAAAAGGAAAATATATGCTTGCTGATGTGTTTGGAGAAGAAGGATCAGGGGTGAAATCTAATTTAGCATATTGGTTATTAGGATTTATTATTGCACCAGAATATGAACCACTTGTATATCCTGAACCAGTGTAATTAAGAGTTAACTTAATATTTTGGTCTGTTTCCCATAAACTTTGAGAAGCAATACTTGATGTATTTTGGGGTAAACCAGTTGTTTTAAATCTAAATTCTATAGATTGAGGATTATTACTTGTAGCCCCCCAAGTAGAATTTAGTACAAAAGATGAACTTACATAAGCTGATCCACTAGTATAAAAAGCATTATTATACTCATCTTGCCAAAAATCATATGTGTTAGAGTTTTTATCTTTACCCCCAAATTCATTAACTCTTAAAACAGTATCAGGAATACCATAAATAGTTATTAATGTTTTTAAACCTTCTATAGTACCTTTTTTCTTAAGTAAGTAAGGTAAGTTGTGATATATACGTTTATAAATTTCTTTATTTAAATCATCTACAGGAGATAATGAAGATGTTGAAGAAGCTGTAACAAACGTATTAATATATTCTAAACCAATTGGGGTTGGTAATGTTGTAGAAGCATCAGGAATGTTAAATAAACTTCCTGAGTTGGTAAAGCCTAAAAGTGATGAATATAAATCATTAGATGAAAAATTATTTTGGTATATTTTAATACCTAAATCTCTTAAAACATCAGTAATTAAATCCTTAGAAATACCATAATTTAATCTATTATCAGCATTATATTTTTCAGTTACATTTTCTATATAAAGATATAGATTATCAAACATTTGTGCTAACATTTCAACAAATAATTCATACTGTGAATTATCTGAATCTTCTTTTATGTAAGCTGGAATAGTATTTACTAAAGCATTATCATTATTATCATCATATAATGAAGCACTTAATGATTGAGTTGTAAAGAAAGCTAATCCAGTTACTGAAGTAGTACTAGCATTTATGTAAGGAGGGAATGAATTTGTTTTAGGCCATGCTTTAGAACCTGATTCGTAATAAAGATAATATTCATAACTATCAAAATTAGTTATAATTTCATCTATTTTGTTTTGCCAAATAATATTACTTGAAGAAACATAATAGTTGGTTGTGGTACCTGATGATAAAGAAGCACTAGATTGATAGGTTTCAATTAAAGCTAGTTTATAATAAAAATTTTCTAGTCTTGTTTGTGCTGAAGATAAGTAGATAAAATCAGAATAGTCAGTATAGTCAATATTGATTTCTATACCTTTTTCAGCTAATAAACTGTTTATTTGATATAAATAACTTCCTGTTCCTTGTGTTGAAGTATTTTTTGATAAACTAGTATAAGAAGAATAAGGTGTTGTGTTATTAATTTGGTCTTTTAAATTAATATTAAAATTAGGACCTTTTAATTTAATATTTTCATCTTCTAAACTAAATGATATAAAAGAACTAATATTATAAGCAAGAGATTCTGCTATTTTTTCTACAACCCAACATTCATTTTTTAATGAAAATTCTAATGGAAGGGGTTCATATAATTTTATTAGAACAGTAGGATCATTAGGATTAGAAGTATCTAATAAAACATTGTTTGCTATAACAAGTAAATTAGAACCAAAATTTAAATAAAAATCTAAATAACTTCCTGTTGAATTTTGAATTTGAGTAGCAAAATCATTAGTAGCAGATATTACTTCTTCATTAGGAATAGAAGTAGTATTTAATCTTATTTCGGTTCTGTCTGATGAAATTTCATCAATATAATATTTGTTTAAGACTGATGAACCTAGTTTATTAGAAAAGAAATTATATAAAACATTATATTCTCCTTCACCATATCCTTGAGATTTTAAATTATCTACAGGTTCTAATGATAATTGGTTATCTATAATTGAATAATTAGGATATCCTATTTCATTAGAAAATAATATATTATTATTTAAGTCATATATAAAATATTCAATATGATCTTTTTGGGGATCAAAAATAGTCTCAAAAGTATTTGAATTAATTAAAGAAGTATCATTAGATGAATATTCCTGAAATTCAAATGTATTAGGATCTAATGGTTGTATGTTGATTATTTCTTCCATTTATTATATACTTCCTGAGATTATTTGTTGTTGGAGGTCAAGATTTTCTTGTCTTAGTTGAGTAATTTCATCTATTAATGCTTGAAGAGTATCGTCTTGAGTATTTGTAGAACCAATGTATTCTTGACTCGTTTTTATAAGATACTCATGAGAGTTTGTTTCTCCAAGTTTAGGTATTTGGAAAAATATTTCTTGGTAATTAGAAAAAAATTCAGCAACAGAAATTGAAGGGATAGATTCTTGTGTAGGAAGGGGGGGTTGTACTAATTGTGTAAAAGAAGTATCAATTACCTTTTGGTATTGATTTTTATTATATAATTCTTTATTTAAATTAACCTTACCCATTTGCTACTTTAAAAATATAATTATCATCAAATACTATTGTTGAATTATTTATTGTTGTTTGAATTAAAATTTTATAATATCTTTCAGGTTCTAAACCATTCATATATAAAGTGAAAAAGCTTCCAGATGAGTCACAACTTATTTTTGTATAAGTAGTATCAAAATCAATTACAAATTCATCTGTATCTAAATCTTTAACAGCATAATAAGATGATGTAGGTAAAACATAATTAGTTGTATACAAAGAACCAGTTTGCCATACTCTTGGAGGATATGTAGGTCTAGCATTTACTCTAAAAATATTTACACTTTGACTATAGAATAATCCAGGATTGTCACCTAATGTTAAAGTGGCTGTAGGAGTATTTATTACGCTTAAACTACTGTTATAAACAAAATCATTCCATTTAAATTCTAATTGTGGAGGATAAATTGTATGAGTATCTCTTGAAAAATACTTTAAAATAGTATTGATTGTTGAATTAAATTCAGCTGCTTGTTTTAATATAAATCCTTGGTTTATAATAGCTCCACTGTACCATGTTTTAACAGTATCAGTAACATTTATATTAATATCCTTATCATCATAATAACTAAATGATTGAGTTGATTTTACATTTAATCCAACTATTGAAGAACCTGTGTACCAATTTCCACCACCTGAATTACTACCTGACCAAGAACCTGTTACATAAGCATTAAAAGATAAAGTAGACCAAGCTACTGAACCAGAAGCATTTCTGTAAGACCAACAAACTCCATCTTCAGTTAAAGGACTATCACCATAATGACCAGTACCCATATTCCATGATCCTGAAAGTGGGAAACTTTCTATTGTTGTTGTACCTGTTAATCCTTCAGCATTAGCTATAAATAATCTTAAATTTGAAGCCCAAGAAGAAGTACCTATTTTATTATTTAATAAATTATTTATTTCATTTTGATCAAATTTAACTATAAATCTTGATGTTTGAGGATTTGGATCTGAAAAACCTTCATTAGTAGTGGATGCTTCAACAATCTCATCTAACCCTGTATTCATTGAGGGAAATGCTGAATATATAGTAGCGTCTGCTATTGGGAAAATTTTATATACTGCTATGTTATTATAATGATACTATTCTTCCTTGAATATCTGTATTAGGGTATTTAACTTCAAAAATCATAGGGTCTAATGAAGGGTAAACTACATTATTTATAGTTGCTCCTTTCACATCATAAGCGTAAGGTGAATATCCTATATTTTCTCCAACTAAATTATTTATTTCTATATTTTTAACAGTTTGAACACCTTCAATTCTGTCTAATAAAATATAAATATCTCTTAAAATAATAGGTTGGTTAATTTGCCAATTATCTATTTTAAAATAATCTTGTAAAGCTAACACACATTTAGTTAATATTTCATTACTATTATAATCAGGAAGAACAATAATATCAAAATTAACTCCTATATTAATAATAAATCCATCCTTAATATTTACAGAGTCACCAACCATTTTATATTGAGAAAGATAAGTATTTATATTTTGTTTTAAAGCAGAAGAAGCTACAGTTAACTGTTTTAAAGAATTATAAGATAAAACATATAAATCTAATACAGATTGAGATTCACCTGCTGATATTGAACTTACTTTTGTTGGTTCAATATATGCTTTAGAAACAACTCCATACTTAGAAGGCATTGAAAGTGTTCTTACTAAATAATCATCCTGTGTTACGTTACGTAATTGAGATGCAAAGTTTGCTGAAGAATTTTGTCTAATTTCCTCAATTGTATCTCCATCCCCTCCACCATCTGCTGCTTCTGGATTTGTGACAGCTAAAGAACTAAATACTGTATTAGCAGTAACTGAATTTAAATTTGAATTTAAGAAAGTTACAGTTCCTGATAATGTTGTTAAGTCATTAGAAGGTACATTAGCTTCTACTCCTCCACCTATTAAATACCTGACTGTTAAAGTAGTATTGGAAGGGGCTATACCATAAGTTTTAGTTAATAAAAAATTATTAGGAGCAAAAGCAGTATTTAATTTTGATTTTTCAAAAGGTAAACCTAAACCAATATTATTAGTATTAGGAATAATTTCTTCATCAGTATTTAAAGGATTTCCTGCCCCAAATTGAATCTGAAGAGAACCAGTATTGATAAAACGAGTTGTAAATCTTCTTTGAATTTTCTCTAATTTTAATAAATAAGGTGTGTTAGCTGTTTCTGTTGAATAATTTGGATCATTTGGATTAGTATTCTTAATAGAATTATAAACCATTTCTTGACCTAAATAATCTACTTCATACCATTCATTTCCATCACTATCTATAATATCTAAAACACCTATAATATTGTTATTGTTAATATTAATAGTTGAATAAGATTCAGGAAGCCCAAATGAAAAAGTAGTAGAATTAATATTAGCAGATATTGCTTTTTTAGTTTTCTTTAAGAGAAAATATGTAGGGTTTCCACTTCCATCAATGCTAAAAATTGATACTTCAGTAGGATCTAAAGAACTGGAATATGAAAAATTAATAGCATCTTCTACTAAAAAATTAATACTAGGAGTATTTGTAGAAATAACATTAGAATTTTCAGCTACATATAATGAATAATCAAAATCAGGGACATAAGTTGAGCCTGATAATTTAGCTGGTACCTGTTGATAAACATCAATATTAGTTGTAGCAACTTGAGTCACATTTGGTTTGTAACCAAACATGTATGCTAATTCATATAAATTATTAGGTTGACGAGCATATTGTATAAATGTTTCTTGTATTTGATTATCAGTATAAAACGATAAAACATCGCCTACATAAGCTGCCATCTCCATAAACATCATTCCTGGTGATGTAGGAGAAAAATCATTATAAGTTGTAGGAAAGTAAGTGCGAGCATAATTAATAAGACTAGCTCTTAATTCCGTAAAGTCTTTATTGATGTATTGTATATTTCTTTTAATTGCCATTATATAAATGATATTGAAAGTTCATCTGTTATTCCAGTGTTGGTTATACTATATTTAAAATCAACTGTTATTTCATTGTCATCTGGAGATGATAATACATCAAGGGAGGAAATGATAATATTAGGAAAATATAATCCTAATTGGGTTTGAATATCTTCTTTTAAATTATCTAAATTATTATTAGAAATTTGTTCAAATAAAAATGCTCTTAAATTCCCACCAAAATTAGGATTTAAATATCTTTCACTTTGATTAGTGAGAAAAAAATTTATTAAATTATTTTTTATAGCATCTTTAGTTAAATAAGTAGATTTAAAGACACCAGGGGCATTAAAAGGAAGACCTATACCTACAGCTGTGCCTGGTTTAGTGTCTAAAGGAAATATTTTTTTCGCCCCGAATGCCATTATTTATTCATTAAAGCCATTATTTGATCTAATCCAACTTGTCCTTCAGGTAAAGCACCATTAACTGTATCAACTGGTTGAGAGGGGTTTATAGTTCCTTGGTATGAAGTATTTGCTATTCCTCCTTGTTGCATTTCTCCAATCATTCCCGAGAACATATTTCTACGTTCAGCAGCAGTTAATTGTTTTGGGTTTGAAATATTAGGTTGAGCATAAGTGTCCTTGATTGACTCTGTAACAATTGTCTTAGGGGCACGAACCGCTTCCAATAGAATATCTTTTAATTCTTCTTGGATAGCTTCTCTTACTGCCTCTTTAATAATTTTTTTAAAATCTGATGGTTTCATTATTTATAAATATTTAAGTTAATAAGCTTTTAAATTATCTCTATCAATTATTAGTTTTAATTCATTAATTAATGTTTGGGTATCTGTAGTAAAAGATAATTCAGTTTGAATTAATGTTATCCCTTGAGCATTTCTACCAACTGCTTTTCTACGAGTGACTGTAGGAGTATAAGGAATTTCTTCTATATCAATAATAAACCCATTGTATGTAATTTGGTTTAAAGTTTGTTGAGCTTTTTTCTGTGAATCAGCAATAGATTTTACATCTTTTGAAATTAAAGTTAAGTCATTCTTAATTTCAGGAAAGCAAGTGTTCATATAATTATCTATTTGATCAAGAAGTTCTATTGTTTTTAATATATACACTCCAGTAATAGAAATAACTAATGCTGAACTGTTTATTATTCCTTGGGATTTGGATAGTTTAGAATTTCCAGCCTGGTCAAAAGTAGTTTTTCTAATAAAAGTTTGAATATCATTTAATGCGGCCGGAACAGCTCCAGGGATTAAAGGAACTGCTTTAGCAGCTAATGATATTGCTGTTGATGCTATATCTACAGCGGAAATAACTCCTAAAGTTAAATCTAAAAAATTAGAAATTCCTGTTATTGATGTTCCTAATTTATTTACTTTATCACCTATATTGTTTAATGAACTTACAATGTTATTTCTTTGAATTAAAAATTCATTTATATTAATATTACTATCACAAACATTAGTGTTAGGAATATATTTTTGAATTAATCCTTCAAGCGAAGGTTGAATTATTTCAGGAATTTGAGAACTTAAATTAAATATTAATAAAGGTAATTTAGCTGATCCTTTTAATTTTAAACCTTCAGGTGTTGAATCTTTAATTAAATTACTATTTACAGTTTTTTGCCCTGCTAAAATAGATTGTTTTTCTATTGAAGCTTGTTCTTTTTGCCTAGTTTGTTCTAATTCAAAAGGTGTAGACATTATACTGTGTAGTTATATTTAGATTTTAAATTATTTAAATTAGATTGCAGTGCGTTTAAAGATCCAACTAATTGAATAGCCGCTACATTTAATGGAGCTAAGGGAGCACCAGGGGGTGCTGAGACTAAAGTACTGCATATTTGGGCAAAAGATGCTAAATTTAAAATTAGTTGATTTAATAAAGTTACTGTTTGATTACCTAATAATAAAGGTTCTTTTGCGTTTTTAGAACCTAAATAAATATTTTGGGATTGAATTATAACTGTGTTAGTATCTATATTTAATCCTTTTAAAGAATTTAAATTAATACTTTTATTTGATGATAATAATAAATGATCTTCTGATGTGTTAAGTACTAATCTTCCTGAAGATATAATAACTTGTTTACCCGAATATTTTTGAGGGGATTCTGGTGGATTTTGTTTGTATGATGTGTAATCTGAACTAGCTGGATTTAATGGAATCTGTTGAGTTGATGTTAAATAAATAGATGCTTCATCATTATTAATATCTTCTAATGTTGGTACCCAACCTTCTTTACTTTGTTGACCTTGTCCATTTCGAAAAATTAAAATAGGATCTCCATTCACACCAGTTGTTGACCAATTATTAGGAGTATTTTTAACAGTTGAACCAATTCTAATACTATTACCCCATCTGCCTTCATAAATTGTATCACCTTCAAAAGGCAAAAGTGGGTGAATATTAGATTTTTCTTTAAATGTTTTTCCTAAATTTATTTCTGTTGATTGATCAGTTACTCTCCTAACACTTCCTGCTTGAGTTTGAATATAATCTTTTTGTTGAGAATTAGGAAGTGTATTAGGTTTTGTTGGATAAGCATTATGGTGGGGGTGATTCCATAATGAAACAGTTGTTAAATAATAATTATCATTTGATGTAGTAAACTGTCCTATATCTGTATTAGGTAAACTAAACAAAAATACTATTTCATTAATTAAAGGGAATGACTTTTGATTTGATAATAAAGGTCTAGCATAAGGTAAAGGAGTACTACTTGCTATAGGATTATTTATAGTTTCATATTCAATAATTCCTAATCCATTCCATTCACCTAATTCTTTAAATCTAGGATGCAATTCATCTAAAATAATACTTTTTACTCTTACAGGTTGAAAAAGATTACCTACTTGTTGAGCAAGTAGATTACCAAAAACATCTCCTACAGATGAATTAAAGGCATTACTTAAAGCTGATAGTCCTGATTTTGTTAAAGGCATTATTTATTTTCTCCAATATTTTTGGCTAAATCAAATAACTGTGCTTTTTCTTCTTCTGAGAAAGATAATTCGTTAGAATTATTTTGTGCTTGTACTTGTAGAGCACGTTGAACAATAGTAGCCATCTTGATTAATTGTTCATCATTTTTAACTCCAATTTCCATATATTCCTTAATTAAAGGAACAACTAAAGTAGCGTCACCAATATCATTAATAAGAGGTTTTAATTCACCAATCAAAGCAGAAATTTGTGATTCCTTTTTCTTTTGGTTCTCATAAATTTCTTCTAAGATATCAGAAAATTTTTTCTTTTTAAATATTACAGCGTCTAAACTCATAAATTTTGATTATAAATATTAA
>Ga0164293_10002560_pt1 | contig 15434 bp, 9 predicted proteins | sample GEODES118metaG_FD_111487 | JGI IMG/M metagenome (GOLD analysis project Ga0164293, IMG submission 111487) | Eutrophic lake water microbial communities from Lake Mendota, Wisconsin, USA - GEODES118 metaG | ecosystem: Environmental > Aquatic > Freshwater > Lake | place: USA: Lake Mendota, Wisconsin...
CCGCATGTCCAACGGGTGGACCAGCCCGCGACCGAACATCAAAGCCCAGAGTCGATTGGCCCAGTTTTCGCAAAATTCACGGTTGGAGGCTTGCAATTGGGCAGCAAGGAGCGAGCGTCGACTCTGCATGGGAGCGTTAGGAAGTCCACCAAAAGCCCCTGGGCGAGCCGCAGGTTCGTAACGCTCGTCAGGAGCCAGATACGGCTCGAAAAGCTCGATTTGGCCCGGACCGCGCGTGGCCGATCGGAAGGGGACCCCTTTGTTGAAAACCGATTCAAAGGGGGCATCGCCCGCCGCTTTTTCGATGTACATCTGAAGCTTCTGTTCGGCCCCCTTGTCGTCGGTCGTTTTCCCCTCGGCCAACGAACTGGCTGAAACATAAGCCAACAGGCCGTGGTAATCGATCTGCAAGTAGTCGTCGACCTGCGGATGATCATGGCATTGCGCGCATTGCATGTCCTTGCCAAAAAAGACTCGCCCTACATCGCGCGCCAAAGCATGGGCATCGCCCCCTCGCTCGAGGAAGAATCGCTGCTGGGCTCGTGCGGACTTGTCCCACCAAACGCTCTGGACAATCCCTTGCATGAGCACATCGATCGGAGTGTTCGCGTCGACGGCATTTCGAAGATAAGCGATCCAGGTGGCTCGATCGACATTTTGATAAGGACGGCGTTGCAGAAGGGTCTTATCGTACCAATCGACCATCCGTTCGCGGTAAGCCGGATCGGCAAGAAATCGGTCGACCCACCGCTCCCAGCGGCCCTCGGGAGGCTCGGCTAAGTACGCGTCGATCTCCTCGATCGTGGGGATCGTGTTCCTCAGATCGAGCGATAAGCGACGAAGGGCCTGCGACGGCTCGGTGGGACTTGCAGTCAGCCATGGCAAGTCCGCTTGGGCCGCGCCATCGATGCGGCTGTGGAGATTTTCGACTTGCCCGAAGGCAGGCCCTAGCGCAGGCCCGAAGACGCTCAGGGAAAAGGCGAAAACGGCAAGCCAGCCGATGGCTGTTTTCGAGGCCAAGGCCTCAAGAGCACGTTGCAACGGAATCCATCCGTACATGGTCCGACTCGATCGTTAGGCAGGTAAAGCAGGAGGGCGGGTCTGGAACAACCCGGCGATCCGATCTTCGAGATTCACTCCCGACCCATTGGATCCACTCCTAATTTATCGTTGGATGCCGGGGCCGAGTCAACGGGGAAGCTCAGGAGCCTGAAAGTTAGCTGGCTTTTCGCCAGATATTTCCTTCAGGAGCCTTAGAATCTGCAAATCTAATGCATCGATTTGTTCCAGAACCAGGTCATACCTCCCGTTCAGCTCCGCCATACGATCCGGATGGTCCATCTGGATCGATGAGCATTCGGCTTGGTCATTGTCGACCGCTAATGCATCGTTGGAGAGGGATTGGGTAGGTGCTGCTTGCATTGTGCTTGAGGAATCCGATCAAGGCGCACGAAGACCTGTTGGGAAGGCTACCTATTTGGATTCGACCGTGGACCTTAACAGTCCGCACTAAGATGCTAGGAATCCGGGTTGTCCGGGCTGGGTTCGGTTTGCGGACTGGGAAAGCTAGGCAATCTCAGAAGACTCGCATGCAGACCGATCGTTTCGTAGCTTTGGTTGAAATCCCGGATGAATTCGTCGGGATGATCCGGAGGGATGGCCAGAGCTCCGACGGGGATTCCGCGTTGGGTTACAACGCCGGGGAGGGGCAAGGGACGATGGTTCGAGGACAACGCGGATTCCTTCGTGGTCTTTGGTTTCACCTGATGCTAGTCCTGGGTCTAGTCGTGGGGCTAGCCGACTTCGGCTCGGGAAAGACCGACTTGAGCCAGTGCTTTTTCGACAAGTCCTGGATCGATGGTGCTGGTTCTATCCTTTGGGTTTCGGCAAACGGCCCCGCGAACTCCGATCCAATTCGGTTCGAGTCGGCTAAGTTTGGCGAGTTGATCCAAGGGGATCGATCCGGCGATGGCGATTTGAAAGTTGCAACGCTTGGCATCTTGGATCCGCTGTTCGATCTCGGGAATTTCGAGCCAATCGGTCAGTTTGGATCCATCTTTGATCGCCGTATCGATGAGGATTTTATCGATCTTGAGTTCCGCTGCGATCGCGAGGACCGTGCTCCATTCGGGAGCTTCGACCCGAGCATAGTCGGCATAATGGACGAGGATGACTTGTTTAGGGCTAGGAATTTGCTCGACGAGTTTCGCGAGTTTGACGCGCCAATCGGAGGTTCGCTCGGCCTGAGCCAAACCCCATTTGATATGGCCATCGGTTCGATGAGTCCCTCGGAGGCAGACGGCTTCGAGGTAGGCTTGATCCGCCTGGGGGTTCCAGTCGGGAAGTTCACCCCCTGCGATGCTCCAGTGTGCTTTGCTCGACGAGGCGGACGTCATGCGGTTGGCGAATTGCTTGACCAACGGGAGTTCAGGCCGACCCAAGGGTCCGTGGCGGGGTTCTTTGAGATCGATCCACGGGATGTTCAAGTCTTGGAGCAAAATGCACTCGTCGAGAGTGTTTGCACTGACTAGAAGCTGGCAGGCGGTTGAATTGCTCATCGAGAAGGATTAAAACAGAGGCTGAACGAGGATCGATTGGTTTCAAGTATAGCGGCACTGACGCAGACTTTGAGGGGCGATTTGGGGACCGATTTCTATTGGATTGAAGAGCAACTGGCGCTGAACGAATGGTGCCAATCCAATCAAAACTGCAAGTTGCTGGCATTCGATACCGAATTTGTTTCGGAGGATTCGTATCGTCCCGAGTTGTGTTTGATCCAGGTCAAGACCGATTCGGGGATCGCCATTATCGATCCCTTGCGGGTAGAAGACATGTCGGGATTCTGGGGTTTGCTACACCATCCCGACCGAACCGTCGTTGTGCATGCCGGGCGTGAAGAGTCGCTTTTCTGTTACCGAGCCACCGAAAAACAGATTCCCAATCTTTTTGACATTCAGGTCGCTGCGGGATTCCTTGGGATGGAGTATCCGGCTTCCTATGCCAAGCTGGTTCAGAAGATCGTCGGCGGGAACTTGGACAAGGAGGAAACGCGGTCCGATTGGCGAATCCGTCCGTTGACCCGTCGGCAGTTGGAATATGCGGCCCAAGACGTCCGTGATTTATTGACGATCTACGAGGTTTTCTCCGAGAGATTGCACAAGCACGGCAGGCTCGAGTGGTTGCTCGAAGAGACCCGTTCGAAGCAAGCCGAATTGTACGAGTACGAGTCGAGTGAGAACTGGCATCGCATCAGCGGGGTGTCGGCATTGTCGGGCACGAGTCTGAGCGTCGCGCGAGGGCTTTGGAATTGGAGAGACGAGAGGGCCAAGGAACGCAATGTTCCCCCGAGGAGGATTTTACGCGATGATTTGCTCGTCGAGTTGGCTCGACGCGGTTCGTCCGACCCAAAGCACTTGTTGTCCTTGAGGGGCATGGAATTCCGCAACACCAAGCCCATGATTCCTGAGCTTGCCAAGGTCATCGAAGGGGCGCTTGCCGAACCTCCACCGAGTTGGCCCAAGAAGTTGCGGTTTGGAAAAGGGCAACCGCCCGGGATGTTGACGCAATTTCTCTCCGCGGCGATGGCTTTCATTTGTCACCACAAGCATATCTCACCGATGCTTGTAGCGACCGCCGAGGATATCCGAGACTACGTCCATTATCGCCTCGATCCGGACCCCGATACTCAATCCCCGCCGGAAATCTTGCGAGGCTGGCGAGCCGATCTGGTAGGCCACGAACTCGATGAACTGCTGGCTGGGAAATTGGCCATCGTTCTGGATAACCCGCGAAGTCCGATCCCAATCAAGTTCCTGAGTGTCGACGGCCAAAAGCGTTCCTAGAACACGCGCGGTTTGTTAACGAATCGACGGGGATCGTGAATTGCGTCGGATCGTCGAGGGGGTCGGCTCGCTCAGATTGAACTCTTCTAGCGAGAAGTCCGCGTCGATCTTGCGGACGCTCTTGAGCTGAATATCGCCTCGAGAGGGTTCGATGTGGTAGACCGCCAAGGTCAATTTGGCAGGGTCGACGATCACCAGTTGTTGGAATCCATTGCTCAGGGTCGCCGAGGACATCAGATGCGTGGCCGTGGCGCTGCTGGTCGATGGACCTACGACGTGCACACCGAACCCGTGGGGGACCGCTGCATTATTTTGAAGATCGCTGGGTGGATAAGCTTGAGCGCGTTGCGGATCGAGCGGTGCACGCGGGTTGGGCGACTGCCGATCGGGCAAAGGGGGCAGATCCGATTGGCTGAGGCTAGGCGACCAATTCGCGCAAATCGCAAGGAAAAGAGCGATTCCAAAAAGGTAGCAACCTGGCAGCAAGCGTGCGATCATCGTCGTTGTTCCTAGAAAACATGGAAACAAGCAATCCGGTCAAAACAGTCGGTAGGATTGCATACTGAGAAACCGCGATCTTGCACAAGTCCAATTCGACTCTGCGGATCGTTTGGAGAAGAAGGCGATGGAGTGCTAAGAGGGCAGTGGCTTGAGTTAAGGAGCCTCCCGTCGGGCTCGTCCCGAATGGCGTTGCATTGAAAGCGGAACGGCGCAAGCCGTCCGGTGAAAAACCTTGCGATATCGAGGACAATCCATCATTCACCGGAGTGCTTGCGCACTGCCGCTTACACCAATTCAACGCCATGGGGCATCAAGCTGACGAAGGCCACGAGCGGATGACCCGTTGGCATGAAACCGATCTATTCAAGACCAGAACGCACGGCCTCGGAGGACCGTGCTACGGGGTGCTGGCGTTCCTCATTCGGTAGCTCGGTTTAACTTCCTGCAACGCCATAAAATTGTATCATGCCAGGCGCTCCACGATCCCCTTTGGCCAGGCCTGCGAGTTCCGCACTGGCTCGTCCGCTAACGTGGGGATACCGAAGGAACTCAGGGGGCAGGCAGAAGTTATCCCCAACGGGCTTCCCGACGCGCAGCGAAGGATTTTTCCAGTGTAGAGCCATTGTCCCCAATGGCTCTACACGACGCGCAGCGGAGGCTTCTTACGGCTGTTCGGTTTTAGCCCGGAGGGCGACACTTCTCTGCCGGTGTGCGTAAGCCACCGGAACCTGGCGGTAACCGATCTGTTAGCGGTCCGAGAGCATGCTTCCAAACTTGAGCTTTGATTTTCCAAAATAGGTTGCTCCGCACCAGGAGCTTCTTGCCTCGCTCTTCGACTTAGCGAACTTCGCGCCTTTGCGGTGAGTTTGGGAAGCTTTCCAGCGACGGATTGATGATTGTCGAGTGATGATTGTTGATATTTGAAGTGGTAATTTTAAAGCCTCAAGTCCGCTAGTGGCTGTTTGGTTTTAGCCGCCAGCCACCTCATGTTGGCGCTATTTATGGCGTCAAAGTGGAAACGTTTCCACCCCACCGACCTGATGACAGTAAGCCATCCGACCCTGACCTCGCTCGTTCTACTCGGGGATTCCGGATGGGGAACTCAGGGCAACGCGGAAGCCGAGGTAAACGTTGCGGTAGTCCGGCGAGAACCAGTAACGAAACGCCGACCGGCAATACGCGGCCACGAGGTTCCAACTGCCGCCACGGTACACGCGGTAAGAGCCCTCTTTGGGGCCAGCAGGATCGCTGACGGCACCCTTGGGGTATTTACCGTACCAGTCGCTACACCATTCCCAGACATTACCGTGCATGTCGTATAGGCCCCAAGCGTTTGGGTTCTTCTGGCCGACCGGATGTGTCCGATGGTCGCTGTTTTTAAAAAACCAAGCATAGTAACCCAGTGACTGTGAACTCTCACCAAAACTGTACGCCCTCTTGCTGCCAGCGCGACACGCGTGTTCCCACTCTGCTTCGGTTGGTAAGCGATACACGCGGCCTGCTTTCTTCTCCTCCGGCAATTCCGATAATCGCTTACAAAACTCTACTGCATCGTGCCAAGACACCTGATCTACTGGATGACGACTGCTATCCCCCTTGATTTCTGCGCCTTGGAAATCACTGGGGTTCTTGTTCATCACCTGCTGATACTCAGACTGTGTTATCTCATACACACCAAGGTAGTAGTCTTTGCTAATCGTCACTTCATGCTGGGTTTCGTCCTTCCGACGCCCTTCCTCGCTCTCGGGCGAGCCCATCATGAATGTCCCCTTGGGGATCATCACCATCTTTATCCCAATGCAGTTGGTGATCGTTTTGGGGGATTGGGCATATTTCTGACAACCCAACGGGAGTATCCCAAGAATGAATAACGATAATAAGAATATCGATACCGGACGTGTCATGTGTTGTTGGCTCCTCATTCGGTAGCTCGGTCGAACTTCCTGCAACGCTAAAAAATTGTATCATGCCATACACTGCTGCTCAAAATCGAGACGTTTTTCCCGCGCCCCATCCAGGATCATCTTGGCCACGCCAGCGACCTCATGCTGGCGTTTTCTGGTGCCAAAGTGGAAACGTTGCCACCCCCCTAATGGCGGTCGACTGGCGACGTTGCCACCTGCAGATGCCTTGCTGGTCCCTCGATTTATGCGGTGTCAAAAGCTGGCAAGCATGGATTAAGGTTGGATCATCAAAATCTTTTCAAACTACGACGATTGGACTTTCTAAGCTCTTTCTGCCAATCGTCGGAAGCAAAGACATCATCGAATTCGCGATCTGCATCTCCCTCACCTTCGCCGTTGCTTCGTGAGTTCATGTGATTGATCAATTCTAGCACATCGAGCGGGTCGACTCGATTGTCGGCATTGACATCCACATACGCAGGAGGACTTGGCAATCCATCTACTGGAAGCGACGGTGCCTGACTGTTTAAGAGATTGATGAGCACCAAGACATCGAGTGGAGATACCGTTTCATCATCATCCACGTCGAATCGGTTCCCTGGATTCTGATAGATCGAGACAACCACAAGTACCGTCACGTCGGTCGGAACACTCGGACGCCCCTCATTATCGGAGACCACATAACGGAACCGAGTGGTGCCGAGGAAGCCTGCTTGTGGAGTGAAGCGAATCGTCCCGTCAGCCTGAACCACCACATCGGCCACATCGGAACCACTGTCAATCACCAGCGTCGCGGGATCAAGTGAGCCATCCGGATCACTGTCATTGCGAAGAACATCCAAAACCGTTGTGATCGTCTGTTTGACGACCAAGGAATCGGGAGTAGTGTTCGGTGCCGAGTTGACGCGTAACTGAACCGTTGCCGAGTTGGAAAGCAATCCGAGGGAATCCCGCACGCGATAGGTAAAGCTCTCAGCGCCTCGGTAGCCCGTGTTGGGTGTATAACGCACGGTGCCGTCCGGCAACGGTGTCGCTGTACCATGCGAGGGTTGCCCGACAATGACGATCGATGTCGGGTCGATCGCGCTGTCAATGTCCGAGTCGTTTGCAAGAACATCGAGTATCTTGAAGGAGTCGACCGAAACCCAGTACGAGTCCCCTACCGCGACCGGAGCTTCGTTCGCATTCACGACGCGAATCGCGAATACCTTCTCGACGAACAAGCCCCCTTGATCCGTTGACCGGACTCGAACCGTGTAATCCGTCCTGGTCTCGAAATCGAAACTGCCGGTCGCTCGTAGCGTCGAGCCACTGATGTTGAACGCTCCGTTATCGGTGTCGCCTGAGCCAGCGACCAGCGAGTAGACAAACGTGTTACCAGCGTCCACGTCGGCGGTGCTAAAGGTTCCGACGGTGGCATTCGATCCGGCGTTCTCCGGAATTGCAGTAGAAGTCAAGTTGATATCCGTAGGGGATTCATTGACATCCAACACCTGGATCGTGAATGCTTTATCGACAAAAAGTCCCCCCTGGTCCGTAGATCGAACACGAACCGTGTAGCTCGACTTGGTTTCGAAGTCCAAGCTGTTGGTGGCTCGCAGGATCGAGCCAGCAATATTGAAGACAGCGTTATCGGCATCGCCTGATCCCGCCACGAGCGTGTAGGTGACGGAGTTGCCTGCATCGGGATCGGCTGTGCTCAAGGTGCCGATTGGGGTGTTCGCTGCCGCATTCTCGGCAATCGCGCTTGAGGACAGACTGATATCTGTCGGCGCCTCATTCACATCGATCACGGTAATCACGAACATCTTCTCTACAAAGAGTCCTCCTTGATCGGTGGAGCGAACACGAATGGAGTAGTTCGATTTGGTCTCGAAATCAAAATTGCTGATCGCGACGACGGCCGAGCCGAGAACGCGGAAGGACGCATTGTTAGCGTCACCTGCACCAGTAACCAAGGAATACGTGAATGTATTCCCTGCGTCGACATCGGTCGTGCTGAACGTACCGACGGTTTCGTCGAATCCTGCGTTCTCTGCGAGCATGTTCCACGACAAGCCGATTTCAGTTGGGGACTCATTCGCGTTCACGACTTGAATCGCAAAGGCGTTCTCCACAAACAATCCGTTCTGATCGGTCGATCGGATACGAACGGTGTAGCTCGACTTGGTCTCAAAGTCGAAGCTGCTCGTGGCTCGAAGGCTGTTGGCGCTGATGTTGAACGACACGTTGTCGGTATCGCCGCTACCTGTTACCAGAGCATAAGTAAACGAATTTCCTGTATCGGGATCGGCGGTGTTCAGCGTGCCGACTGGGGTATTGGCAGCCAAGTTCTCGGCGATCGTTATTGATGACAAGCTAATATTCGTGGGGGATTCATTGATGTCGATGACGGTAACGGTGAAAGTTTTTTCTGTGAAAAATCCACCCTGATCGGTGGAACGAATGCGAATCGTATAGCTTGACTTGGTCTCGAAGTCGAAGCTACTCGTAGCTTGAAGGCTGTTGCTGCTGATGTTAAAGGCCGCGTTGTCAATAGAACCTGCTCCAGAAACCAACGTGTAAGTAAACGTATTCCCCGCATTCACATCGGTTGTAGTCAACGTCCCGACCACGGCATTCGCACCGGCGTTTTCGGGAATGCTGGTTGAGGATAGCGCGATATCCGTCGGAGCTAGGTTGACATTGTAACGTGTCAATGCGAAGTCCCAGTCGCTGCCATTGCCATTATAGCTGGCTCCTGCGACTACGATCTTTCCGTCGCTTTGGATCGCTACGCTGTATGCAACATCATAGGAGCTTCCTACAGCTGTGGTGACCTTGCCATCGCCGTCAAATGTGGTGTCGAGGCTGCCGTTGGAGTTGTAACGCGTCAATGCGAAGTTATTGCTGCCGCCATTAACACTGGATCCTGCGACCACGATCTTTCCGTCGCTTTGGATTGCTACGCCGCGTGCAAAATCATCGGAGCTTCCTACAGCTGTCGTGACCTTGCCATCGCCGTCAAATGTGGTATCCAGGTTGCCGTTGGAGTTGTAACGCGTCAATGCGAATTCATAGTTGCTCCCATTTAAGCTGTACCCCGCGACCACGATCTTTCCGTCGCTTTGGATCGCTACGCTGAATGCATAATCAGCGGAGCTTCCTACAGCTGTGGTGACCTTGCCATCGCCGTCAAAGGTGGTATCCAGGCTGCCGTTGGAGTTGTAACGCGTCAATGCGAAGTTACTGCTGCCGCCATTAACACTGTATCCCGCGACCACGATCTTTCCGTCGCTTTGGATCGCTACGCTGTATGCATAATCATGGGAGCTTCCTACATCTGTCGTGACCTTGCCATCGCCGTCAAATGTGGTATCCAGGCTGCCGTCGGAGTTGTAACGCGTCAATGCAAAGTCATTGTTGCTCCCATTATCGCTGAATCCTGCGACCACGATCTTTCCGTCGCTTTGAATCGCAACGCCGTGTGCTTCATCATGGGAGCTTCCTACAGCTGTCGTGACCTTGCCATCGCCGTCAAAGGTGGTATCCAGGCTGCCGTCGGAGTTGTAACGCGTCAATGCGAAGTCATAGACGCTCCCATTTAAGCTGTACCCTGCGACCACGATCTTTCCGTCGCTTTGGATCGCTACGCTGTACGCAACATCAGCGGAGCTTCCTACAGCTGTCGTGACCTTGCCATCGCCGTCAAAGGTGGCATCGAGGCTGCCGTCGGAGTTGTAACGCGTCAATGCGAAGTCAAGTTTGCTGCCATTTTCGCTGACTCCTGCGACCACGATCTTTCCGTCGCTTTGAATCGCTACGCTGTATGCTTCATCACGGAAGCTGCCTACATCTGTCGTGACCTTACCATCACCATCAAATGTGTTGTCAAGATCACCGTCCACCACATCCGTGACGATGAGCAAAAATGTCTTCTCCGTCCAGAGAGAACCTTGGTCCATCGAACGGATCCGAACCGAGTAGGTCGACTTGGACTCGTAGTCGAAACTGTTGGTTGCTAGGAGCGTGGAACCGCTGACATTAAAGGCGAAGTTATCCGTATCGCCAGTTCCTGCAACGAGACTATAGGTAAACGTATTCCCGGCATTCACATCGGTTGTAGTCAACGTCCCGACCACGGCATTCGCACCGGCGTTTTCGGGAATGCTGGTTGAGGATAGCGCGATATCCGTCGGAGCTTCGTTGACATTGTACCGTGTCAATGCGAAGTCCCAGTCGCTACCATTATGGCTGTATCCCGCGACCACGATCTTTCCGTCGCTTTGGATCGCTACGCTGTATGGTTCGTCATTGGAGCTTCCTACATCTGTCGTGACCTTGCCATCGCCGTCAAATGTGGTATCCAGGCTGCCGTTGGAGTTGTAACGCGTCAATGCGAAGTCCCAGTTTCTGCCATTGTCATTATAGCTGGCTCCTGCGACTACGATCTTTGCGTCGCTTTGGATCGCTACGCTGGTTGCAAGATCAGCGGAACTTCCTACAACTGTCGTGACCTTGCCATCGCCGTCAAATGTGGTATCCAGGCTGCCGTTGGAGCTGTAACGCGTCAATGCGAATTCATTGCTGCTCCCAACATTGCTGAATCCTGCGACCACGATCTTTCCGTCGCTTTGGATCGCTACGCTGAATGCATAATCATTGGAGCTTCCTACAGCTGTCGTGACCTTGCCATCGCCGTCAAATGTGGAATCCAGGCTGCCGTTGGAGTCGTAACGCGTCAATGCGAAGTCATTGTTGCTCCCATTATCGCTGTATCCTGCGACCACGATCATTCCGTCGCTTTGGATCGCTACGCTGTATGCATAATCATGGGAGCTTCCTACATCTGTCGTGACCTTGCCATCGCCGTCAAAGGTGGTATCCAGGCTGCCGTCGGAGTTGTAACGCGTCAATGCGAAGTCCCAGTCGCTGCCATCAAAGCTGGATCCTGCGACCACGATCTTTCCGTCGCTTTGGATCGCTACGCTGAATCCTCGATCATCGATGCTTCCTACATCTGTCGTGACCTTGCCATCGCCGTCAAATGTGGTATCAAGGCTGCCGTCGGAGTTGTAACGCGTCAATACAAATTCATAGGTTCTCCCATTATCGCTGGATCCCGCGACCAGGATCTTCCCGTCGCTTTGGATCGCTACGCTGTATGCTTCATCATAGGAGCTTCCTACAGCTGTCGTGACCTTGCCATCGTCGTCAAATGTGGTATCCAGGCTGCCGTCGGAGTTGTAGCGCGTCAATGCGAAGTCATTGTTGCTTCCATTAAAGCTGATTCCTGCGACCACGATCTTTCCGTCACTTTGGATCGCTACGCCGCGTGCTTCATCAGTGAAGCTTCCTACAGCTGTCGTGACCTTACCATCACCATCAAATGTGGTATCGAGGTCGCCAGCCATCAATGCGCGCTCGCAGAGAACCTCCGCTTTCAACCGTCGACGATACGAAGTGCGCTGAACGGCCCTGCGTTTTGGACCAGCGACGAAGAACTCGAACGCGGGGAGCAATCGACGGAACCAACAGAGTGGTTCGAACCTTCGAAGATGCAAAAGGAAAAAACGTCGCCAACACCCACGGCGCTTCGGATCTTTCGCCGCGAATTCACCATGGAATGCCTCGAAGCCATTCGGCTTGCCGTTGCCTTGGCCGCGCCGATTTCGTGACGATTTTCGTATCATATCTGAACTCTCTCTGTCAGGAGAAAATAGGTTGTTCCAAGGAGCGATAAGTGAAGTCGAACTCAGGATAACACAACGCGAACTTGATTGCACCCGCGACATGAAGAAGCAGGGGTCCGGGGTCCGATGATATCAGGCAGCTGCAAGCCGATCAATTATTTTGTGGCATGATGGGCTCGTTCGGCCTAATCTACTGAAAACCCGAGGCAAACTCGTCAGCTGGCCTGCGAACCTCCATATAGCGTTCCGCAGTCTTCCGACCCGAACGGGCTCAGGCACCGCTGACATCACGTCAGTTGCCTTTATTGCAGCAGAGGTGATTGAAAACTCGGGGACTGTCCCCAGGTTCTTTCCTTCCAGTGTAGAGCCATTGTCCCCAATGGCTCTACACGACGCGCAGCGGAGGCTTCTTACGGCTGTTCGGCTGTTTGTCTAACCAGCCGCGCGATCTTCAAGCTCTGATCGATTGGGGACAATCGATCTACCAAAAAAACCTCTAGTGTAGAGCTATCGTCCCCAATAGCTCTGCCCGACGCGCCAGCGGCGGACTCTTACGGCTGTTCGGTTTTAGCCCGGAGGGCGACAATTCTCTGCCGGTGTGCGTAAGCCACCGGAACCTGGCAACAACACGACCATTCTTTATACTTCAAATGCGTCAGCATCCATTCCAACTACTTCGCCTGTAGCTAACTAACCTATTTAGCAAACACAAGCTCAGCCTCTAAAGTCACCAAACACCCCGTAGTGCACAAGCGCTGGGATCTTTAGCAAGATCCACAACGGGTAGCAGGCTAAATCCTCGGGTGGTGTCTCGGGAGCCTGATACGGATCGATGTTGGCGCTATTTATGGCATCGAAGCGGAAACGTTCCCACCCCACCGACCTGATGACAGTAAGCTATCCGACGCTGACCTGACTCTGCCTACTTGGGGATTCCGGTGGGAATCAAGGCAACGCGAAAGCCGTAGTATGCGTAGAGGTAGCGGCTCGACGGGATGTACCAGATCCGGTGCGCCGACCGACAACTCGTGGGGTCGCAGTAATAAGAACCACCACGGAGCACGCGGAACGTGCCCTCTTTCGGACCTCCAGGATCGCTGACCGGACCCTTTGGGTATTTATCATACCAGTCGCTGCACCATTCTGCGACATTACCGTGCATGTCGTATAGGCCCCAGGCGTTTGGCTTCTTCTGGCCGACCGGATGTGTCCGATTGTTGCTGTTTCCCTGAAGCCAAGCGTAATCACCGATTGACCGTGAACTTTCACCAAAGCTGTACTGGGTCTTACTGCCAGCGCGACAAGCGTATTCCCACTGGGCCTCTGTCGGTAAGCGATACACGCGGCTTACTTTCTTCTCCTCGGGCAGGTCCGATAGGTTTTTGCAAAACTCGACTGCATCCTCCCACGAAACTCGTTCGACTGGGTACATCGAACTATCGCTCATGCGGATGTCGCGCTTTTGATTGTCACTCGGGTTGGTTCCCATCACCCTCTCGTATTGCCCTTGCGTGACTTCCGTCACGCCAAGATAGTAATCGTTGCTGATATCCACTTGATGCTGCTTTTCATCTTTTTCCCACCCATCCTCTTCGATTGGTGAGCCCATTGTAAATGTCCCCTTGGGGATCAGCACCAGTTTCATCCCGATGCTGTTGGTAATCTCCTTGGGGGATTGGGCGTATGTCTGACAACCCAACTGGATCGTCCCGAAAATCACCAACGATGACAAAGATATCGATAGCGGACGCGACATGTGTTGTTGGCTCCTCATTCGGTAGCTCGGTCGAACTTCCTGCAACGCTAGAAAATTGTAGCATGCCCGTTACTGCCGCTCAAAATCGAGACGCTTTTTCCCCCGCCCCATCCAGGATCACCTTTGCCACGCCAGCGACCTCATGCTGGCTTCCTGGTTCCAAAGTGGAAACGTTTCCTCCCTCCCCAATGGGGACTCTCTATTCGGCGAGGGAGTATCTGAAGGATTATCCGATCCGGCTTGGTTTTGTGCTCGAGTTGCATCGCATCCTCATGAACAGCGTGCGAGGCCAAGACAAAACACCAGGCGAATATCGCAAAGACCAAAACTGGATCGGAGCGCACGGCTGTTCGATTGAGCAAGCGACCTTTGTTCCGCCAAAACCACTGCAACTGCCCGACCATTTACGGGGTTGGGAAAAGTACTTGGACAGCGACGATATCGATTTCCTGCTTCAAACGGCTGTCGTTCATGCCCAGTTTGAACTCCTGCACCCCTTCCAAGATGGTAATGGCCGCATCGGACGGATTTTGATTCCGTTGTTTCTCTACCAAAAGCGAGCCTTATCGCAGCCAATGTTCTATCTCTCCGAGTACTTGGAGACCCATCGAGAAGAATACTACCAGCGGCTCAAGGCTATTTCGGCAGAGCATGATTGGAACAGTTGGATTGCCTTTTTCCTGCGGGCCGTCGCGACCCAAGCCGGGCAGAACAGCGTCCGTGTTACTGCGATTCAAACACTTTACGAAGAGATGAAGCGGGCCATCGAAGAAGCTACTCACTCGCAGTACACAGTTCATGTTTTGGATGCCATCTTCAGTAAACCGGTTTTTCGTTCCTCGGACTTGGCCCAGCAACTGAATCGGGATTACGGGATTCACGAGAAAACCGCAACGGGCTTGCTTCGACAAATACGTGACGCGGAGATTCTCCGCGAACTACAATCCGGTAGTGGCCGACGGCCCGCGACGTTGTGCTTCCCTAGACTGATCAATTTGGCCGAAGGCCGGGAGGTTCTCTGACATGTTTGAGGAGCCTTCAACAGCGACAAAACATCTTGTGGAGCCTGTTTTTGAATATGGGCTCCGCAAAATCCGTTGGTGAGTCTGCAAGCTCCGCTACGAAAGCGATGCTAAATGAGCCCCCACGCCTACACCGAAGACCGGCTCGTCGAGCAGCCTTCCATCGGGATTTTTCGTCGCTGGGCTGGCAGACTGTGTCGGCGATAGACGAAACCTATGGCCCCTCACCCCCGACCCCTCTCCCAAAGGGCGAGGCGATACCGGATCTGGAAAGAGACGGGAGTCGCTCAAAGTACGCTCTCGGAATTCATGAGCGGGAATCGAGCTTTGTCTTTGTCGAATATCGACAAGATCGTCGCAACGCTGGACTTAGAACTAAAACCAAGAACACTGTCCGAATCAACCAAGGTGAAGAAGTAAGATCATGGCAAGCCTAAGAAAGCAGACTGCAAATAGTTGGCAGATCCGAGTCGTCGTCCGGGGGGAAAAGATCAATCTCTCCTTTTCGGATCTTACCGAGTGGCAAGCTCGGACGATGAAACGAAAAAACCCAAGGAATCCCTTGGGCTTGTCTCGATCTGTCGTCTATTGACCGACGATGGCTTTACTCTAAGAATGGGCGAAGAGGGACTCGAACCCCCGACATCTACTTTGTAAGAGTAGCGCTCTAACCAACTGAGCTATTCGCCCGATTTGACCGGATCGAGATGCGTAAAGCCCATCTCATCCAGTGCTCG
>Ga0164293_10002562_pt1 | contig 15427 bp, 15 predicted proteins | sample GEODES118metaG_FD_111487 | JGI IMG/M metagenome (GOLD analysis project Ga0164293, IMG submission 111487) | Eutrophic lake water microbial communities from Lake Mendota, Wisconsin, USA - GEODES118 metaG | ecosystem: Environmental > Aquatic > Freshwater > Lake | place: USA: Lake Mendota...
AAGGCAAATGGACAATCTGAGCCCTATCCGACCAGTCGGTATATCGCATGTTTCGCAGGGGCAATCGCCTCTGCCCCAGTGGTTCGATTCTACTTTCAACGCACTACGATCCACTCTCTAGCCGGCCAGCGGCTCGCCGAGTTCTCGCGAGCCTTTTTCAAGAATGTTCTGCAGCGCCGGACCGCAAAGCTTATAATCTGTTCGTGAGATACCCTTACTTCACATGTTCAGAGTGAAAGACCTTGCCTATGAGCGATAACGTCATACGCCAAGCACGCCAAGTGTTCGCCAATTGGTTCGATTTGACACAAGTTCCAGAACACACCTTTTGGAATCAAGTAGCCAACTTAGATAGCTTCGAATTCGTTGAACAACTATTCAATTGTCTTGCAACCGACGTAAATAAGAGCTGGAATAAACCTTCCGAGTTGATCTCGACGCTTTCTGCTGCTGTGATTGCAGATATATCTCCGATGGAAGGGGGTGAGGACGACGCGAACTGTAGGATTGAAGTCTTGTGCGTGCGGTTTTTCGTTTCGGCTGCGTCGCTACGTCATGCCATCACCAATGGAAAACCGAGCATTGCTTTTAATTGGTTGTTGTGTTCGATTACTTACCGAGCATACCAAGATGTAGAGACCGGATCTCAAATTGAAGCAACTCAGTGGTATTTGCGACCAAGGTCGTTTTTGATTTCAGACAATCATGTTATTCAAGAATTCTGTTCGCAGGCTGTTGTGAGGTGGATTGGCGATATCTACTACTCAGCACATAAGTTTAGCCTCCACCACGACCTTGCAAGACTCATGTTGCCGGAAGCTCGACAAATTGTCTCCGCTGTAATGTTGGCAAATGACGGTGACTTAATTGAAGATGCGGTCTACGCCTGCGCTCAACTCGCAAGCTGGCTGAATCAAACTAAAGAAATTGAAACAAAAGACATCGCCCAGCTTCTTGCAAGAGTTTATTCTCGCCCAGACTTATCGGCCTCTTGTCGAAAACTAGCTGGCGTAGCATTGGCAACCGAAATCGGAAACAACCTCGATGAGGGTAGTCAGGTTTGGGCATCGCGTACTTTTAATGACTTTCGTGAACATCTGGTTCAGCATGAAGAATGTCAGTTACTTGGTAGTATTTGCGTAACGCTCGACGAGTTGCAGGCTCGTCACAAAGAAATATTGGCCGCATACGAAAAGTATTCGGAGAGTGTCGCGGATAACTATCGGTCCGATTCGGCTGGGGCTACATTTCGCCGTGCTCAGCTCTTTGAAATCATAGGTCCAGTAATTCGAAAGCTCATCAGTTTTGGCAAATGCCGAGAGGCTATTGAGTTAGTTGCGGCATGGTTTGGCGTGCCATCAGATCGCCGACGCACTTCACCGGTACTCGCATTTGTTCCTATTGAGAATGGCATTATTTACGCGGTTGACGGTCATGCTGAAATTCACGAGCATGATTCCGAACAATTCCACCGCAATCTAATTGACGCGATAAACTTTGGGTTCGACACAAGTATTGCGATTCGACATGACCGGCAATTACCTCCCGTTATAACGGGTCGTCGAGCTCCTGCAATTCGAAATGGATTCGATAATCTAAGGGCGGCAACCGGGAATTACTATGAACTAGAATTCCTCCGGGGTTTTCTCAAAAGAACTCCGACAACTCCGCTTGGATGTTTTCATCCAATAGCCGATAAGACACCTTTCCAATCCCAAACCGAGGTGGAACTAGGAGCGACGTGGCCGATTGTTACGAGCTTTCGTGAACCTCAAAAGGATCGACCTGTAAACAAGGTGCTGTTGTGGTCCTGCGGAACGATTCTTGGAGCCTACGAAATCGGCTCGATTTCTGCGTTTTTCAAAGCACACGGAATTGAATGCGTGGCTAGAACTGAAGAAAATATTTCAAAGAAGCAATTTCTTGAATTCTACGCAGACGAGTCTTTCGATGCGATTTGGATTTCTGCGCACGGAGAATTCGATTCTCGCGCGCCACACCTTGCTTGCATAAATCTCTCAGTTGATGGTCACCAAAAAGTGACGGTTTCGGATTTGCTTTCTTGCTCGATTCCCGAAAATGATCGTAGGCTCTTGTTTCTCAATATTTGTTTGGGGGGAGCCACAAGTGCTGCGGTGGCTCCAGCATGTCTGGGATTGGGAGCTATGCTCGCTAACGAAAGCCAAGCGGTTGTCAGCCATATGGCTGAAGTTGGAACATTTGTTGCGCCGCTATTTGGCACATTGATGGCAATCGGCATGCTAAACAACCCGACTTTTTTCTCAGCATTTAGATACGCAATTCGACACTTGCCGATGGAACATCAGGCTGTATTGGATTTGATTCAAAATGAAGCACCACAATGTGCTGGAATTCATCAGCGGCTAAAGAACAGTTCGCCTGGAGTCGACGCAAACGATATTCGAACCTGGGGAACTCCGGTTTTTTTTGAATAAGCCAGGAAATATCGCTTCCTATAAATTCAGCAAGCATACCAAGTGACCATGCCTTGGGACTTAGTTTCTTGTTAACCACACACCTACTGGCATTTCTGCCAAAACCCCGCGATTGCTGAAAACCACGAATTCGCCCTGTTTTTCAGGTGGGGTGAGTACGAGACGCGATTGGGGGTCGTCCCGTGGTTCTGAGCCTTTGCCCCCGTTTTCAGTCTTTTCGGGTCGCGATGGGTGTTAGACGGTAAGCGTACAGACGCCTCAAGAGGATTTGCGCCAGTTGAGGCTTGCAGGATAGATCCTCGGACGCTATTTGTCTTTGCGTAGTTCGTCCCGCATTCGTCGCCGTGCCACTTGCAGGACCGCCGTATCGGCCTTATCGCGCCGCTCTTGCTCTCGGTACTCACCCACCGCATGAGGATGCGCCGCCTTCCAACGATCTGGAAGCAATTCTTCGATCTTAGCAGTCCTCCGCGTCATGTGTGTTATGACGCTTTCTAAGTACATCCCTACGTCGAGCTCCATCCGCAAGGCACTTGATACCAGCGACATCAAGCTCGCATTGCGAATCCCTGCTTGCAGGCTTCCTATGAACGACCACATCTTGCTAACCATCGCAAGATGTGGCAAATCATTCGCACGTAGGCTAGCTTATCGGACGTAACGAGGTCCCCCAGTCCGGATAATCGACACAGCCGGCGTTTCCGGATGCATCCAGTCGCCCTCTGTGATCTCGGCAATCTGAGGACTTTTCGCCTGCGCACTCGGCCTGGAAATGTTGCCTCAGCTCGGTATCTTGACCTTGGGCCAACGGAAATTTGAGACTTTCCCAGGTCGAACTACCATGAGTTAGTCGTTTTCCAACTCGCCAATTAATCGCCCATCCAGTCCTTTTCCGCACATCCGTCTAATGCGACACTCCTCTCAACTCACAACCATTTTGCTCCTGGTTGTTGCGATCTGCTGTTCCGGCTGCCGACCGTTGCCGCCACCCAAACGCGTGACGACCGGAATCGGACTCAAGCTGACCTACATCCCGCCTGGATCCTTCACGATGGGAGCCGAGCCAAGTGAGCCAGGAGCCAAGCCTGCAGAGAAGCCCCACAAGGTTACCATCTCCAAAGGCTTCTACATGGGGATCCACGAGGTGACCCAAGACCAGTACTTGCGCGTCATGGGAAAGAACCCGAGCGTCTTTCAAGGTGAGATGCTGCTTAAGAACAAGAAGATCGTCGAGACCATGGAACCAGGCGTCGTCGGCAATAATCGAGACCGTCAGGGTATCAGAGAACAACGTGGACATTCGTTTCCGAACAAACGGGATCGAAAAAATTGTCGAGGAACTTACTTCACAGGGAGAGCGATCCAATGGCTAAATCGAAACCAAACAAAAGTTCAGAGACTGGCAAAAAGCGCGAAGCTGGTTCAAGGCTTGTCGTAACGGGAAAGCCAACCGTACGAAGAGAGGGAGAGACCGTGATCGTATCGGTACCGATTAAAGTCTACCGGCTCAACGGTCGGCAGATGATCTTGGCCGAAGGAAGTAAGACCGAAGAGGCTAAGGCACCGAAAGCACTGAACATTCCGCTGATTACCAGCATCGCTAAAGCCTGGCTGTGGCAAGACCAACTGGAGTCCGGCAAGTACAAGAGCATCGATGAGATCGCAGCTGCAAACAACGTAGACCGGACACACGTTAGCCGAATTTTGCAGCTGACTTCTCTGTCGCCGACGATCGTTGAGCAGATACTCGAAGGTAAGGAACCCGAAGGCATGAGCCTACGCCAACTGCGAAAAGGGATCCCCTTGCTATGGAGCGAGCAGGGGAAGATAGCGGAAGCATGAAGACAGGAATAGTTGAATCAATCAACCTAATAGCGCCGAGTTCTCGAACGCTTTTTTCCAGAATGTCCTGCAGCTCCGGCTTGCAGCGCTGGAGGGTGGCGTCAACTCAAGCATCATTGGTTATTTCTCAACGAGCTCGATAGTGCGACTTCGGTGCGAGTTCGAATTGACGGATTTCCTAGATGCCTTGTATCGCTTGAGCTTCGCAATCACCACCAGACTTCTAGTGCGTTAAGCGTTTTTTTAAGATCCATGTCGCAATCACTGCACATGCGATCACAACCAAGACGTAGAGTCCATAGATTCGCCAAGGAGAGCTTGGACTTCGAAGCCCGATCGATTCGGGTGTGTAGTAATTGGGGTCTGAATTCGGGTCTGAGAACCATGCGGCTCGATTCACTACGGAGGTATTTGAATTCAAAAAACCTGTCATCCGAACAGGCAAACCTTCGTCATATTCGACGGTGTGTTCCGTCCCTTCGGTCAGATTTTTGAATGATGATACAAGACCCGTTTCGAGCAACTCTATCGAACCGCTTGAGTTCCTCGCGGGCAATTCCCACTCCCACCGCATGCGAAGATTTCCCTCTTGAACGGGGCGGACATGACGGGTCTGAACTCCAAAATCTCCGGTTAGAAAGTCAGCTGCGGTTTCTCCCATCACATGCGTTGTGCCTTCGATAATTGCACTTCGGGCCAGAGCACTGCTAGAGACTTCCTTCCGAATGGTGGGATCGAAACCTAACACGGAGTAGCCGAAGGGTAGTTTGTCACTTTGTCGTACGGCAGTGAAGAATAGTCCTCCATTGCGAACGAAGACCGATTCATAACCGTCGCTGTAGACCACATTAAGCCTCCACCGACTCGCAGTTGCGAAGTGGAACTCGTATCGGTACCTGGGTTCTTCGACGATCTTGGTATCCATCTTTTGAAGATACAAGACATCCCCTACAAGCCTCTTACCAGCAAACGGTTGCAATGCTTTCGTGGCGCGAGTTCGGTTCTGTTTCAAAACTTCCTCTGGAGACGAACCGTACGACGAGTCAACAAAGTGAACACCGAGCAACCCCCAACCGATCCACTCAAGGAGTAGTAACAGCCATGTCATTGTCTGCGATAGTGGCCATGGCCTCAAGCAATTGTTGGTCAACATTTTCATGGATCGCCTCGACTTTTCCATCGACAAAAGAGAAATGAACCAATGGCCCATGCAAACTGCGAAATTGAACCCATCCGAAATCTTGACCATGGATTTTTCCTCGGTCGTAGTTCAATCCCTCTTCCACCGTTTGAGCACCTGCTAACCAAGAGAAAGAATTTCTACGTCCTGATTTTCGAACCGGATCTGTAACCTGTCCTGTGACTTCACCCACAAAGAGTGTGTTGGACAATCCATCGAGAATATCCCTTGCGCGTGATCCGGAAACTGGAAGAAATAAACCCCGACCCTTGACGTTAAACTGAGAATAGGTTCGGCTCCCAGAACACCCCAAGTAGTTTGTCCATTGCTCGTCATCTTTCGCCGGCATTAGATGATACGAATATGTGTCGAAGTAGGGTGTGATTGTCGCTACGACCCAAGAACCTTTCTCGGCATCCGATGGGCATGAAAAAAACGAATTGTGCGATTGCCTCAAGAATTCCGACTGAGGAGTGGTCCACCATCCAGCATCGCCGAACTTAACTTGCTCCGCAGTTGACGAAATTGGGTTGGCACCAAATATCCCTGGTAAGACAGAGAGGTGTCCCATGAGTGATCCATTTCGGAACAGACCTGGGATATCTTGCTTGCCGTAGAACGAGGGTGGAAATGACCGTTGCGCGGTTTCGAATTGATGCAACCCAAGCACGATCTCCCTCAAGTTCGACTTGCATGCAATTCGCCGAGCAGATTCGCGAGCGTGTTGCACACCAGGTAGAAGTAATGCAAGGAGTACAGCGACAAGCGAAATCGCAACGCATAGTTCGAGCATCGTAAACCCCCTGCGGAAATCGTTCGATGCCTTTCCTCGGATTTGTATCATCGCCCGTCCTCGATCTTGATCAACACTCGCAACGATCGTGAATGTGGCGGGCCGAGAAACAAGGCAACTTCGCGTTCCAAAGGGAACTTATCCGAGGGATCTACCATTACATCAAGATTAAGCCCATCCATATCATCAGAAATCGTCTGATTCGACCAGGGCAAGTTCGGCACTAATACACAATCGCAACTCTTTCTCACACCGATTACTGTGAGACGTAGTGAATCCGGGATCGGAACAAGTGCTCGAACAGGTGACTTTCCGACGTATGTCAGCGGAATGCAGATTTCTTTCGGAAGAGCGCCGTGAATCCAAACTGACGCCCCATTGCCAATCGCCCAAAGAATGGCGATCGCTGTAACCCATCCAGTCAACGTTAGGATGTGCGGATAAAGTTCGTGCGTCGAGAAAAATCGAATTCTTGCCATTCAATCACCCTTGAACGAAAAATCATCTACATCTGCACCCGCTAACGGTAGATTGACATGTCTTACGATCACGGTCGTCACATATCTGTCCTACCGTATCCGATGTGCAGGCGCCCGTATTTGGATTCGTCGCACAAGTGATCGCCGGTAGGACTATCGCTTCAAGATCTTCGTAAGCTAAAACCGAAGCAGGTAAGACAACAAGCGCCGCACAAACCGCCCAGATCTTTCAAACGTTCATAGTAATCTCTCAGATTTGAATGCTTAACTCTCAAGTACCAGCCAAAGCCTGTCTCGCGAATCTAACCCCCCCCCCCCCGCTTGTCAAGCATTTTCCAAAAAATTTACAGAAATTGGCTTCTTCCTTTGTTTCTCCATAAATAGAAGCCATTTGGTTGCTTTCGCAGACAGTTCGGACCCGTTTTCACCTGGGCTCCGAGTAAAAACTCTGTGTTAATTCTGGAGCCCGTCAAAAACAGAGAGTCAGAGAGTTCGAAACCGTTTTTTCGCACTTTCAGGCGCATTCTTGATGGTTGCACTCGCACTCGGGAAATCTCTCTTCGAACAGGGATCGCAGCGAGTTGGGCGACCCGAGCCCAAAAAACCCACAAATCTCTGTGATTTACGGCCTAGAAACGAAAAACGCCCGGCGGTCGATCTCTCGACGCCGGGCGTTAAGTCTTTTGGTCGCCAAAGTTCGAACTCTGACGAAAGCTTCCCGATCGCAACTCTCCTCGAACAAAACCGAGACTCTCGCGCTTTGAAAAGCGAAAAACCCTGGAAAAACGGGCTTTTTAGTTTTTGCCCCTCGATACAGCCCAGTGGACGTCCCCCCGTGTCGATCTGTCGATTGGAGTAGCGTTGTTAACCAGCAGCGAGTTAGTTTTTGGCACGCTCATTGGTGACCCGTAGGTTGACGTGGCGCGTCTCTGAAAACGTCTACTTTCAACTTTCTACAATCCACTCCCTGGCCGCCCAGCGGCTTGCCCTATTCGTGATCTCACTTTTCAGAAATATCCTGTCCCGCTTGAAGGCTGTTGGCTTGCTTTCTTTAGCTCTTAGGGTTTAGAATCTGTTTGTACTTGTTATTATCTACCTACAAAGTGCAAATGGTAAACCACAAGAAAGATAAGATCCTTCAGATTTTCAAGCGAATGGAAATCCTGCGACCCCGTGATCTTGTCGCGATAGGCATTTCGGGGTCCTACCTGAATGTGCTTGCCAGCACCCAGCACGTCCACGCTGGCTACGACGTGGACTTCGCGCGTAACAAATCGTGTAGTGACGACCTGGGCCAGTCGACAAGTCCCGGATCGGGCTGTCTAAGTTTCGCTCCTAGTGCCGAGTTCTCGGACACAAAAGTGCTGAATGTTGTGACGCGCAGCACAGCAGCAAAACTCTTTAGTCACTCCCATGTCGCGTTGCTAATTGGCGTAACACACCATCTGAACCAAAAGCGACAAAATGAACAGACCCATCGGCATGAAGAAAATTAGCTCCCCCAGGATGAAAACTCCAAAAGTTCATGCCATCACAATCTGAGGAATTGACTCGCTTGGGAAACACAAACTTTCTAGCATAGCAAGGCATCCAAGGATTTGTCGGATCGAGTTCTTCGTATACACCGAGCGTATGATCAAAAGCTCCGTCGACACCAACACCGGCATACCACCAACCGAAATTACTTCCCCCCGATATTGGCCTTTCACCTACCAAAATGGTTTGAGACAAGCCGTCTGTTATATCGCTTGATTTAGTTCGCGAATCATAATACAAAATCCCATCATGTTTTATTGAATTTATCCCAGACACCCCCAAAAATGATGTCGGACCAACAAGCATACTATGTCGTAAGGAGTACTGAAGAGTAGAGCTATGTGGATCAGAGGGGCATCCATAATGATGATTAATCCTCGCTAAACTTGGGTGGGGGATTGGGCGAAAGGGTGAATTCTGAAGTCTTGAGTGCATTCGAATTTTCTCAAACAAAGCAAAATCATCAAGCTGCGGAAGGATCGAGACCATCCAGCTGGTGTATTCAAGTTCCTGAAAACGTGCGACGGTACCAGCAGGAAACCGGCGAAAACTTGTTTCGTATTCTACCAGCGCTAAACCGATTTGTTTCATATGATTTTTGCAGGAAGCTCTTCTCGCTGCTTCCCGGGCCGCTTGTACGGACGTCAAAGTCAGACCAAGCAGGATTCCGCTGATCGCGATAACTACCAGCAACTCAACTAACGTATATCCACGGCGACACATCGAAGCTTACCTGTTGCCTCTAGGTTTGAAATACACAAACACGACGACCGCTAAACCAATTACACTGATAATGATCCAACCCCATAGTCCGAGACCGCTCCGTGAGGGCATCCCTGTTGGCTCTGCGAATCCCCAGTGAGTCAGGAAGGCTTTATCGTCGTTGTAAACAACATTCGCATCCGTTCTAGAAATCTTATATTGCGAATAAGCATTCCCTGAAACTTCAAGCTTCTGTGGTTCCAAAACCCTACCTTCAGCGGAGTAAGTCCACTCAGCAATTAGCTTGCCATCATCCATCTTTTGGCCAGCCAGCGACTTTGTAACAGGCTCACCATCCGAGCCTCTGACCCCTGACTTAATCATCATTTCAACCATTTCCCCAGAGATGACTTCTCCTTTGCGTACCAACTCCATTTTTGAAGGCAAAAAAGGGTAATCTTTTTGAAGAAGTAGCTTCCCTTCCTCAAATGGGAATAGGCCGCTGGTATAGACATCTTTATTTATAACGAAGTTAACCTCCAAGAGGTTTGCACCTTGCTTCATCTCCATTGAGGAAAAATTACTCGGCTCCGTCATGAATAGCAATTCCCGCCAAACAACGGGTAGGCAAAGTAAGTTTGCCCCAGATCCATATCCTTCACGGCAGAGAACGTGCCATACTTCCGATTCGGTCACACAACTTGGATTAACAGCAATGATCGACCATTCATCTTGTCCTTTAATGCGTCCAAGTTGAAACGAGTAGCGAGAATTATTTCCACTAACGCTAATAAACGACCCATCACGTTTTTGGATTGAATAGAAGCTAGAACCACTCCTCGCGATTTCATGTTCGACTTTTGTTGGGGGCTTCTCGCCTGAAGAGAGAATCTCAATTTCGTAAATGCCTGTGCAACTGGAAGAAATCGACCCTACTTCAGTCTTCCATGCAACCGAAATGTCTTCCCATGTCTGAGCACTTAAGGTACTACTGAAAACACAAATTAACAATGCAAATAGTATTCTCATGGTAATTACTCCACAACACCGACTCTTTCGACTAACCACACTGCTAAAAAATTAGTTGCAATAGCAAACTGTTGGTGGGTTAATGACTTTTGCATTAGTGTCGCAGTAACAATCGCAAATAAATCCCCTGTTACAGCCGGTTCCAATCGGTTGACATATCCAAAAACTGACACCCGCTACCACGCCATAGGTAGGAGTTCGCAGGGTGCACCCAGAATCACAATTCGATAGACAAAGAAGTCTAGACGACGTATCGTCTAGATCATTGGCCTTGAGGGCAATTGTCGCATTGAGGACGGAAAAAACCACCATCATAAACCCGACAACTTTGGCGATTTCCAGCAAATGATTTTTCATTTAAGTACTCCCCGGAGGCATAACCTGCCCTTTGATAGAAACAGAGACAACGTTTAATCCAACACCCGAAAAAAACAAGCGAAAATCTTTGTTTATCGGCCCTGTGATTTCTCCCGCAAACTGAAGATGTATTGTCGCATACCCCCTAGAGTTGACGACAGTAGGGTAGTTGATGTCTCGCAAGCAACTGCATGACAATTTATGACCAACTATCCTTAGGGGAAACCGGTTGGGATTCGACACTTTAAAAACTACGGATGATTCTTTTCCCAAGCAAATCTTGACGTCTTCGGTTTGCTGAACGAGCAATGGCATTTGGCTTGTGCTTTCTCGTGCTCCCGCTTTGCTAGAAACATAAGTGCCAATAAATACTGCGATAAAAACAGTAATAGCTCTTGTTGCGTTCTGCGAATCGAGTCGCATAAAACTATTTCCGCCAGGAGTTCGCTTAGACAACAGCAAGTAGCTCGCGAACGACGCAATCAGACCATTTAGCAACAACATGTATAAAGGCGAAACCTCCAAAGCCCCAAAACAACTGCAACTTGTTTCCGAAAGTAACGAATAAACACTGATAGCGGAGTATGAAAGGAACAGAACTAGGATTGAAAGTAATTTGGTCTTGCGCGATTTAGTGGAGTAGAGGAAAACTAACATTGCAGTTTCCAATGCAATTGATAAGATGACAACCAGAGGCTTGAAGGCAGTTTTCAGAGTCCAAAGCTCATCAAACAACACGAACTTACTCTTCAAAAGAAGACTCATCAGAAGAACGAAAACGACCATCACAACAAACCGGCTCATGGATCCACCGTGTACTTGATCGCGCTCCCACCTACCAGACCGAAGTCCAAGAGGCGTTGTTCGGGCAGACAACTTACTCTGGTCTCGCAGACTAACAGTCCCCTCCCCCGCGTGTCAAGCATTTTCTTAAAATTTTACCAAAATTGGCTTCTTCTTGAGTTTACCCATGAAATCGAAGCCATTTCTTTGCTTTCACAGGCAGTTCGAACCCGTTTTCACCTGGGGTCCGAGTGAAAACTCTGTGTTAATTCAGGAGCCCGTCAAAAACAGAGAGTCAGAGAATTCGAGACCGATTTTCCGCACTCTCGGGCGCAACCTTGAAGGTTTCACTCGCACTCCAGAAATCTCTCTTCGAACAGAGAGCGCAGCGAGTCGTGGGACCCGAGCTTGGAAAACTCGCAAATCCCTGTGATTTCCTGCCTAAAAACGGAAAACGCCCGGCGGTCGATCTCTCGACGCCGGGCGTTAAGTCTTTTGGTCGTCAAAGTTAGAACTCTGACGAAAGAATTTCGAGTGAAACCCTCTTCGCAACAACGTCCCCCAGTCCGGCTATAGGCTATTCCTGGACTCGCAATCTTGCTCTGTTTTGGGAGCAGCGGACTACAATCGGTCGGAAGTCTCAAGGGGCTGAAACTACTTCGTCCACTAGAGCCACGTGTTCTCCAACTCCAGGCTCCGTTCCTAGTGCCGAGTTCTTGGACACAAAAGTGCTGAATGTTATGACGCGGAGCAGGGCGAGGAAAAGAAGTCGACAAAAAACAGTCGACAACTTGCTCGGAGATGGGTCGTCAAACGAACCCACAGTTGGATGAACCGATTCCGAGCCATTCTTGTGCGATGGGACAAAAAACTTTGCAACAACCTAGCAACGTTGCACCTCGCTTGTGCTTACATTACATTCAAGCGTGCTGGGGTTTTCGGATAGGCTCTAAACCTTGGATGCTCAGCAAAATGATGAACGCAGCGGCGGAACCCGCCACGGGCAAGCAAACGATTTGTGGATGGCACGTCATTTTTTTGTTCTGGAAGGCAATGCATGTCATTTTAGGGAAAAATGATTGACTTCGAACTAAGGCATTGATACGATCTACCATAAACTGACCTTTTGTGAAAGGGATTTCGTCAGCCATCTCTACGTTTTGCATATGACTTCCATTCCAACGACGTCACAGAATCTCAAGGTACTTGGTACGGGTACTTGGTACGATTTTGCTAGTGGCAGCTTGCCTGAAACTTCTCGACGAGTTTTGTCTCTATCGGATCGAGCATTCCAAACTTTTCCTGCTCAGTCTATTGCTGGATCTGACCGTGGGGTCATTTCAATGTGAATGTAGAGACATTCCCAATGAGCCCGGCACAGGAAGATACTGCCATACGAAATATTAACATTCTATTTAATCTGTGAGGGATCGTGATTTTTTTTCCTCAACGCGGATGCCTGTTGTTTGCTTATCTCGTCCTTTTCTGCGGATACGCGACCGGGAAGGGTGATGACATGTCTCTAGACTCAGCAATCAAAATGGCGGCCGAGGCTGCCGAGAGAGTGTCTGCGTTCCGTTTGAAGCCGGGGCAATTTTTCGAGGTTCGCGGGAGAAATTTTGACACCACTTCCCCGAATGATATTCGCGAAGGTAGGCGTTTCATCGGACGCTCCACTCAGGGTGGGATTTTGGTTTACGAGTCCGGAAGTGCCGAATCGTGGAATTACTCTATTGATTTTTCCAACCCGAAATATTTTGCCTTGGTTTCTATACAGACCAAAGAACGAATCAAAACCCTGGCTGATCTCAAGCGAACTGGTTACAGGATAGAAAATTTCGGTCACAGTAAGGACATCGATTGGGATTCCAAAGCGAAAGGAGCACTACCATCTTTCCACGCGGTTCGATTCCATCATGCCCTGGCGAAATGGCGGGGCAAGGCGTCAGAGGCCACGTATCAGGAGCCTTCCTCAAACAATGAATTTTTGACGATTTCGTTTGCCGATTGGCCCGATACAAGTAGTATCGGAGCCAGAACCTTTGGCTTTGATCCGAAAACATTTTCAATCCGTACGGTCGATGGCGAGTCGACCAGCGGAAAGTTCAACGTTCAGCTCTCGGAATGCAAAATTCTTAACGATGTTCCGATCCCCGCTGGGTATGTTCTCAAGCAATATCTAGCGGGATCGTCTGCGACAGGACCGGAGACCTGTGTCGTCAACGAAGGCACATGGCTTGAACATCAGGCTGTTGATCTAGGATTTGTCGATGAACAACTTTGGCTACCCTACTATGGATTGCCGGAACCCGACTTGAGCAAACTGCCGTCGCAGGGGAACACGTGGGTCTGGCTGATTATTCTGGCGGTAGTGCTCGTTGCGACCTCCGCATTGCTTCTACGGAGGTACTCTGCCAAATGAAAGACCTGAAGCTTCCGATCAAACAGAAGGGCAGACTCGGGTTTTCTCTCATCGAGTTGATGGTGGTTATCTCCATTATCTCACTTTTGGTTGCACTCCTCCTGCCGGCTGTCCAAGGGGCGAGAGAAGCAGCCAGACGCTTTTCGTGCTTGGACAAGTCGCGACAACTGTCGCTGGCAATCACCAACTTCCATACGCGACATGGGTTTATTCCGATGACGGAGGGGCGTTATGCCTTCATGGTGCATTGGCATGTGCAGGTCTTGCCCGATCTAGAACAGTCGCCCCTCAAGTCTGCGATAGATTCCGACATCGCGGCAGGAGTCGACTGGGATGCCTTGCCGGGAAGATTTTCAATCCTCGATTCCTTCCTTTGCCCGAGTGACCCAAAAAATTCCACGCTGTTGAGGCATCATTACATCGGCTGGCTGTTCGGCGCTACCAACTACATCGGTGTTGTTGGCCAATCGTGCGAACAAAGTGACGGATTGTTCCCGGATCCTACCGTGAAAGGCTTGAAGCGCGTCCGATTTCGCCAAGTCACGGATGGCCTCAGCAATACCCTATCGGTTTGCGAACGTGCGCTATCTGACACCGTGATTGTTGGCGCTTGGCAAGGGTCGCAGGAATATGGAAATGAACGGATTGGCATGTATGAAACCATGGGGAATTGGCGGTCTCCAAGTTACCCCTTCGTCACTGTTTACTTCAGCAGCGCGAACCAGTTGGGGTGCGGTGATGTGGGCTTTGGACCAGGTGAAGTGTCGCAGCCATGCGATCAATTCCATCCGTGGAGCCATCACGCAGGCGGATCCGTTTTTAGCCGCGCCGATGCATCGACAGGTTTTTATTCGTACACAACCTCACCGATCGTGCTGAGGGCGCTAAGTACGATTCAAGGTCACGAAGTTGTTACCGACCCCACGAACTAGAGTTTACCGCAGTAAGGGTAACGCGCGAGTAGATGAAGGGTTGGCCACCCCCATCGAAGACCTTAGCGAACCCGTTTGCACCCAATATCTGAGCTGCCGCCCTAGGTTTTGCTGGTGGCGTTGTCGAGCAACTCGACGGCCTTGAACTTTTCCCCTTCGAGCATCGCGAGGCTCGTGCCGCCACCGGTGCTGACGTGCGAGACGGCGTCCGCAAAGCCAAGCTGCTCGATCGCTGCCGCACTATCTCCTCCGCCAATGATGCTCGTTGCCTCGCTATCAGCGATAAAGTTCTATAATGTGCCACCCACGTATTTTGCACAGACCAACCGGGGCCACGCGACGATAAGGGTAGATAAACCGCTAGACCGATATTACCCTCAGAGCAACGGCAAGCTGGAGCGTTACCATCGGTCGCTCAAGCACGAGTGCATACGTCAGAAAACGCCTGGTTTTTCATACCACTGCCATAGGCCATTTTCGCTAAAAATTCGACAGGCGACAAAATCGCGAATCCCCATGTTTTTACAGGGTGGAATGGCACGGGACCCGTTTGGGGGTGAGTCCCGCGATTTAGAGCCTTTTACCCCAAATTGAGCCTTTTGGGTGCGTGAAGGTTACCAAGCGCGTCCCGAGGTTTGGCCGCGTGAGAAGTTGGCTAGCTCGCGATCCCTTTGAATTTATTGGGTAGAAACGCAAAGACCCGCTGGGGTGAGCCAGCGGGTCTTGAGCTCTAAGGTCACCTTGCGGTGGCCGACTCGATGGAGGCGGCGTCCTGGACTCGCAACGTTGCTCAGTTTTGGCGATTGATTTAGTACGGTAATAATGCAGTCTGAGGCCCTATCCGACTAGTCGGTATATCGCGTGTTCCGGAGTAGGCGACTTACAGCCCGCCGAGTTCGCGAACGCATTTATACAA
>Ga0164293_10002563_pt1 | contig 15426 bp, 8 predicted proteins | sample GEODES118metaG_FD_111487 | JGI IMG/M metagenome (GOLD analysis project Ga0164293, IMG submission 111487) | Eutrophic lake water microbial communities from Lake Mendota, Wisconsin, USA - GEODES118 metaG | ecosystem: Environmental > Aquatic > Freshwater > Lake | place: USA: Lake Mendota, Wisconsin...
CAATCTGAAAAGTAAAGCATATGTGTGGAATACTAGCCATAATCGGAAAAGGAAAAGATGAAGTCTTAGTTAGAGAATTATCCAAACGCATGTCGCATCGCGGTCCCGATGAAAGTGATGTACATATTACGGATAAAGGACATTTTCTGTCACACGAACGTTTATCAATCATCGACTTACATACCGGAAAACAACCCATTCAAGGTTGTGACACCGCATGGATGGTTCACAATGGCGAAATATACAACCACCAAGAATTAAGAGACACTATATTAAAAGAACATACGTTCAGATCGACATCCGATTCAGAGGTAATCGTACACTTATATGAAAAATTTGGTTATGATTTTTGCCATTTATTAGATGGAATGTTTGCTTTTGTAGTGATTGATGGCGATGATTATATTGCCGGTCGTGATCCACTGGGAATAAAACCTTTATATTATGGACTGGACGAACGCGGACGCATGTATTTTGCCTCTGAAATGAAATCGATTGCCGACCAATGTAAAACATTTTCCACCTTTCCACCGGGACATTATTATACCCCCGAAACCGGATTTGTGAAATACTACCAACCCAAATGGGAAGACCCCGAAGCAGGAGTAGAGGAGTTGGATTTAATTGCCATCCGCGAATCATTAACGCAAGCGGTTAAAAAGCGTTTGATGAGTGATGTGCCTATTGGCGTTTTGTTATCCGGAGGATTAGATTCTTCTTTAACATCATCCATTGCTGCTCGTTTAATGAAAGAACAAGGCAAAACATTGCATTCTTTCTCCATCGGATTAGATCAAGAAGCACCTGATGCAAAAGCTGCTCGTAAGGTAGCCGAGTTTTTAGGAACCGAGCACCATGAAATTCATTTTACCATTGAGCAGGGGATTGAGATTTTAGATCAGTTGATTTGGCATTTGGAAACCTATGATGTAACATCGGTTCGAGCCAGTACGCCAATGTACTTTTTATCAAAAGCCATCACGGATAAAGGAATTAAAGTAGTGCTTTCCGGTGAAGGAGCTGATGAAATTTTTGGAGGCTATTTATATTTTAGAAATGCACCTTCCGCAGAAGATTTCCAAAAAGAAACAATAGAACGTGTGCAAAAGCTATTTACAGCCGATTTATTACGGGCGGATAAATCAACCATGGCTCATGGTTTGGAAGCACGCGTTCCGTTTTTGGACAAAGCTTTCTTGGAATTAGCCATTAAAATCAAACCCGAAGAAAAAATGCCGCAGACGTATGATGGCGTTGAAAAATACATCCTCAGAAAAGCATTTGACACCCCTGATAACCCTTATTTACCTCAAGAGGTATTGTGGCGGCAGAAAGAACAATTTTCGGATGGGGTAGGCTATAATTGGATTGATACATTGATTGAATATTGTTCCAGTCAAGTAACCGAAGAGCAGTTAGAGAGAGCAGAAGAAACTTATCCATACAATACCCCGCTAACGAAAGAGGCTTATTATTATAGAAGTATTTTCCATAAACATTTTCCGCAAGTGGCCGCTGCACAAACGGTGCGTAAATGGATTCCGAAATGGCAGGAAAATCAAGACCCAAGCGGAAGAGCAAATGCAGCTCACGTTCAGGCAGATACTACCATTGCAAAAATTGATATTCCGGTTTAAAATAGTTTGAAAGAAGTTTAGTTTGTTTGTGAAAGGCGTCCTTATTAGTGGGGGACGCTTTTTTCATTCTGAACTTGCTTGTGCTGATTTTAATCAGTATTTCAGAATCTCCTAAATTCATTTCAGAATCTTCTCTGTCATGCTGAACTTGTTTCAGAATCTCCTGAATTCAATTCATGGTTTCATATGTCATGCTGAACTTGTTTCAGCATCTCATTTATTGTATCAATAATATTTTTATTAACCACAAATTCGCAAATGATACAATCCAATTAATTTGCGAAATTGCGGTCGTTTTAAAACAATAGTAACCACTACTTTTCTTACTAAATGGTTATGTTTTTTGTTTAATTAGTAGCGAGCAAAAATAAGATCAATCCTAATTACTAAATTGAAGATTGCTTTGCCAAAAAATCAACATATTGTTAATAACTTATCCACTTTACCAATGTGTTTTTATATAAAATCCCTTGCCAATCCGTATATTTGCGTGTTATACAAAAAATACATTTTAGCATTAAATTTATATGAGCGAAGAAATAAAAAAGAATAGTTATTCAGCAGATAGTATTCAAGCCTTAGAAGGTATGGAGCATGTGAGAATGCGTCCTTCCATGTACATTGGCGATACAGGAGTTAGAGGTTTACACCACTTGGTTTATGAAGTAGTAGATAACTCCATCGATGAGGCGTTAGCAGGACATTGTGATACTATTACAGTTTTTATAAATGAAGATAATTCAGTTTCTGTAGAAGATAATGGTAGGGGTATTCCTGTTGATATGCACAAGAAAGAAGGTGTTTCTGCTTTAGAGGTGGTAATGACCAAAATTGGTGCCGGAGGTAAATTTGACAAGGATTCTTATAAAGTTTCCGGAGGTTTACACGGAGTAGGTGTATCCTGTGTGAATGCACTTTCTGATCATTTACGTGCTACAGTTTTCAGAGATGGAAAAATATACGAACAAGAATACGAACGTGGAAAAGCAATGTATCCCGTGAAGCAAATTGGTGAAACCACCAAACGTGGAACGATGGTTACTTTCAAACCGGACACTTCTATTTTTACACAAACAATCGAATTTTCATATGATACGTTGGCCGCTCGTATGCGTGAACTTTCCTTTTTGAATAAAGGAATTACCATTACGATGTGCGACAAAAGACATTTGGATGACAAAGGTGAATTGGTAACCGAAACTTTCCATTCAAAAGAAGGATTAAAGGAATTTGTTCGTTTTTTAGATGGAAATCGCGAACCAATCATTTCACATGTTATTAGCATGGATAATGAAAAAGGGGAGATACCGGTGGAAGTGGCTTTGGTTTACAACACCAGTTATTCGGAGAATATCTTCTCATATGTAAACAACATCAATACCCACGAAGGAGGAACGCACTTGCAAGGTTTCCGTATGGGATTAACGCGTACGTTGAAGAAATATGCCGACAGTTCAGGTTTATTAGACAAATTAAAATTTGAAATTTCCGGAGATGACTTCCGTGAAGGTTTAACCGCCATTATTTCGGTAAAAGTTCAAGAACCTCAGTTTGAAGGACAAACCAAAACCAAATTGGGGAACCGTGAAGTTGTTTCACCGGTAAGTCAGTCGGTAGCAGAAATGTTGGAGAATTACTTGGAAGAAAATCCAAATGATGCCAGAATTATTGTTCAAAAAGTAATCTTGGCAGCCCAAGCTCGTCACGCAGCAAAAAAAGCTCGTGAAATGGTGCAACGTAAAACTGTTTTAGGCGGCGGTGGATTACCTGGAAAACTTTCCGATTGTTCTGAACAAGATCCTGAAAAGTGTGAGATTTTCTTGGTTGAGGGAGATTCGGCAGGTGGAACCGCTAAACAAGGTCGTGACCGTGCATTTCAGGCCATTTTACCGCTTCGTGGTAAGATTTTGAACGTAGAGAAAGCCATGCATCACAAAGTGTTTGAAAATGAAGAGATTCGAAATATATTTACTGCTTTAGGTGTCACGATTGGAACCGCGGAAGATTCAAAAGCATTAAACTTAGAAAAGTTAAGATACCACAAAGTAGTCATCATGTGTGATGCCGATGTGGATGGTAGTCACATTTCGACCTTAATATTAACCTTCTTCTTCCGATTTATGAAAGAGTTGATTGAACAAGGACATGTTTATATTGCAACTCCACCTTTGTATTTAGTGAAAAAAGGAACTAAAAAGGAATATGCGTGGAATGATGATCAGCGTGATATGATTAATTTGAAATTAGGTGGGTCTGCTGCCATACAACGCTATAAAGGTTTAGGAGAAATGAATGCGGAGCAACTTTGGGACACTACTTTGAATCCTAACTTCAGAACTTTACGTCAAATAACTATAGACAGTTTAGCGGAAGCGGATAGAATCTTCTCAATGTTAATGGGAGATGAGGTTCCGCCTAGAAGAGAATTTATTGAAAAAAATGCTATTTATGCAAAAATCGATGCTTAAATCATAACTATTTAAAAATTAAAAAAATGAAAGTTACCATTGTAGGAGCAGGGAATGTAGGTGCAACATGTGCCGATGCAATTGCTTACAGAAGAATTGCCAGTGAAATTGTTTTATTAGACATCAGAGAAGGTTTTGCTGAAGGAAAAGCGTTAGATATTATGCAAACGCAAACAACTTTGGGGTTTAATACAAAAGTATCCGGAAGTACAAATGATTATTCAAAAACTGCGGGAAGTGATGTAGTTGTGATTACTTCAGGAATTCCACGTAAACCGGGTATGACTCGTGAAGAATTAATCGGAATCAATGCAGGAATCGTAAAATCTGTTGCAGAAAGTTTACTACAACATTCACCTAATGCAATTGTTGTGGTAGTTTCGAACCCAATGGATACAATGACTTATTTAACGTTAAAAGCAACAGGCATACCTAAAAATAGAATAATCGGAATGGGAGGAGCTTTAGATGGTTCACGTTTCAAATGCTATTTATCTCAAGCTTTGAACAAACCTGCAAATGATGTATCCGGAATGGTTATTGGTGGACATGGCGATACAACTATGATTCCGTTAACTCGTTTGGCTACTTATAACGGAGTACCGGTTTCAGAATTTTTATCTGCAGATGAATTAACAAAAGTTGCAGCCGATACAATGGTAGGAGGAGCAACGTTAACAGCTCTTTTAGGAACATCAGCGTGGTATGCACCGGGAGCTTCTGTTGCTTATTTAGTTGATAGTATATTAAACGACCAAAAGAAAATGATACCTTGTTCCGTATTTTTAGAAGGAGAATATGGTCAAAACGATATTTGTATCGGAGTACCTTGTATTATAGGTAAAAATGGAGTTGAAAAAATCGTTGATATTAAACTAAACGAGGATGAAAAAGCTAAATTTGCTAAAAGTGCAGACGCAGTTAGAGCAATGAATGGTGATTTAAAATCTGTTTTAGCCTAACTTTTTAAACATAGATTTAAAGAGACTGCATTTTTGCAGTCTTTTTTTTTGAGATTAATGCACAAATTAATTGGTTAATCCTATTCATAATTATATATTTGCACGTTTTATAAAATCGAAAGAACTGCCTTGTTTTCTTTTGTATTGTAAATCAAAACCATAACCAACAAAAATTAATTAATTCAAGTAATAATGCAGAGTAAAGGACTTATTAAATTTTTCGCAATTTTATTTGCATTGGTATGTATTTACCAACTTTCATTCACGTTTGTAGCCAATAAAGTTAAAGATGATGCAAAAGTATTTGCAGGGGATGATGTTTTGAAAGAAGTAAAATATTTAGACTCTATAGGTAGAGAAAAAGTATTTAGCTTAGGATTTGCAGACTATACCTATAATGAAGTTAAAGACAAACAAATCAATAAAGGGCTTGACCTTGAAGGGGGAATTAACGTAATTCTTCAAATTTCTGTTAAAGATATTTTGAATGGATTAGCAAATAACTCGCAAGATCCAACTTTTAACAAAGCTTTAGCTGATGCAACAAGAAATCAAAAAGGAAACCAAACCTATTTGGATGCTTTTTTCGAAGCTTTTGATGCAGAATCGAAAGGAAAAGTAAAATTATCTTCTCCTGATATTTTCTTTAATAAGAATTTAGATGGTGAAATTAATTTGAAAATGACTGATAATGAAGTAAAAGCTGTTATCAAAAGAAAAGTAAATGAATCGGTCTTAAGTGCTTTTGAAGTACTTAGAAAACGTATTGATAAATTTGGGGTTACTCAACCAAATATACAGCAACTTGGGGAGTCAGGAAGAATTCTTGTTGAATTGCCGGGAGCGAAAGACGTTGATCGTATTAAAAAATTATTACAAAGTACAGCTCAATTAGAATTTTGGGAAACGTTCAAATTTGATGAAGTTGGTCAATATTTGGGTTCTGTAAATGAAGCCTTAAAAGCAACTGAAGTTAAAGTTGATGTAAAAGAGAAAACTTCTACAGGAATTGACTCTTTATTAACAGATACTGCCAAAGATTCATTAGCCAATACAAAAGGTAATAATCCATTATTTGATAAAATGTTGTCGTATGGTGGTGGTCCGGTTTTAGGCTATTTTGCACCAAAAGATACAGCTAAAATTAATGGTTATTTAAAAAGAGACAGCAGCAAAGCGTTGTTGACTCCTGAATTGCGTTATGCTCGTTTTGTTTGGGGAAAACCAACAACAATTGATAACGAGAAGAAAGAAAAAGTAGAAGCAGTTGAATTATATGCTTTAAAAACTGACCGTACAAACCAAGCTCCAATAAGTGGTGGAGTTGTAATTGATGCTCGTGATTCTTTTGACCAATTCGGAAAACCTTCTGTAACAATGCAAATGAACGGAAAAGGAGCTAAACAATGGGAAGAATTGACAGGAAAAGCTTTTACTCAAAAAAGTAATATTGCTATTGTATTAGATAACATCGTTTATTCTGCTCCTGGGGTTTCAACAGGACCAATTGCAGGTGGACGTTCTGAAATTTCAGGTAATTTCACTATTGATGAAACCAAAGATTTATCAAACGTTTTAAGAGCAGGTAAGCTACCGGCTAAGGCTGATATCGTTCAATCTGATGTGGTTGGACCTTCCTTAGGTCAAGAAGCAATTGATAACGGTATGTTGTCATTTCTTATCGGTATGCTAGCTGTAGTTGTATGGATGATTTTATACTACGGAAAAGCAGGTATTTATGCAAATATTTCATTGTTAGTAAATATTCTTTTCATATTCGGAATTTTAGCCAGTTTAGGGGCTGTGTTGACATTGCCTGGTATTGCCGGTATCGTGTTAACCATTGGTATGGCCGTGGATGCTAACGTAATCATCTTTGAACGGGCAAAAGAAGAATTAGATGAGGGCAAAACATTGGAAGAAGCTATTAATTATTCTTTCACTTGGAAAGGGGCCATGTCTTCTATTTTTGATGCGAACATCACTACCGCATTAACTGCTTTAATCTTATTGGTTTTTGGTACAGGTCCTATTAAAGGATTTGCAACTACTTTATTAATCGGTATTGGAACCTCTTTATTTACCTCTATTTTTATCACAAGAATTTTATTAGACTGGAGTTTAAATAAAAAGCAGAATCTAACCTTTACTACATCAATGTCGCATAATTGGTTTAAAAATATGAATGTTGATTTCTTAGCAAAAAAGAAACTAGCCTATGGTATTTCAAGTGTTTTGGTTATTATTTCATTAGTATCTTTATTTTTTGTAAATGGATTAAATCAAGGAGTTGACTTTGTTGGAGGTCGAACATTCCAAGTTCGTTTTGAAAAAGAAGTAGTAGCAAGTGAAGTGAGTGCTACTTTAACTAAAACTTTTGGTACTAATGTTGAAGCTAAAACTTTCGGAACCGGTAATCAGTTAAAAATCACTACTAAGTATAAAGTTAATGAAGAGAGTGAAGGCGTAGATAAAGAAGTAAATGAAAAATTATTTGAGGGTTTAAAATCGTATTTTCCAAAAACTAGTTATGAAGAATTTGTAACAAACTCAGAAGGAAAAGAATTTGGAATATTACAATCATCTAAAGTGGGTCCAACAGTTGCAGAAGATATTAAAACAAATTCATATTGGGCAGTATTAGGTTCGTTGTTTATTGTATTTCTTTATTTATTGATTAGTTTTAGAAAATGGCAGTTCTCTTTAGGAGCTGTTTTAGCTGTTTTTCATGACGTTATTATTGTATTGGGTGTATTCTCACTATTTTGGAAAGTATTGCCCTTTAACATGGAAATTGACCAAGCCTTTATTGCAGCAATTCTAACCGTAATCGGTTACTCATTAAATGATACTGTAATTGTATTTGACCGTGTGCGTGAATATTTAGGTAAAGATGAAAGAGGTACTTTTAATGATGTTGTAAATAAAGCATTAAATACAACGTTAAGTAGAACGGTGAATACCTCTTTAACAACATTAATTGTATTGTTTGCTATCTTTATTTTAGGAGGAGAAACCATTCGTGGATTCGTATTTGCAATCTTAGTGGGTATCTTAGTGGGAACCTATTCTTCTTTGTTTATTGCAACTCCGGTTATGGCTGATACGATTAACAAACAAGATGCTAGAAAAGCCGCATTTAAAGGAGAAGAAAAGAAATAATTATTTTTTTATAACTAATTCAAAACCCGGCTTAAGTCGGGTTTTTTTATAGATATCATTTTCAACTATATTGGAATTAAAATAGCTTGTTTTATATCTTTATGATTAGGGATAGTAGTAAAGTAATAATAGAATAATAGCCTTTATTCCGTTTTGAACCTGATAGGTTTTGTAACCTGTCAGTTATGACTAACTGATCTTTCAACATTGAAAACATCTTCCATTTTTATTTGGAGTTCTACTAATGCTTTGTGTCACTGTTACCAATAAAAAAACCGACTCATTAAAGTCGGTTAGTTTAAAATATAAATAAAAAAGATTACACTTTCTTAGGTCTAAAAATAAAATAGAAACCTATCAATATAAACGGTATACTAAGCCATTGACCGGTTGTTAAGGCATTAAAAAGGGGATAAGATTCAAAACCGCCTTGACTTTCTTTTAAATATTCTACCCCAAAACGAACGGACCAAAGTAATACCATAAAGGTTCCGAAAATAAGTCCTTCTTTCTTACGGGCTTCTGTTTTCCAATACATGAAAAATAAGATTAGAAAAACAATAATATAAAAGATGGCTTCGTATAATTGGGATGGATGTTTAGCAGGAACAGCCTCCAATAAATTTGAAAATTGTGGGTTTTCAGCAATGGCTTTGTAGGCTTCTTTCGGATTAGCAATTTGTGTATTTTCTACCGCTTGTCTTTTAGAATAAAAATCCTGAACAAATTTAATTCCAAAAGAAGAAGTTGTTTCATGACCTACAATTTCAGAATTGAAAAAATTTCCTAATCTAACAAAAACTGCTCCACTGGCAACCGGAATAACAACTCTGTCTAAAACCCAAAGTAGGGATTTATGCATGATTTTTTTACTGAAGTAAACCATGAAAAGAATGATTGCAATGGCTGCACCATGACTGGCTAATCCTGAAAATCCGGTAAATTCAAAACTTGGTTTTGTCCGGATAGGTAGAAAAATGCTTAATGGGTCTTCTCTGAATAATTCGGGCTGATAAAAAATAACATGCCCTAATCGAGCACCAATTAATGTAGCAATAACGGTATATATAAATAGACTGTCTAATTTTTCTAAGGATTCATTTTCTCTGACGAAAATATATTTCATAATATACCAACCTAGGCCAAAAGCAATCACGAACATTAAACTGTAAAAACGAACTGTAAACGAACCGATTTCAAAACCTTCCGAAGGATTCCAAACAAAACTTAAAAATTGGGTTACCATATAGATATAATATTTAATGTAAATGTAAACGAATAAATTACAAATTGCAATTTGAATACGCTAATATATTCTTAAAAGTAGGAGTTAAGGTACAGGGTCATAACCACTTTTTCCCCACGGATGACATTTTGAAATGCGTTTTACAGCAAGCCAAATTCCTTTTATTACTCCATGTTTAACAATTGCTTCGTGAGAATAACTGGAACAAGTAGGTTCAAAACGACAAGTTGCCGGAGTTAAGGGTGAAATGACTACTTGATAAAAACGAATCAAAAAAATAAAAGGGAAACGAATTATTTTTTTAAACATTGATTTACATGTTTTATGATATATGTACTGAATAGCAAACAGATTTTTTGGATTATATTGATTTCTTCGAATTATAATGGTTTGCACTATTCAAATTTAGCATAAATTTTCAACATCTCGTCTCCCCCTCCTTTGGAGGGGGTTGGGGGGAGGTTTATTAATTTACGCTAAAACTAGTTCCTTCTTTACCATCTTTCAACTGAATACCAATGGCTAACAATTGATCTCGAATTTGATCAGATAAAGCAAAGTTTTTATTGGCACGAGCTTCCATTCGCATTTGAATCATTAAATTCACAACACCTTCAAGCTTGTCAATGTTATCATTACAACTTTTTTCGTCTGAAATACCTAATACATCATAAACAAAGGTATGAAGAGAGGAAGTCAAATTTTGAATATCAGTGGCGGTTAACGATTCTTTTCCATCATTTACCAAATTGACAAAGCGAATGCCTTCAAATAATTGTGCAATTAATATAGGTGTATTAAAATCGTCATTCATGGCATCATAACAACTTTTTTTCCAAGCGGAAATGTCCAAAGTTGAACTAGAACTTGCAGCTAAATTTTTAAGCAATTCCATTCCTTCCATTAATCGATTGAATCCTTTTTCAGAACCCAAAATAGCCTCATTAGAAAAATCTAAAATACTTCTGTAATGTGCCTGAAGCATAAAAAAGCGAGCCACATTTGGAGAAAAAGCTTTGCTTAGAATTTCATTTTCTCCCGTAAATATTTCATTGGGTAAAATAAAATTTCCGGTTGATTTGGCCATTTTTTTACCATTTAAAATCAACATATTTGTATGCATCCAAAAATTAACCGGACTATGTCCTGTACAAGCTTCATTTTGAGCAATTTCACACTCATGATGCGGGAATTTTAAATCCATTCCGCCACCGTGTATATCAAATGTTTCACCAAGATATTTTGTACTCATAGCAGTACATTCCAAATGCCAACCCGGAAAACCAATTCCCCACGGAGAAGGCCAACGCATGATATGTTGTGGTTCTGCTTTCTTCCACAAGGCAAAATCCTGCGGGTTTCTTTTATCAGAAACACCATCTAAATCACGGGTGTTGGCAATCATATCTTCAATATTTCTACCGCTTAATTTGCCGTAATGATTTGTTTCATTGAATTTGACTACATCAAAATAAACAGAACCATTTGCCTCGTAGGCAAATCTATTTTCGATTATTTTTTTTATAATTTCCTGTTGTTCAATGATATGGCCTGTGGCTGTCGGTTCGATACTTGGTGGTAAAAAATTCAACGTATGTAAAATGTTATGAAAATCTACGGTATAGCGTTGCACAATTTCCATGGGTTCCAATTGCTCAATTCTTGCTTTTTTGGCAATTCTGTCTTCACCTTCTTCCGCATCATTTTCTAAATGTCCGGCATCAGTGATATTTCTAACATACCGTACTTTGTAACCTAAATGAAGTAAATAGCGATAAATCACGTCAAAACTCATAAATGTTCGAACATTTCCCAAATGTACATTGCTGTAAACAGTTGGCCCACAAACATACATACCTACATTTCCTTGGTGAATTGGGGTAAATACTTCTTTTTCACCTGAAAGTGAATTGTATATTTTTAAGGTCTGATCTTCGTATAATTTCATCTATTTTTTTCCTTCTTTATTAAAACTTAGTTTCTAACTTAATATAATCTAAAAACTCTCTTCTAACTTTATCCTCTTTGAACTTTCCGCCAAATTCAGAAGTAACAGTACTACTTTCAATATCACGAATTCCTCTGGAATTGACACACAAATGTTTGGCATCAATCACACAGGCTACATCTTCAGTGTTGAGCGTTTTTTGCAACTCTTGAACTATCTGCATCGTTAAACGTTCTTGAACTTGGGGTCTTTTAGCAAAATAATCAACGATTCGATTCATTTTGGATAATCCAATTACTTTTCCACTCGAAATATAGGCCACATGAGCTCTTCCTACGATGGGTAATAAATGATGTTCGCAGGTTGAATAAACGGTAATGTTTTTTTCAACTAACATTTCACCATATTTATAACCATTCTCAAAGGTTGACGTGCTGGGTTTTTTTAATGGATTTAAACCACCAAAAATTTCTTTTACAAACATTTTAGCAACTCTGTTTGGAGTGCCTTTCATGCTATCATCAGTTAAGTCCATGCCCAATGTATTCAAAATATTGGCAACATCTTTTTTAATGAGTTCAATTTTTTGATCATCAGTTAAGTCAAAAGCGTCTTTTCGTATCGGATTTTCAGCTGAAGTTCCTATGTGGTTGTCTCCCAATTCGTCAGAAAAAGTATCGGTATTAATCATCGGTTTGATTATAAATTTATATTTGAATACAAGGTTGCAAAGATAAACAAAAAGCAGAAATCTTACGTCGTCTTATTGCGATTAGTAAAAATTCAAATTTTTAAGATAATTATTAGCTAAATTTATGTAAATTTCCAACCTTAAAATTCCCATAGCATGAGTCCAAGAATACTATTAGCTTTTATTAGTTGTCTTTTAATCAATAGTTTACATTCGCAAAATTTAATTACAAATGGCGATTTTGAAAGCGGTAACGGCGTTGGCTTTCAAACAAGTTATAACTACACTAATCCTGGTGCTGGTCAAGCGAACAGTAGTCCGAGACAATATGCAATTATCAATAATCCACACCTTTTAAATACAAACAATTTTGTAAATTCAGGCGATCATACTACCGGAACCGGACTCATGATGGTGTGTGATGGAGCTGATGGACAATCTGAAGTTTTTTGGAAAACAAATGGTGATATTGCCCTTCAAGCGGGACAAACCTATAGGTTTAAGTTTTTTATACGATCTGTAAACGCAACAAATCCTCAACCTGTTGTTGGTTTGCGAATTATGGCTGCTGCGGCAACTTATTTTAATCAAACCTATACAGTAACTGATCCTTCGACGGGATGGCAAGAGGTAAATTTTCAATATACGGTAACAGAATCAGGTGCCCCAAACAGAAGATTTGAACTATACAATGTCAACCAAAGTGCGGTTGGTAATGATTTTGCAATAGATGATATTTCTTTACGTCCGCTAGCAGCTCTTTCGGTTACTTATTCTGCAGTAAATCCATCTTGTTTTGGTGCAAATAATGGTTCGATTGTAGTGTATGGAGTAGGAGGGTCATTAACGTATACTTCTTATTCAATTGCAGGACCGGTTAATCAAACGAATGCGACAGGAATTTTTTCAAACTTGCCACCCGGAACTTACACCATTTCCGTAACAGATAATTCTCCGGCTACAGCAACGTTACCTAATGTTATACTCACTCAACCCAGTAATTTAACTATTTCACCCAACTCGGCAATTTGTTCAGGAACTTCTACAACGTTGACTGTTTCCGGTGGAAGCAATTATAATTGGACAGCCGTTCCGGTTGACCCTTCTATGTCAAGTACGACGGGTACTTCTATCACCGTGAGTCCAACGGTGCCAACTACTTATACGGTTACTTCTTCTGAAACAACAATAAGAAATTTAGTTTTTAATGGTGATTTCAGTCAAGGAAATTTAGGATTCACTACCGATTATCAATATTTCACTCCTGTAAATCCTAATCCGGCCGGAATTCAGGGTGCTTATGGTGTGGTAACCAATCCGCAAGCTTGGTTTGCCGGATTTACAGCTTGTACAGACCATACCACGGGTACTGGAAATATGTTGGTGGCCGACGGTTCTGTTGCGAATGCAGGAAATGATAAATTATGGTGTCAAAAAATTCCGGTTACTGCGGGTCAAAATTATACTTTTTCCTATTGGATTCAAACTGTGGCCACACCAAATCCGGCCAATATCGAAGTGCTAATCAATGGTGTTTCTGTCGGAATCGATATTGCACCGGCAACAACTTGCGGCTGGGTGCAACATACCTATACTTGGAATTCCGGTGCAGCTACACTTGCAGAAATTTGCATTTTAGATAGAGTAATAACCGCAACCGGAAATGACTTTGCCATTGATGATATTATGTTTACAAGATCATCCACCTGTAATTTATCCAGAACAGTAAATGTGGGTGTGGCGACTGCTACTTTTGGAACAGACACTACCATTTGTCCGGGATCATCAGGAACTTTAACGTTTACAGGTACACCCGGTGCAATTGTGCTTTTCAATAATTCAAGTTCGGGAGCAAGTTATAACGTGTTATTAAATGCTGCGGGTACAGCCACTTGGCCTTCCCCTATATTAAATGTAACGACAATTTATTCTTTACAGAGTATATTTTTACCTTCAACCGGTTGCTCTTCTCCTTTATCAGGAACAGTTACTTTTACGGTGGAAGCCAATGGTTGTGCAACAGTACTGACCGGAGGAATTGATGTAACAGACCCTAATATTCCACCTTCGTGTGTTCCGGGCTCTTGTATTGATTTATCAGCTGCTTATGTTGATTTTGGAACAACGACTTCCTATGCAGTTAATCAAATCACTTATTGTCCATTTCCTTTTACAGGTCCAGAGTATACAAATGTTACTGTTACTGGAGGAGATGATTTTTGGTCTGAATTAATTAATTTACCATTTGATTTTTGTTTCTATGGTAATGTTTATTCAACTTGTACTGCTGGAACAAATGCATTGATCACATTCCGCCCAGTTACTAACGGAGGTTTTTGTGATTGGCCTGACACAAGCATTTCAATTAATGCAATTATAAATCAAAGCCAATCTATTTTTGGAGTTTATCAAGATACGGATTTTAGTATTCCACCTTCACCAGCATCTAGAGCAGTTAATTATCGTCTAGAAGGGACATATCCCTGCAGAAAATTAATTGTTAATTTTTATAACTTGGGTCAATGGAATTCTGTAGCTTCTAATCCTGGATTGCAAACTTCACAAATTGTGTTATATGAAATTTCAAATATTATTGAAGTTTTTGTACAAAGAAGAGTAGCTGGTACTCCTTGGGCAGGAACCGGTCTTATCGGTTTAATTGGAGCTTCAGGAGCACAGTCTTTAGCTGCTCCCGGTCGAGATGCAGGAAACTGGTCCGCTTTTAATGAAGCATGGCGTTTTACACCAAACGGTCCATCAGCTACTACTTTTCAGTGGTTAGAAGGTACTACACCTATTAGTTCCAATACTAATATTGTAGTTTGTCCAACAGATACAACTACTTATACAGCAGAGGTAACCTATAATCAGTGTGGTCAAATTTATACCGTTTCGAGTCCTGTTACTGTTACTGTTTATCCTGATGATACCCAAAGTCCTATTGATTTAACAGAATGTGGTAATCCCTTTGATTTAACTCAAAATGATGCTACGATATTAGGAAGTTTAAACCCTTCAGATTATGAAATTAATTATTTTTTAACGCAAACGGATGCTGAATTAGTGTCTAATATTATAACAAGCCCTACAACCTTTAATAGCACTTCCAATCCACAGACCATTTATGCCGGTATTCAAAATTTTAATACGGGATGTAATCTTGTTAAAGAATTTGAACTTATTATTTCTTCTTGTACTTTAGATCCTCAACCTAATCCTTTATCGGCTTGTGATGATATTCCGGTGGATGGGTTTACGCTTTTTGATTTAACGCAGTCAGACACAGCGGCATTAAATGGGTTAGATCCGACC
>Ga0164293_10002566_pt1 | contig 15422 bp, 30 predicted proteins | sample GEODES118metaG_FD_111487 | JGI IMG/M metagenome (GOLD analysis project Ga0164293, IMG submission 111487) | Eutrophic lake water microbial communities from Lake Mendota, Wisconsin, USA - GEODES118 metaG | ecosystem: Environmental > Aquatic > Freshwater > Lake | place: USA: Lake Mendota...
CAGTGGTCTTTTTAGCAGTGCCTGCGGCCATTGCGGCTTCCCTGGCTGCCTTAAGTTTCTCCTCCAGCTCTTGCACGTCGGCTGGGTAGACGTAGGCGACTTTCCCGGCTGACCAGGAGATTCTCCAATCGTTGTGCGAGAAGCTGGCCCGATCGATCTCGCCGGCATCGGCCAGCTCGTCGAGGCGGTCGAGGGCTTTGGCGTATGCGGCCTCCAGGGCGGCCTTCATTGTGCGCAGTTTGATCAGGTGATCGAGCACCTGATCTGCGCCCATGTCGCCGAGATCGGCCTCGAAAGGCTGAGCGAAATCAAACATGGCTGATGATCGCGGCAAAAATGGCGATGAAAAACGCAGCCAGGGCGATGTCGCCGATGGTGGCGCGCCGTCTGGGGTCGATGCAGTGACGGAAGAGCATGAGCTTGTGCGTGGCTGAGTGGGTGAGCAGGCTCAGAGATTTGAGCCTGCCGGGATCTTAAGGGATCGGGATGCTGAGGTGGGTGGCCGCTGTGATCAAACAAAACCAGGCTCAGCAGCTCGAGCCTTCCAGGTCGCCCAGGCACCAGCCCATGCCAAGCGCATCTCCTCGACGCTGTAGAGGGGGCTGAAGGTGGTCTGGCCAGGGCGGGCCCAGATGGTCTGCCCGTAGTCGTACCAGTTGCGCGCCGGGCCGTGGTGCTCAAGGCTGTGGTAGCCCCCCAGCTGGGCGGCCGTGGAGTAGGCGGAGGGCCTGGACACCTTCAGCTCTGCAGCGTCGCCAGCGGTCAGCAGGAGGGCCGGCGCAGGCATCAGGGGATCCCAGGCGGATGAGCGGGTGGCGCGGATCTCCACGTGGCCTCCTGAGAGGCGTGCGGCGGCTGTGTCTGCTGGCACCTCGGCGAGCTCCGACCAATCCCTGGCCCCAGCGCGGCGCCACTTGGCCACGGCCGCCCCCAGCGACTTGAGGTCAGCCAGCACCCGGGCGGGGCCGGTGACCCATTGCGGGCGGAGCGGTGATGGGGGCATGACTGGATCCAGGAAGGCCACATCGAAGGTGCCGGCCACCTTGCGGCGCAGGCAGCAGGTTGGGCGCTCGCTGGCGATCACCTGCACCTGGCTCCAGCGGTCGTGGGTGACCAGGGGGGCGATCCAGTGGACGTAATCGCCCTGCATGAGCTCCACCATCTCGGTGGCTTCATCGGCCAGGCCGCCAGGCCACGGGCCGCTGTGCTCCAGCAGCAGATGCAACTCCAGTGCCCTGTGACAGCTGTTGCCCCTGGGCTCCCAGGTGGCGCGGGTGGCCTCGATGCGATCCATGGCGTAATCCGATTTGAGCACCGAAAGCACGCCTGTGACCGAGACCGGGAACGACACATCCCCGAGCCAGTACCAGTGCCCGGGGTCGCGCCGGTGCAGGCCGGGGATCGGGGGGAGCCAGGTGGTGGGGGTGGTCATGGGTTTGGGATTGGGAGGGGGAGCGGCTTGTGGTGGCTCAAAGTTGTGAGGCTGACCAACGTTGAGATCAACTGCGCTGGTGCGGATTTGGGCTGAGTGTTGGCTTGTTGGCTCTGTTGGTCGTTTTCGCGTGAGTGTGCCTTCCTGTTACAGAAAAAAGAGAGAGAAAAAAAGAGAGACAGAAAAAGACCAACAAACCAACATACATACATATATATACGTATATCCCTTATAGGGACTACGTTTTCCCGTGTTGGCTCGCGACCAACAATCGACCACCACAGCCACCATTCCGCGGGCGGTCACGGCAGCACCCCCGTAGCCCGGTAGGACCACGCCCCGCGAGGCGTGCGCTCAACGGCGCCCATCCCCATGCCGGCCAGGGCCTCGACCGCCGCGCCGGCCGCTGCGGAGTCAACCTCCTTGCGTTGCCCCTTGCTGAGCCGGTGCGCCACGTCGCGCCAGGCGATGGCCTCGCCGCTCGCTTGTGCGATCCGATGAACCAGTCGCATCAGGTCGGAGGCCTCGCCGCCGGTGGCGGCTTCATGGATCCCCAGGGCCCAGGTGTTGAGGTGATCCACCAGCAGGATTCCACGCTCGATTGCCCCAGTGCTGATCGGAGTGGAGACCTTGACCCCGAGCTCCCAGCACCAGAGCAGGTGGAGCAGGGCCGCCACGCGCAACACCTTCCCGGGGGCCTTGCCCATCAGCGCCCCCTCGGCCGGCAGGGTGGCGCCGAGGGCCTCGCCCTGGCAGTGGGCCTCGTAATCCATGAAGGCCTCGCGGGCGCCGCCGTCAAGGACAAGGCTGGCCCGCGGCAGCCGGTAAGCGTGATCACAGGCCCGGGCCAGCAGTGCGCCGGCCGCCTCGCTGGCGTCGGCCTCCTCGTCGGACTCCTCGCTGGCCAGCCTCACCACCACTTCCGGCAGGGGGATGAACAAATACCGAGCCCAGAGGCCCGAGGCGTCGCCATCGGCCACCAGCGCCTGCAGGACCGCCGGCTGGATGGTGCCCCAGATCGAGAGGTGGCACCGGCTGTAGGAACGTCCGCCATTGACGGCAGCAACCCGCAGAGACCGGAAGCCCGACCCGTCGTAGGCCTCCAGCAACTGCTCAGAGTCAGAACCCCGGCCGCTGCGGTACTGGTTCAGGTTCCCGAACAGGCCGGCGAGCTCGTCGCGGTGCAGGAGCAGGCCCAGGCCTCGATCCTCCTGAACCTGCAGCTGCTGCGCCAGGGCCTCGGCGGTGGCGTCGCTGATCGACAGGTAGGGCGCCTTTGGAGGGTCGGGCCTCTCTGAAGGCTTGACCCCTTTGTTCTGCTCGGTCCACTCCTCCATCGCGCGGCTGTGGGCCCGGGCCAGATCGGCGCGGATCGCCTCGGTGGGCTTACTGACCAGCAGCCGGGACAGTGGCGACTTCTTTGCACCAGAACGCGCCACCAGGGCGCCATAGAGGTTGAGGGGCACACGGTAGTCGGCGGCCCGGCTCGCGATCACCTCGGTGCCCAGCTTGACCACGCCGGAGACGCAGACCAGGAACGCCATGGTGCGGGCCACGTCGTCAGCCGGGAGGTATCGGGTGCGCGTTGTCAGCGCCGCGGCCAGGCCAGCCGGCAGGAGCTGGCTGATGCTGATGGTGTCGTTGACGCCGGAGCGAGCGATCGCCCGGGCCAGTCGCTCGGCCTCCTGCTCCACCTGCAGGCCGGATTCGGCCTCACGCTGAATCGCCAGCAGCAGGCTCTGAAGCGTGGCGGCTGGGATGTCGCTGGCGGTGGCCAGCCGGATCCGCTCGGTCTCCAGGTCCTGGCGTGATGCACCGGCCTCGACGGCATAGCGCAACCGCTCGCGCACCTCATCGAGGGTGAGCATTGGCGCCCGGGTGGCTGCCTGCTGCTGCCCCTGGGGTTGCTCATCGGCCGGCGGCGCCTGCTGGCCCTGCTGGGCGCCGCCTGAGGGCTTTCCCCGCAGATCGTGGCGCCTGATGTCAATGCCCCACTGATCGCGCAGGTAGGGCCACGTTGAGCCGGGGGCGATGCCGCTAGGTGCGGTGACGAAGTAGCTCTCAAGATCGGTGATCTGCGCCGCGCAGGTCTGGCTGAGAAGATCGATTGCCTCTTGCTTGCCCAGGTCCACCAGCAGGCGCCGCGCCAGCCCGAGCAGGAGCGGGTACTGCCCCTGCTTCGGCGCAAAGGGCGGCACCTGGAGCAGGGCCTCCTTCAGTGCCCCCGGCGGACGCTCCGGCAGGTCGCCGGCATCCCAAAGCGGAATCCCGGCGAACGGGTTGGCGCCATCGTCGGTGTGTGACTGCGGCTCCGCTGCTGGTTGCGCCGGGAGCCAGGCTTCCACCTCCTCGACGGAATAGCGGCGGTCGCTGCTGCTGTGGATCTTGGACTGGCCTGAGGCCTTGCCATCGGGGCCGATGTAGAAGGCGCCGGGCAGGCGCATCACGCGGCTAGCGTTTTTGTTCACCGGATCGGCGCCGGTGGCCGCGATCAGAGCCAGCTGAATCGGTCGCCAGCGTTCAACGGCGATCGGCTCGCTGAGCACCCAGTACAGGTGCGCGCTCTTGCCGCCGGTGGCGACGATGATCGACGGTTCGCCAAGGCCGAACTCTCGCCAGGCCTCCAGCTGCCAGGCGAGCGGCTTGGTGTCCCACTCGACCCAGAAAGCCCGGCAGGAGGTGATGTCGCTGTCAACGTCGCCGCCGTCGTTGATCACCAGGTAGACGCCGCGCCCCTCACGCTGCCAGCGGCTGGCTTTGTTGAGGTCGTAGGCCCCCTTTCTGGCGCTGATGCCGTTCGGGTTGGTCTTCTCGTCGTAGCGGTTGGGATTAAGGCGATGGGGAAAGGCGCGCAGCCTGGCTGCCGCTGGGTCTTTGCCCAGAAGCGACAGAAACTGATCAGCCTGGCCCCGGTCGATCGGGGGAATGGTCACAGGATGGCTAGCTGGGTTGGCGTAGTGGTTCGGGATCGGGAGTCTGAGCCTGGGCGGTCACGGTCAGCGCGGGCCACGCTGGCGATGCCCTGGGCGGTGGCTTTCCGGGCGCGATCGGCGCGCTTCTTCTGGGCCCAGTGCCGCCGGTTTGTGGCGAGCTGCTCAGGCGTGGGCCAGTTGTCGGCGACGTAGGCCTCGACCTCTGGCGTCCACCAGTTGTCCATGGCTTCGCGGTGCCGGGCCTCCAGCCACTGCGCCCCGGTCAGCCGGCCCCACTTGGTCTGGAGGGTGGGCTCAGGGCTTGGCATTGGGCTTCTGCTGCTCGGCTGCCATGGCCTGCTCCAGGGCCAGCTGAACCACGGTCGTGAGGGGCAGGCCTCGCTCCTTGGAGTGGCGTTCTACCCACTGCCGCTGCTCAACGGTGGGCCAGATGGTGAGACGGGATCTCGGCATGCCTGGGGTTGGAGTTCTGAGTCAGCTTAGGCGGATAGTTGCGGTTTCGCATCAAGCTGTGTAGTCTGAGCCGGTCAGCGCCCCAGCCACTTGGGGCCGGCCGCTGCAGCCGCAGCTCAAGCGCGGCGCAACCCGCTTCTGCACCCCGCTCTTCGTGCCATGTCAACGCCACAAGTTCTTGCCATCACACTGCAACTTCACCGCTTAATGGTTCAGCTTGGATCTGTAATCCAAGCTTTTGATAATCTGGCCCCTACTGATCTGGCCGAGCGGGTGAGCATAGACCCTGCACTTCAGCTAGAAGTGGTCCACGCTGCGCCTTCTGCTGCTAAAAAACTTTGTGCGCCAGTTGGCGCAGACCACACCAGCGCAATGGCGTGGCGCAGCCATCTTTGGGCCCTGCGAGGCGAACTAAAAACGCATTTTGGCGAAAGAGAATTTCGCCTTAAGGAGTTATGTTCTTTTTTGGAATGCCGCGTTGACTTACTGCCTCACGACACCGACACTTACATGAGCAAAAACAGGAAAGTCGTTGTCTGGCATCAGACGGTTCACGGGGCGATCTCCTGTCGCGCTCATGTCTGGGGCAGCCGTGGCGTTGCAATTAGCTACGCCGGCACTCGCGACCGCTGGCGTGTTGTCGGCTAGCCCCCCTGGGCCTGCCCCGCCTCACGGCAGCGCTGTAAGCCCCATGGCCACCACCCGCCCTGCACCCCCCCTGATCATGTTTGCTCTCATCGAAACCAAAGGCGCCTCCCACATCGCTATCAACATTCCGCACGAAGGCGCAGACAAAACAATCCCTGCGCTTGTTGGGATGCTTGAAAACAACGCAGTCTTCATTGTCAAAGGCTACGGCATGCTCGAAACCCGCGTGCCCGAGATGTCGATCCAGCTGGGCGACAAGATTTTGCTTGAAAACTCCGAAACCGAGATGGCGATTTGTATTCCAGGCAGCGCCTGGGTCCTAGATGATTCGTTTGTGAACGAGGCGCCCGAAGTCAAGGTCTCCAGCCAAAAGGCGATCAAAAGGAAGGACGACGAGATTGCTCGGTTGCGGACCGAACTGGCGCACACAAAGCAGCAGCTCACGGATCTGCAAGAACGGATCAACGCGGCTGCTGAGTCTGAATCCTGCATCGGCCAGCTCTAACCCCCAGGGCATGGCCGGCTTGGACCGCCGACTATCACCCTCCAGGGCGACGCCATCCACTGCCCGGCCCAGGCGGTGGGATCAAGTAGCCGAGTGTAAGCGGCTGCCGATGGCCTCTCACCTGAATTTGGACCCGTCGAGGTCAATCGCTGGCGCCAAGGGTGCGATGCCCTATATGGAGCGATTGCAAAGGGTGTGCCTGTAAGCCCCTGCATTTTTCCACATCCCATACCCCACCACCTCAGATGCCTGAATCACCACCACTCAATCTGCGCGGCGCCGATCTGGGCGGCGCCAATCTGCGCGGCGCCAATCTGCGCGGCGCCAATCTGGGCGGCGCCAATCTGCGCGGCGCCAATCTGCGCGGGTGTACTGGTATCGCCATCGCAGCCGATGCTCCTCAACGCATCAAGGCCGCCGCGGCTGCCGCGCTTCAAGACGGCGCGCTGGAGATGGGCGCCTGGCACAGCTGCGACACCAAACACTGCCTAGGTGGCTGGCTGATCCACCAAGCCGGGGAGGTTGGCAGGTTGCTTGAGGTGGCAGTCGGCTCGGGCGTCGCCGGCCTAATGCTCGGCGGCCTCGAAGCTCACAGCCATTTTTACGACAGCAACGAAGCCGCTTCCGAGTGGCTGCGTTCGGTGCTGGCGCAGCCTGAGGTAAAGCCGTGATTGAACCGCTATCCCCCCAGGCCAAGGCCTGGGTACGTCAATCTGCCGCCGCTGGCGTCGTCACGTCTCAAGTGCTGGAGCACCTGCTGGAGCGGGTGGAGGCGCTGGAGGCTGCGCAGCAGCAGCCGCATCAGGACAAGCTCGACCGGCTGATTGAGCTGGATCGCGACGACGACGCCCCCACCCCCGAGACTGCCACCGTGGCCACGGATGAGGAGCTTTGGAGCCTCTGGGCCGATCGCCCATTTAAACCGCTTTCGGGGGTTGCCTCCCTCCGCGCCATTTACAACCTCGGCCGCCAGCACGGCGCAGGCCCGGTGGCCACGCTGAGCGATGCGCTGATCAGCGCGGAAGCTGCCCTATCGGACATTGCCGAGGGGGAAGAAACCAACGCAGCCCCGAACACATATGAGTGGGCCGAGCAGCGATGCGCAGAGGCCCTGGCGATCATCCGCCCGGCGATGCAGCAGCACGGGATCCGCACATCGGAACACCTCTCACCCGCCCAGCCCCCAGCCCCTCAGCCCGCCCCGCCTGCCGGGGGGTTGGTGGAGAGGGTGGCGGCTGCAATGCACCCCTACTACCCAAGAGCCTTTCGAGGTGAGGCCCACGCCGCGATCCGCGAGGTAGCGGCGTGGCTTGATCTTGTCGGATACAAAGGCAGCGCCGATGAGCTTCGCCGGGAGGCTGACCGATGACCCACGCCCCTGCCGACTGCGCCGCTAATGGCGGTCCAACAATCAGCCGCGTTACCGGTTGCATCAACGACGAAATGCGTGAGTGCATTGTTTGCCGTAATTCATGTCTTTGGAGCATGACTGAGCATTCGTTTTTTGGGTTCAGGTTGCTCTGCCCACACGCAGAGCAACTGGGACAGGAGGCCGACCAATGAACGCCCGAACACTGCAAGCCGCCATAACCGAAGCTGAGCGCTTCCTGGATCTGGCCAGAGAGCTTCAGCCCAAACGCGCCAACGGCTATTACAACGGCAGCAAAGTTTCAGGCGCCACCCGCCGCGCATCCATGGACTTGACCCGTGCCCTTGCTGATCTCAGGAGGCCGACATGATTAAAATCAGCTGCCACGGCGGCCGGATTGGCCGGTTCTGGTGGGAGAACTCCGATCGCGGCGGGTTTTTCCAGCGGTCCGGCGAGAGCTGCACCAGCTTTCGCCCAGGCCGCTGCGGTTGGGATGAAACCTGGCCAGAGCAGCACAGTTGGCCCGTGAGCCCATGGGGGAAGGGTGACGCTGCTGATGATTACTGGCGAGACTTTGCGGCCTTTGAGCCGTGGCTTGATCGTCAAATAGAAACCCGCAAGCTAGAACTAGATCTAAACATTACAGAGAAAATTGAGCTTTACGCCATGCTCGTTGATATTTTCCATGCTGGCATTGATGCCGGCCGCAACCCGTGGGGCTGGGCTCTGCGGGTTGAACAGCAAGCCACTACCACCACAGAGGCAGCATGAGCACCCCCGCCGACCGCCTGGCCCTGGGGGCCGCTGCCGTCGCCCACGGACTGGCCGCCATCTTCAGGGAGCGCTACGGCAGCAGCGCTCGCGCCGATTGGCTTGACGGGGTGGGATGCCACGCGCCGGGGGCCCGGCAAACCGTGCAGGAGGGGCGGTAATGGGCGATCTCGTGTTTGGCCTTGTCGCTGGCTCTGGCTTGACCTGGGCCTTCCTGTCCCTTCGCCGCGACGGCCACTGGCGCGAGTTTGACGCCCGCCGCCGTGGCAGCAAGCCAGCGCCGCCATGCGGAGGCGGTGAGATCACGCTGGCTCAATGGGAGGCCGCGCGCACTCCCTTCATCGAAGGCAGCGTTCAGCGCGGCAACGGCAACGGCGGCCCCACCACACTCAAGCCGCCGATCAAGCCTCAGCCTCACGGCGGGCGGCAACTCCCCAACCTGTTCCCATGACCGACCCCACGCAACCCCCCGCCCCACCCAGCCGCGCCGCCCTGGCGGCCGTGCTGGCTCAGGCTGCCGAGGGTGAGCCGCTGCTGGCTGATCGACCTGTGCCTGTCGATGACTGGATCACGCAGCGGGCGGACATGGCCAACGGGTGGAAGCTGTGGATCTGGTGGCTGCCCTCTGGTCAACTCGACCGACTGCGGGCCGCGACCGCGCCCGATGGCGCCTACTGGACCTACGGCTGCGATCGCTGGCCCGACTGGAACGCCGGCCCTGACGCCGTGGTGCTCAATCCGCTGGAGCACCTGATCACCCCGGAGCAACGCGAGCGACTGCGGCAGCGCCTGCTGACCTGCAGTTGCTGGCCTAAGCCCGACCCGCTGCCGGTGCCACCGCCGCCAACCCGGGAGCAGCTCGATGCGCTGTGGCCGCTTGAGGAGATGGCGTCGTGAATTGTCCGAAGTGTGAAGGCGCGTCAAAAGTGATCACCACTCGAAACGTGAAGGACCGGCCCGGCGCAAAGTGCCGTTACCGCCACTGCACTAAATGCCGCCATCGTTGGTATTCATTTACCCCGGCTGAAATTGCGCTTCCAGATAGCGCCGTGCATTGGTCATACGACTTAATTGAGGTCTATCACAAAGAGGCTCGATGAGACTAAGAAAACTTGCCGACCGTGAGGCCATGGTTCGCGCCGTGCTGGCCTTTGAGCCGACAGCCTTGGCGGCTGATGCCGCTGCAGAGCTGGGGATCCATCGGAGCACGTTCATCCGCATTCGGACCGGACAGATGTGGCGCGAGGTGCTCCCGGAGCTGGGGCGATTGACGCGAGAGCAGACGGCGCGAACCTGCCCGGCGTGCGTCCACTGGGATCAACCTAAAACTGCAGAGACCAACCCTTGCGGCATTGATATTCCAGAGTGCAAGTCTCAGGGCCCCGGCTGGGCCCGGATCTGCAGCGCTTACATGGTTGCCGGAGGCACAACGGCCCCCGCGCGAGACGAGAAACCCTCCGGCGATGCCACCCTATCAGGCTCAGGCTCATGAGCCCTTCCACCTGGCTCATGAGCCCTGGCACCACCACCGAGGCGATCGATGCTGCCCTGGAGCAGCTGCTGCAGGCCGTCGCTGAGGAGACCGCCGGGCACCGGAGCGCAACACAGCTGCTGGCTGATGCTGAGGCGCGGCTGGCGCAGATGGAGGCCGACTGCGCCGAGGCAATCGAGCAGTGCTGCCGCCTGGCGGAGGATCGCATCGCCGCCGATCGCCAGGCGGCCGAGGAGCGAGGCCAGCTGATCGAGCGAACTTGGGTGCTGGGGCTGATCGGGATGATGCTGGAGGGGCTCCAGGAGAGCGGCGCTGCCGCAGCCTCGCTGCAGAGCCTGCGGCGGATGGTCGAGGAGGGGCCGATAGAGATCGGGGTGCCGGGCTCAGAGTTGGTAGGCTGAGCGAGTGCGTGGGTGCATGAGATCAACCCCGGCCGTCTCTACGGGCCGGGGTTTTTTGTTGGGCTTGGAAATGCGCTTCCGGGAGTCGCACCCGGTGTGCAGCTGGCGCCCGGCATTGCAGACGGGTCGCCTGTGGTTCGGCAATCGATTTGCCAGCTGCACCTATAGCCGCTTACCTGCGCGGCCCACTTCTTAGCCCCTCAGGGAGCGCCAAGCGCATGGCCATCCTAGGGCATGAAAAAGCCCCCCGGTGATCGGGGGCGGTGTAGTAAATGCTCGTCCCCGCGTGTGCGGGGAATTGATGCCAGAAGCCAAGAAGCTACGGGCCATCCCCGCGCTTGCGGGGACAGGTTGAGCTTAACAGGGCTCCATGTAGACCCGAACCATCCCGGTAGCAGCTGACAGCTCACAGCCGGAGGAGGGAGGTGCGGCGGCGTAGCCGTAGCCCGCCTGGCCAGATGGATCTTGGCCAGGGAGGGGGTTGTAGGGATGAAACGCGCAGACCTTGCGGTTGCCGGTCCAGCAGCGGAGCGCCTTAATCCGGGCCTCGTATTCGTCGGCTGCGGTCACGACCGCCTCAACTGCGTCGGGAAGATTGCGGCCGGTGATGGTGGTTTTGAATTTCATGGCTGGTGGTGGGTGGCGGCGGGATCCCTCCCCCCGGTCCCCATACTGTAACCCATGCGTGACGGCATAGGAGAGTCAGTGCTGGCCGGTTCACGAATTGTCATCAGCCAGCCGCCGCCGCTGGGCCCTTCTCTGTTGCACCCGCTCTGTTATGTCGGGCCTCGCCCTGCTCTGCCGCACTCGCTCCGCCACGTTGTCCCGCCCCTCTGGGGTGAGCCTGAGCCAGCAGCGCTGGCACAGATCGCCATGCACTCCGGTGTGAAGGGTCGGGCAGGCCTGGCAGGGCACGCGCACCACGGGGGGCAGCCGCTCGGCTTGCCGCTCGCGGTAGCGGCGGCTGCGGGCGGCGCCGGTGGGGTCATTCACTGGGCAGCTTCAGGATGTTGGCACCACAGGCTGGGCATGAAATCTTGGCCCGTTGCGTCATCGTCCAGGAATCCCACGCTGACATGGACTCGTCGTAGGTTCCGTCTTCACGCCACCAGTTCTTTTGATCAGGAAAAATTAGCTTGTCAGCGTCAAGCACGACGCCGCAGTTGTCACAGCTTTGTAGGTTCATGGCGGGAGTTGTGGGGTCGTCAGGCATGGCCGCGATCTCGGCTTGTCGCTCGCGGTAGCGGCGGCTGCGGGCGGCGCCGGTGGGGTCGTTAGACATCAGCGCCTTCCCCTGGCGCGGCGTGCGCGCCGCTTGCGGCCGATGGGGCTGCCTCGCTTGGCCCCAATAAGTAGGCGACACAGCGGCTCGAGCCTGGCCGCAGCGCGACGGGCTGCAATGCCAACGGGGCGGAAGGCTGCCACCAGCTGATTGGCGGCGGCTTGCAGGCTTTCTAAGGATTGACGTCTTTCTCTATTCCAGCGCTCTGAACTGGTCTCAAGTCTGCTGCCGTCTTGAAGAGCGGCCAAAAACCTTTTCTGATAAGGCTGTGGGGCGATTGGGCTTGATGCCATGGCTAGGTAGTCGCTGAGGGTTGGTGGCGGTGAATCGGGGTCAGGCATCGCCAATCTCCACCATGGCGGGCCAATCGGGCATGGTCGGGTCGTAGGCATCCTCCAGAGCCGAACGCAGTCGGCGCCGGGTGACGCGGATCACGCCGCCATCGGCGCCCCATTCGTGGGAGTTGCCGCCCATGTGCGTGCGTGCCAAAACGTCGTCAACGGTTGGGACAGTCATTGAAGGCAATGCAGTGGAATGGGTTGCCGGATAGGCTCCGGCGGGCCGTGGGGGGTCAAATGGCAGAGCTGTATTTGCCGGACTCGTAGCGAACAGCGCTGTAGAAGCGCTTGCCGCGAGGGCGTTTCAGGATCAGCGATTGCCGAGTGATGGGCGTTTTGCACCAGCCCGCCATGTCGGGAGTAACGGTGAAATCCTTTTCTTTGATGATCTGGTAGGTGATGCCTTCAATCGTGACGGTGGGAAGTGCGATGGTCATGGCTGCTGGTGGGTGGTGGCGGGATCTCTCCCCCCGATGCACACACTGTAACCCATGCGTGACGGCCTGCTCTGCCCATTGGTGGCCAGTTCACGAATCGTCGCAATCACCCCAGCAGCTGCCGCACCCGCCAGCGGGAGCAATCCAACCGGCGGGCGATCTCGCGCTGACTGACCCCCTCGCGCCTCCAGCGGCGGGCCCGGTCGCGGTCGGTTTCGAGTGCCCAGGCGAGCAGCAGGACAGGGAGCAGCAGCAGGGCCAGGGCCCAGGCGATGGTGGTCATGGTGGGGAATGCTGTGGAAGCCTCCAGGGGGCAGCGCCCGCGCCTGGTGACTCAATCACCTTAGCGCTTAGCGGATTCCTTGCCGCTCAGGCTTCCGATGGCTTAAGATCTAGGGGTCTGCACCCCACCTATGGAGCCAAGTCTCTCCACTGAACTGGCCATAAGAGCCTTCGACGCTGATGCCGCGTTTTCTGCGGCGTTGGCGGAGTTTCAGGCGGGCCCCCGCGAAGAGTCGCTCGCCGCCGATGCCCGCCGCGCCAGCGAGCACGGACTCTCCTGGTATGCCCGGCCATCAGAGGTAGCCGCCTTTCAGGTCGTGCTCTGTCACAAGGGCGGGGCAGAGAGAGAGGCCGATGGCCAATCGATTTCAGCCCTGCTGGCGGGGCTGCTCGGGCACCCGCTGGCGCACGATGTTGCGATCCTGGCTGCTCAGGCTTCTGAGCCGGAGCAAAAGGCGATCACGCTGGGCCCTGAGCACGAGGCGACCCCTGCCGGCGGCGCCACTGCCGCCGCCGGCCGCGTTGCAATGGCCCCCGCCCCCGCCCAGCTCGCCGCCGAATCCCTGGCCGCCGCCACCGGTGGCGTGGTCGTGGCTGAGGTGGCGGCCGGTCCCGATCCCGATGCAACCCAGCCACTCACCGATGAGCAGAAGGCGGTTTGCGTAGGGATGATCAAGGCGTTGTCGGCGGACCAGCGCAATAAGTTCACGATCAGTTTCCGCGACGCTTTCCGCGTGCCCCGGGAGGCCAAGGCCATCGCCCCGCTGATCACCGAGGTTCGGCACATGGAGTTCTGCGACCGCTGGAGTATCGAGGCCTCGGGGGGCGTGGCCCCATGAATCCACTTCACAGCCGCAACCGCCTGACCCGCGCCATCGACCTGCTGCAACTTGAATCTGATGCCCACCAACGAGAGCTACTGCGACTCCGGCACCAGGTTGGCTCCCAGGCCCGTCCCGATCTGGTCGGCCACCTGCTCCACCACTCCCGAGCCATCGACACTCTCGAACGCCATCAGCGAGAGCTCCACGAACTCCTCGATCACCCGCCACGGCTGGGTGGTGCAGCACCGCAACGGGCGGTGGCTGGACCCGCAAGGGATCTGGACCGACCGGCTGGAGTGGGCATGGTGGCTGCTTGACCCCCACGTGGCCGCTGCCCGGGTGCAGCGGCTGGGCATCAACCTGGCCGTTTGCCAGCTGGTGCCAATGACCCTCACCGCCCACCCGGCCACCCCTTGGCAGTGGCACGCCGATGGATGATCAGGCTCCCGAGTCCAAGCCCCGGCGCCGCTCACTGCCGCCCCCCGATGGGCCCACGGTTCTTTATGGCCGGCGGGTTTACGGAAGGGCCCAAAAGCGCGCAGAGGCCACTCTCACCGTCATGGTCACTCTCCGATCTGACAGCGCGGCCGCAGTTCTCAAGCTGGCAAAAAAGCACCGGCTCAGCCGGGCCGGTGCGGCCCACCACCTGATCCGCCTGGCTGCGGGCCTCAAACCTCTTCCCCCTCTGGATTGAATCTCATGGCATCCGAAACTTTCTACAGCCCCAAGGCTCCGGTGCGTTATGCGCGCCTGGTTCATGCTGGATTCTACAAAGACAAATGGAGCTACAGTGTCGAGTTAATTTTGACCGACGCCGACCCAGCCCATAAAGCCTTTCTGGACAAACTTGAATCAGAGTTTGTAGCTCTTTACGGCACCAAGCGCCAATCTGCCGAGAACGGTAAGCCTTGGCTCAGCCTTGGCAATGGTACAACTCGCGTCAAATTCAAAACCAACCGATTCGAGAATAGCGACGGCACTTTGAGCAAAGGGCCTCGACTGGTTGACGCAAAAAAGCAACCCTGGAACGGGCAAGAAATTGGCAACGGTTCCGAGATGATTATTGGATTCACTGTTGGAGGCTGGAAAGAAGATGTTGGGATCTCTCTTCATCCCAAAGCGTGCCAGGTTGTCTCCTTTGTGCCCCGCGAAGACACTAGCGGCGATGAGGTTGCCGAAGGTTTCGAGGAGCAGGAGGGCTACAGCGTGGCCGCCGCCGACGGCTACCACGACGAGTTCGGCGACGAGCCCCCCTTCTGATGGACAGGCCTACCGCCGGCCTTGCAGTCCTGGCGATCCTGCTGGCCCTGGTCGCCATGGCCGTGGGGTTGATGCACCCACCCCTCTGGGGGCTCGCCATCGTGCTCGGCGTGGTGGCAGTGCTGGGCTCCCCCTCGCCGCCCTGATCCATGGCCTCTACCGGCGATGACACGATCGCTTATTGGCTGGGGCAGGCCGGCCGGGTTCCGCTTCTCTCCGCCGCCGAGGCCATCCACCTCGGCGCTCTGGTGAGGAGGTGGCAGGACTGGGAGCCCAGCCCTGACGAGGCCCCTGCAGCAGTCCGCCGCCGGGGCCTCCGGGCCCGCGATCGGATGGTGTCGGCCAATCTGCGGCTGGTCGCCTCGGTCGCCAAGGAATGCTCCTGCCACGACGCGCCCTTAATCGATCGGTTCCAGAGCGGCTCGCTCGGGCTGGCGCGAGCGGTTGAGAAGTTTGATCCCAGCAGGGGTTACACCTTCGCCACCTACGCCTATTGGTGGATCCGCCAGGCGATTGACAAAGGGGAGCTGGACGAAAAAACGATTCGGCTCCCAGGCCCGGCTCACGCCGCCCTCCGTGGCCGCAGGAATGGGGCCTGCCCCTCTCACCTGCTGGAGGCCGCCCTATCCGTGGCCAGCCTGCTGTCGCTGGATTCTCCGGTCCCCGGGGACGACCGCGACCTAGGCGAGACGCTCGCCGCGCCGACGCCGGGGCCAGGGTTTGACGCCGAAGAGCTGGACGCCCGGCTGATGCGCCTGGACCCGATTGAGCTCCGGCTGATCGGCGGTCGCTGGGGGCTGAAGGGGCAGCGTCGCACCCTCTCTCAGCTCGCCGCTCAGGAGGCCATCTCTCAAGGCGAGGTGCGGAAGCTGCTGGCCATGGCGATGGCCAAGATGCGGGGGGAGCCGGTGCCGGTGGCGGTGGCGAGGCGGAAGCCCAGGCCGAGGCCGTTGGGTCCGCCGCCGCATCTGTAGGAGCCATGCCGGGCGGTAGAG